>Ga0164318_10002485_pt1 | contig 17149 bp, 9 predicted proteins | sample GuaBasSedimGuay9_FD_113734 | JGI IMG/M metagenome (GOLD analysis project Ga0164318, IMG submission 113734) | Subseafloor sediment microbial communities from Guaymas Basin, Gulf of California, Mexico - Guay9, Core 4571-4, 0-3 cm | ecosystem: Environmental > Aquatic > Marine > Hydrothermal vents >...
AACAAAACTTTTACCGGAGAATGGTCAACTATTAAAGTGATTTTTTCTTCTTTATCGGAATCGTTTCTTATGACAATTTTCGCGTTCTTTTCAAATGGCATATACCAGTAAGAATAAAATTCAAACGCATTAGGATTATCGGATTTATGGATTATTGGATTATTGGATTCACTTGAACATTTCTTGTTGAATATTGAATATTGATTATTTAATTTTCCCATCCCCATAACTAAAGACTTATATTCGTTAATTCCCCAGCCGGTTCCAAAGAAATCGCCAAGTGGAGCCCAAACCGAGGGCGATTTCTCGTTATCCCAGTAAATGCTTAACGTCATCTGCCGCAGTAAATCCGTATAATGTTTCCGCTTTGGAATTTGTATTTTTAAAGATGTGATGGCTTCTTTCCCGGTTAGTGTCAAAGATTTAGATCTTCCTGCCGGGATTGTTAAAACAACATTTTCCGTTTTTGTATTTTTATATTTAACAGGATTTTTTCCAAGGTCATCCGATAAAATCTTACTTGCTTTATCCAATGCTTTATTTTCGGCAGGGGAAAGTTCCATTTTAAACGTCTGGATTTTTGTTCCTTTCGGGAAAACGGTATAGTTGAAGTGGAAAAATTTACCCCATACTCCAATTCCTTTCTTAAAAGTAAACTTTTCCGTATTCTCTTTTGAAATCTTAGTAACAATTTTACATGATCTCTGAAATGATATTGGTGTGTAATTAACCTTTCCACGCGCGGCGGTGTAAACAAATCCTTTTCTGTTAAAAGGCGCTATCCTTCCACTGAAATAATCTTCCCACGGTAAATCTATGACCAGTTTGCCGTCAAGATAAACTTGTACTTTGCCGTCTGCAACGCTTGCCGACCAGGTTCTCCAAATAACTCCCGGTCCTTTTATATCTGCTAATACGGCATATTCACCTTCATATCTTACAACGCCTTTAAAATCACCGTTCGCGCGCCATTCAAGATAGGAATCTGTTTTTGCATCGTATTTACTTCTTCTGTCATATGATGATGCAAGAGCGGTTTTTTCGCCTTTAGGGGGGAGAACAGCGAGCTTTGGAATATCGTAAGTTGATTCAATAATTTTTTCATAAGTTAAAACTTTACTTTGTGTACAATTATTAATAGAAGTTTTATTTTGCGCGCAACTGATTAGAGAAGCAGATAATAATAATATCGTAAAAAGTTTTTTCATAAGATTTATTAGGGTTCAAAGTTAAACAGTATCAAAATTTATATTTACCACGTTATTAATTATTAATTTCAAATTCTTGCGTTACGGTTTTCCCAAGATAAATATCCTGAGGAAAAGAAAACATAATTTTAGAATTCCCGGTTTTAGAGTTATAAATTATATTATTCCCGCCCTTGAGTTTCTTATTTATCGTCATTATTATTTTTTCACGGTATTGCGTTGGATCAGAAATAGATATATTAAGTTTTCTGCCGGTTTGACCCAGCATAACGATTGCCGGCTTATCAACAGAAATTGTTAAATCCCCCATGTTCCCTTTAATAAAGGGGGATTTTGTCACAATTTTTCCTGCTTTATAAAAAACTATTTCTGTAATGTTACTAACCTGAACAGCCTGAACAGAATCTGAATTCTCCAAAATTTTTACCGGTAAATGTTTGAACATTTTTTTTAATTTCTCTTCGCTCATGTCCGGGAAAACAAAATACGCGTATTTATTATTTTTCGGCATCTTTTGATGGCTAATGGAAAGTTGGAAGATGTTAACCGATTGAATATCTCCGGTAGGGTACCGTTTATCCAGATCATGCCAATCACCGGTTCTGTTTTCCGCCATGAGTTTTAAATCGACGCCTTTTTTATTTGGAGGTAGAATATAACCTTTATTGTTACAATAAAACCACGCACCGTTAGTTATATTTGTAAAACTGAGTTGAGAATTTGAATTCAAAGAAATAGTATGTATTAAATCATCACCGGTAAAATAAGAAATATCCGTCTTTCTTTCAGCTTGATCAATAGTCGTCCATACTTCATTACCCTGATAGGGAGGATGCTTTCGTATTTTTGAACCAAGAGCGAGAAAACCGTTGTCAAAAAAGAAATATCCTTTGTTCGCTGTAACTGTATTGTAATAACTCGCACGATGAAGTTGGAAAGCACATAAACCGAAATGACCGTCAGAAATTCCACCGGCAAAAGCATTAAAACTGTTTGCATGAGAACCAAAGTCAACATCAGGCAAAGAACCTGTTTTCTGCTCAACTGTAGTGCCGGGAATTGCTCTGAAATTCCAGGCAACGCGCGCGTTTTTATATTCATTACCGGATCTAAGAATCATAGTTGACCCTTCGCCGAAATGATAATTTTTTTTAGCTTCGCCTTTATAAGATTCGGGACCGATAGTTCTGTTTGAAATCATTTTTACCACGACATAATGATTTGATCTGCCGTGAATCATCAAATCGGATTTATAAAAATATTTACTCGCGTTAAGAGAGGGAAAAGACATCTCAGGATGAGACATTCTGTTTTTTACCTGCTCAAGTTCTTTATCCCTGACAAGAACACCGTCCCCGGCGATCTTTTGTAATAAATTAATTTGTTTAACCATAAACCCATTATCCTGCAAAGCGGATTTTAATAAATTCCGCTTGCCGCAAAGTGAATAAATTCCCTGATTGCGGTAAACCTGCCATTGCCACCCGTCAAGAATTCCGTCAGCAAGAATATTGAGCTGCTCATCGGTAAGTTCCCACTGTGTTCCTTTTAAATACGCGCAATATTTAAGAGTAAGCGAAAGCCAGTCTTTACCAAAACCTAACCAGTAATTCTGCCCCCCGTCAACATTATATTCATGCCATGACCCATCAGCGAATCTACCTGTATCAAAAAGTTTGCCAACAGTAAAAGTGGAGGCGACAAGATTAGATATATCATTAAATATTTCAGGAGAACCTGATAATCCTGCCCGCCCGATCATTCCCATTAACCGGTAAGTAATATTAGCTCCGTGAAAAAATTGAACGCTATTATTGATTGTCCATGCGGAATTTGCCCACTCAACAATTTTGTTTAAAAGCTTGTCAAGCCGAGCCGCATTTTCCGGAGAATTGGTTTTATCGTTTTGAATAGCATCGTAAAGACAAAATCCTATTGATGTTATCGCTGCCGGTTCGCTGAAACAGCCCGCACTCCAACCGCTATTTCCGGAATTATGATCAAGCCAAAATTCCATAGCGGAATAGAGGTTAGTTTTGAGGTGAAGATTCCCTTTCCACTTAGAATCATTTTTAAATGCCTGCGCCATAAAAAGCAGTCGCCCGGTCATTATTTCCGCTGTTGAAGGCGCATCAGAAAAATTACCATCGGAATTTAATAATTTTAAGTATTCAGCGACAGACTTTCGGGGAATATCGCCGGTTGGCTGATATGCTTGTGCCCAGTTAATTAATCTATCACGAATAATTGCGACGTCAGAAGTTGTGTCAGCGAAAATATTTGTCGCTGAAATGATTAAAAGAGAAGCTGTAAAAAATATTTTTTTCATTGATTTGTAATCGTAAATTCCTGCTCAACGGTTTTTCCGAGATAAATACCCTGAGGTAAAGAAAAAGTAATTTTAGATTCTCTTGTTTCAGGATTGTAAATTATATTTTCACCGCCTTTAAGTTTTTTATTTATTGTTATTATTATTTCTTCGCAATATTGTGTCGGATCAGAAACCGATATGTTGAGTTTACTGCCTGCCCGATGCAGCATAACGATTGCCGGTTTATCAACAGAAATTGTTAAATCTCCCATGCCCCCTTTAATAAAGGAGGATTTTGCCGCAATTTTCCCTGCTTTATAAAAAATTATTCCCGTAATGTTGGAATCACAAAATTGAACAGCTTGAACCGAAGTAGAATTTCTTAAAATTTTTACCGGAGCTTTTCTAAAATAATTTTCCACTTCTTCTTTATTAATATCCGGCAAAACAATATAAGCATATTTCGCGTATCGCGGCTTAGTATGATGATTAATTGAAAGCTGGAAAATATTGACTGTTTGGATATCACCCGGGCTATGTCTTGCATCAAGATTGTTCCAATCTCCGGTACGTTTTTCCGCCCACAATTTTAAATCAATGCCGTTTTTATTCGGGAGAATGATATAACCTTTATTATTGCAGTAAAACCAGGCACCTTTTGTTACATTTGTAAAATCAATTTGTACGTTTGAAGCTAAAGCAATTGTCTGCTGCTCACCATTAATAAAATATGTGATGTCAGATTTTCTTTCCGGCTGGTCAATAGTTGTCCAGATTTCAAATCCTTGATATGGCGGATGTTTTCTTATTGCCGAGCCGAGAGCAAGAAACCCGTTATTGAAAAAGAAATATCCTTTATTCGCGGTAACTTTGCTGTAACAATTCGCCCGGTGAAGTTGAAAGCCGCATAAGCCGAAATTACTGTTAGAATCGGAAATCCCGCCTGCGAAAGCGTTAAAACTTTTCCCGTTCAACCCGTAATCAACATTAGGCAAAGCGTTAGTTTTTTGCTCAATTGTTGTGCCCGGAACTGCTCTGAAATTCCATCCTACTCTTGCGTTTTGATACTCATCTCCGGTTCTGAAAATCATTGTTGATCCTTCGCCAAAATGATAGTTTAGTTTAGCCAAACCGCTTCCTGATTCGGGTCCCGCAGTTCTGTTTGATAACATTTTAACCGCTACATAATGGAAAGGGCGCGCATGAATCATTAAATCAGATTTATAAAAATATTTATTCGCGTTAAAAGAAGGATATTTTATAGAAGTATGAGTTAACCTGTATTTTGTTTCTTCGAGTTCATTATTTCTGATAAGAACTCCTTCTCCGGCAAGCTGCTGCAGTAAATCAATTTGCCCGACAAGAAAACTGTTATCCCGCAAAGCGTTTTTAATTAAATTATGTCTTCCTCCGACGGAATAAACTCCCTGATTGCGATAAATAAACTGCTGCCATCCGTCCAGAATACTATTAGCAAGAGTATTTAATTGATTCGTTGTAAGAGCCCAAGGGGTGCCTTTTAAAAAAGCGCAGGATTTCCGAGTTAAATATAACCAGTCACAGCCGTAGCCAATCCAGTAATTCTGCCCTCCGCTTGAATTATGTTGATGCCATGATCCGTCAGCGAATCTTCCTGAATCATATAATTTTCCGATAGCAAAAGTCGAGTCGACAATATTAGTTATATCATTAAACATTTCAGGGGAATTTGCAAGAGCGGCTCGACCGATCATTCCCCTTAATCGATAAGAAATATTTGCGTGAGCGAAGAATTCACCATTAGTATTTTGAGTCCAAACATAGTTAGCCCACTCAACCATTCCGGTTACAAGAGTATCGAGTTTGGGAGTCATTTCCGGATGAGAGATTTTATCCTGCTGAATGGCATCGTAAAGACAAAGCCCGATAGAATCCATTGCCGCCGGTTCGGCAAAACAGCCCGCGGTCCAACCTCCATTTCCCGGATTGTGATCAAGCCAGTATTGAATAGCGGAATAGAGATTAGTTTTCAAATGAACATTTCCTTTCCACTTTGAATCATTTTTAAACGCTTGCGCCATAAGCAGCAGTCGTCCGTTCATAATTGCCGGTGACGGACTTTTATCCTTAAAACTTCCATCGGAATTCAATAGCTCCAGATATTCAGAAACCGATTTCCAGGGTTTATCACCACGAATACGCTGAGTAACCGCCCAGGTTTCCATTCTGTCACGAATCGTTTTTACATATTCAAGTTGACGGGCTTTATTGTCAACTTGTGTCGCGAAAACAAAACTTGAAAGCGTAAAAGTTATAAGAAGAAATTTAATGATTAATATTTTCATATATTTAAGTTACTGCCGTTGATGAGTATCTGTCATCCAGATCGTACCAATCACCAACCCTGTTTTCAGCCCACAATTTTATATTAACTCCATTGCTGTCCGGAAAAATAATATAACCTTTGTCGTTACAATAAAACCAGGCACCGTTAGTTATATTATTAAAATTCATCTGTACATCGGTACTTAAAGAAATCGTGTGCAAAAACTTACCGCCAATAGAATATGTAATGTCGGTTTTTCTTTCCGGTTGATCAATAGTTGTCCATACGTCATAACTTGAAGAAGGATTTTTGTTTATTTTGGAGCCAATTGCTGCAAATTCATTGTTAAAAAAGAAATATGCTTTATTCGCGGTTGTTCGGCTGTAGTAATACGAACGTTCAAGTTGGAAAGCGCATAAGCCATAATGACCGTCTGATACTCCGCCGGCATAAGTATTATCACTACCGGCATTTAACCCCCAATTAACAAGAGGTAAACTTCCGGCTCGCTGCTCGACTGTCGTGCCGGGAATTGCGCGAAAATTCCATCCAACGCGTGCATTTTTGTATTCGTCGCCGGATTTAAAGATCATGGTTGATCCTTCACCCATATAATAATTTTTCTTTCCCAATCCGCTGCCTGATTCGGGACCTGAAGTGCGGTTTGACAACATTTTAACCGCAACATAATGGTAAGGTCTGCCATGAATCATAAGATCGGATCTATAGAAAAATTTACTCGCGTCAAAAGAAGGATACGAACTTGAATTTCCGGAATTTTCTATTCTTTCTTTTGCCAACTGTAATTCATCGTCTCTGATAAGAGTTTCTGATCCGGCATAATTTCTCAGCAAATAAATTTGGCCGACTATATAATTACTGTATAATGCATTTTTTATTAAATTGTGCCGCCCGCCAAGAGGGTAAGCTCCTTGATAACGATAAATCTGCCATTGCCAGCCATCAAGAATGCAATCAGCAAAAATGTTGAGCTGAGAACTGGTAAGCTTCCAACGAGAGTCTTTCATATATTTACATGAATTACGCGTAATATTCAGCCAGTCAGAACCATATCCCTGCCAATATTCCTGCCCGCCGCCAATGTTGTGCTGATGCCACGATGAATCTGCGACCCGACCGAGCGCGTGATAATCGCCGACTGTAAAAGTTGAAGCAACAATATTTGATATTTCATTAAACATTTCGGGAGAGTTTGCGAGAGCGGCTCTGCCGATCATTCCCATAAGCCGGTAAGCGATATTAGCGCCAGCGAATGTTTCGCCTTCGCTTGCAACAGTCCATGCGGCATTTGCCCAGTCAACCATTCCGCTTACGAGAGTATCGAGTTGTGAAGTCGTTTCCGGATGATCAATTTTATCTTGTTGAATAGCATTATAAAGACATAAGCCAATTGAATCCATCGATGATGGTTCGTTAAAACAGCCTGCGGTCCAACCACTGTTTCCAGGGTCATGATTGAGCCAGTATTGAACGGCGGTATAAAGATTAGTTTTCAAGTGAATATTCTCTTTCCAGGAAGGGTCATCTTTAAATGCCTGTGCCATAAAAACAAGTCGGCCTGTCATTACATCTATAGTAGAACTTTTATCTGAGAAACTTCCATCAGAATTTAATAATGCTAAGTATTCAGCTACCGTTTTCCGGGGTTCGTCCCCGACTTTCCGGTATGTAACTGCCCAATTTATTAGGTCGTTCCGAATATCAGAAACTTCAGACGTGGCATCAGCAAAGGCAAATGAAGCGAAAAATAATAAGTTTATATTAAGTAATAAATATTTAACGCTCATCTTTCAATTTTAAAGTTTTGCTTCACAGCTTTCCCGAGATAAATTCCCTGAGGCAATGAAAAAGTGATTTTTGAAATTCCGGTTTGCGGATTATAAATTATATTTTTCCCACCCGTAACTTTCTTGTTTACAGCCATTATTATCTTTTTTTGATCTTCATTCGGATCTGCAATTGATATTTCAAGATCATTACCTGATTTTTTCAGCAGAATTACCGCAGGACGATTAACAGAAACCTTTAAACCTGATTTTAACACGATAGAATTTGCTTCATAAAAAACTATTTCCGTAATGTTGGAGTTACTAAATTGAACAGCTTGAATAGAATCAGAGTTTTCTAAAACTTTTACCGGCGAATCTGAAAAATATTCTTTTAACCTCTTCTTAGTAATATTCGGGAAAACAAAATAAGCATACTTCCCGCTTTTCGGCTTGGTATGATGATTAATTGATAATTGGAAAATATTAACCGATTGAGTATCTCCTTGTTTATATCTCGCATCAAGATTATGCCAATCGCCTGTTCTGTTTTTCGCCCAAAGTTTTAAATCAACCCCTCTTTTATCCGGAAGAATGATATAACCTTTATCGTTACAATAAAACCAGGCGCCTTTAGTAATGTTTGTAAAATCAACTCGAACAGTAGCAGTTAACGGAATTATATGAATAAATCCATCATTAATGGAATAAAAAATATCCGTTTTTCTTTCCGGCTGGTCAATTGTTGTCCAAACCTCATAATTTCGAAAAGGAGGATGCTTAATTATTTTGGAGCCGATCGCAGCAAATCCGTCATCGAAAAAGTAATATCCTTTGTTCGCCGTAACTTTACTGTAACTGCAAGCCCGGTTAAGTTCAAACGCGCACAATCCGAAATTACCATCAGCAATTCCACCTGCAAAAATGTTTAAACTGTTGGCATTTTTAATCGCCCAGTCCATGAGAGGCAAAGTATCGTTATTTTGCTCAACGGTAGTTCCGGGAATCGCTCTGAAATTCCAAGCGACTCTCGCGTTTTTATATTCATTGCCTGTTCTTAAAATAATGGTTGATCCTTCACCGAAATGGTAATTCAATTTCCCGTTTCCACTACCTGATTCCGGACCGGTACTACGCTTGGAAATCATTTTAACTGCAACATAAAAATAAGGCTTTCCATAAATCATCAGGTCGGATTTATAAAAATATTTACTCGCAGAAAAAGAGGGGAATGATATCGCGGGATTTGCCAGTCTCTTTTTTATTTCTTCAAGTTCATCGTTTCTAATAAGCTTTTTCGTTCCAGCTAAATTTTGTAAAGCATCAATTTGCCCTATCAGGAAATCTGATGAATAAGCAGGAGACTTTACTAAATTATGCCGCCCGCCAACTGAATATAATGCCGTATTACGATAAATCAACCACTGCCATCCGTCAATAATACAATCGGCAAGTTCGTTGAGTTGTTTGTCGGTAAGCGCCCAGCGAGTGCCTTTCAGATATTCAAAAGATCTTCGCGTGATATGCAGCCAGTCAGCTCCATAACCTAACCAGTAGTTTTGACCGCCGCCAATATTATGCTGATGCCATGATTCATCGGCAAGCCTGCCTGTAGAATGAGATTTTCCTACCGTAAAAGTAGATGCAACAATGTTTGTTATATCATCAAACATTTTCGGCGAATCGGCTAACGCTGCACGCCCGATCATTCCCATAAGCCGATAAGTTATGTTTGCACCGACAAAAAATTCATCGTGATTTATTGCTGTCCATGATGCGTTCGCCCAATTAACCATTCCGCTAACAAGAGTATCGAGTTGCGGAATCATTTCCGGATGATCAATTTTATCTTTTTGAATAGCGTCATAAAGGCAAAGGCCTATCGAATCCATCGCGCCAGGCTCATTAAAACACCCGGCTGTCCATCCGCTGTTTCCGGGATCATGATTTAGCCAGTATTGAATTGCTGAATAAAGACCGGTTTTGAGATAAGGTTTATTTTTCCATTTAGAATTACTTTTAAATGCCTGCGCCATAAAAAGCAACCGACCTGTCATTACATCAATTGTAGATTCCTTATCAGAAAAACTGCCGTCAGAATTTAATAGTTTCAAATATTCAGATACAGCTTTTCGTGGTAAATCTCCCCTTACACGATACGATTCTGCCCACTTCATTAATCTGTTACGAATTATCTTAACTTCCGATGCGCTATTTGCATGCACCATAACAGTTAACAATAAAACGAAAAGTATAAAAATTTGTCGGATGAATAATTTCAATTTATTTGTTTGTTGTTTATTATTAAATTATAACATATAAAGAAATTTGTTTCTATAACAATTTGAAAATGTTTTATACTATATGACGATAACCTAATTGTCTGAAACATTTGGGCGTAAACAGTCTCTGGACGTTGAGGACAACGTCCAGCCAAGTGGTTTTTAAAAACAACCATTTATAAGAAAATTTATCTGTCCATAATTACATCAAACTGTTTTCTGGGCGAAAAAATCGATGTAAGATTCTGACGGTCAAGAATAAAACTTTTTGAACTGATTGAAGTAACTTCATAATCTTTATTCTTTTGGGAACTCTCCGCTCTTCTCGCATTCTTAAGCGTTTGAACAGTTATATTAACTCTGAATTGATCACTTCGAACAGTTATTAAATTACATATATCAGAATATATTCTTGTCGTCATATCTTTAACATCAAGCAAATCAGTTATATCTTTATAAGGTTTTAATACAGGTTTATTAAATGAATTCACACCGCGATAAATGTTCTTTGCAAGATTCTGATTAATTCCCTTTAAAGAAGATAAAATTCTTGGTAACGCCGTGTTAATATTTATCTTGCCTGATGATGAGCCGGGTGTAAGATAAATATAATCAAACCAGGCAAAACCGTAGGATTTGGTGTTGTTTAATCCGTGAGGAATTAGTTTAACCCTTATTCCGCTTTCAGGTGAAATATATTCCGGTCCGATAAATCCGCAGAAAACTACATCGTTTTTTTCATATTGAAACCTTCCTGTTTTACTTCCCGGCTTTCCATATAAATCATCTAAATCTTTGTTGTTGTAATCAATGGGTAATGAATCATATTTATGAGTCGCAAAATTAAATGCCTGAACCTCTATTTGTGCATTATAATTCTCTTCTAAAAATTCAGTGGTGTCAATAGAATCATTAAGACCGCCAAGATAAAGTCCATAATAAGTTTTCCTGAGACCACTTTTCTTCCATTCCCATTCACCCGGTTCCGCTTCCTTTCGTGTATAAAACATCGGCGTTGAATAGCCCGGACCAAGTGTGAAAGAATCGCCTTTGCTAAGACTTAGAAGTTTACCACCCGGAACAGAATAACCGTCAACTTTAACCGAATTCGCAGTGTTTCCCGTCACTAAAAAAGTTTCACCACGCTGCTTTCCGGAAAGAATACGTAGCTTTTGGTATTTCCATATGTCTGATTCCCAAGAAACATTTTCGGCTTTCACTAATCCGGCTTTAGAATATGCAGCAACACTAAATGTAGGAGTCCAACCGCTTATATGAACTCCCTTCTCTTCCGGGTCAAGTCTAATGCCGGAAGTAGTGAAATATTTGCTCACAGCTTTTAAAACCGGAAAATTTCCCTTGTCGCTTTTGGTACTGCCAACCGATTCAAATTTTTTTGCGGTTTTAACAGCTTGGAATTCTGCCAGTGAACTGAATCTGCCGTTCTTTATGTTCGCCTGATTCTTAACATTTGCTGATACACCGTTATTTCTTGCAAGATCCTCTTTCCCGCCGAAAGTGGGGTGCTTGGATATTTGCCAGTCATAACGCGTAGGATCAACTTTCTGAGTCGAATATTCAATGTCACTCGGATCAAGAGAACCGTATTCAACAATTCGAGTGGCTATCTGGTTATACTCATTCTTTAATGTCATTGACAAAAATCCTCCCGCACCGGGAAGTCCGACTATCATAGCATCATCACCATTTCTAACTCCGGTGCCATAAGCATCAACATTTAAGTGTAAGATATCTTTAGTATTACCGACAATTCCTCTTCTAATACCGGAAATGCCGTTTGAATGCGGATGAGGCTTTGTAGATTGAAATTCCACCATTTCACCTTTCATTTGATCCTTCTTCCAATTCGCACCTTTTACTTTAACTTTATCTTTTTTTATATTTACTATCTTATATCTTACACCCCATAATGATTTCGGTAACTCATAACAACCATATCCTTCCGATTGTGAATCTCCCCAAGTTCCGCTCTTGGCCGTTCCATATACTTTATCAAAATAATTCCGGTTGTTTGTAAGATAAAAATAACCGTGAGCAGGAATCGTAGGATTCGGATCGTTATATCTGCCGTGCCTGTCTACACTGTAATGCGGAACATCCCGGATTAATCCCACTCTATTTACGGAATCACCGGTGTTAACAATAATCTGCCAGTTGTTTAAACTTATCGGACGATCACTGACATTCATTAATTCTACAATATCAGGACGCATAACATACATGGCATCAATGCAATTTTTGTTTTCGAAAGCCTTTTTATCAGATGTCCTTTTCATTCCACCGACATAGCCTGTGTTTTTACCGGAAGTTACGATCACTTGAATAAATCCGTTTTTGGCTCTGATCGCTTCACCGTTTTTATATGGCGTGCGTAAAAGATCTATTTCCTTTTCCCCGGCAGGTAACTTTAAAGTGGTTCCTTTTAAATCACCGGCTGTAAGAACATCCATTCTGGTTTCTGATCTGCTTTTAGTGCTCCCGTCAGTATCCATATACGGATTGTAGCCTTTATAAGGACGCCTCGTAGGCATCTTACCTTTAGCCGTCAACGGATAATGAGCATAATTAGCCCCTATATCACGATCAAAACTCTGCTCGGCAAAGTATAGATAATAATAAAGACTGTCAGGTCGCCTTATTTTAGGGTCAAATTGTGTCCTCACCCACCACATCTCTGTCTGCTCAGGAAATACACACCAGTTCGCCGCTTCACACCACCATAGTGTATCTATTTCTATTCTCGCGTTCGTATTCTTATTTGTGAGTTCAAAAAAATTGAAGTCTTTTGAATTATCATAGCAAACTTCTAAACTATGATTGCCGTTCCCGGATATCGGATAATAAATCCTGTCCGTCCCGGCTTTGTTTTTTATTAAAATAAAATAAGCGTTCTTAAATACATCGGGAAGCCAGCCGCCTTTAGTAAGTTGTTTAAATAAACTCTTGCTGCCGCCGGTTCCAGTCCATCTCTCCGGTTCGTTTAATGTTATTTTTGCAAAGGGAAGTGAAAGCTTTTCTCCGGCCATCTGAACACTTCTTCTATTTCCACCCTTCGAAACATTCTTAATTGACCACGAAGATCTGAAATTATATTTGTAATTCGGCTGGGTTTCCGAATAATGATTATACCAATAGCCTAATCTGGGAGCCCAGCCTTCATAATCACTTTCGAGTGTGAAATTTCCGTTCATAGCCATTATTTCATTAAAACAAATTGATTCAATGCCATAATCACTGCCAATTGTTGTAAGTACCTGATTCTCATCACGATAATCACTTATGTTCGCGGCAAGAATTCTTAAATTGCGCGATGAACCTTCAAATGGATGCTGTGAATTCCCGCGCTTTAAAACTTTATGAATTTGTCTTGTCGTTGATACATTTACATTAATCGGCAATTGCATTTTCGCCTTTTCATCATCCCAATATGTATCACGTGTGTCGGAATAAATGGTGCAATATCTTTTTAATAATGATTTCCCCTTAATGCTTTTTATACCACATATATCGGCAATGTCATTTACAGAGCTGAATGCTCGATCATCCCAGTAAGGCGTGTAACGGTTGTATTCTTCAGGCTCATCAATCCCTTCATCCGATTCATCTATCACTCCATCACCATCATTATCTATCCCGTCATACATCAAACTTACGTTATTCGCGTTATCATCAATGTTTCTTTGACCGGGTGCCTTATCTCTACCATACCGGTACGCAATGATCTTTTTTACCGATTTAATACCTATAGGTATGCCCCTCTTCTTACCATCGGAAATAATAATCTCAGAAGTGTTTATTCCCTGATTTTGTGTGCTGTTATTTAAAGAGGAAGCTGCATTGACATTTATCTTTCCTGCCTCGTCTTCTATGGAAATCGCATATCTGCCAACTATGGCACCCGTCTTGTCACGAACATAAAACCACCGCGAGTTAATACTATTGTTATCGGCGGGAAGTCCACTCAAATTAATCGCTTTACCGGAACCTTTGGATGTTGTCGTAAAAGCAGAACTCCATGACTCTGACGCAGAATCTAATCCCGGAGAAGTAATGGAATCATTGTATATTTGCGCTTTGGCATGCTCAGTTGCCGCAAGCATAAGCATGTCGGTTTCGCTTTTTAATACGAATGTTTCGGCAGTCTTATTCTCCATTCGCATTTGAATAATGAAAGCTGACGCCATTATTCCTAATACGGTTAATACGGCAAGTATAGCAACTAAAGCAATCCCGCGTCTTTGTTGATGTTTAATATTTAGCATGATTTAAATTGATTTGTAGTAAAATAATTATTTATTTATTTATTATACCATATTTTCGTAAGAAAATCAATTAATGCAAAATGTTGCTGTCTGCTTTTTGAAAAACTATTGATGGAAAGGTCCACCCCGGATAACCTAATTGTTCGAAATGTTTGGACCTTGAAATGTTAGGACGTTGCGGTCAATGCCACACTATGCGATATCCCAGCCTCAGAGATGCTTAACGTGAACTGCCACACGTTACCACGCGGGCTGTTCATGTTAGAGTTGCAAATGCTTTCCGAGCTGCCCATAGGGCACGGGTTTATTGATTAATTTTGATGCTACAAATGTTTGTTCCGATAACGTAGCTTCGGAAATGGAACGAAGAACTTTTCGAGCAAACCCCAAATTAGATGTTAATCGAAAAAATATAATCTCAAAAGTTTGCCTGTAAGGCAGAAATAAAATAAAACAGGGCAGCACCACATTAATATTTCGCCATCAAGGGTATAATGGAAAATCTTCTCGTCCCTTCATAGCTGTTCCCGGCACAGGACGATTCCTTATAAGCGCTGCCCTGTGTTGTAACATTTCCCCCCTTCAAGGCTCTTTTAAGTAAAATATCAATTAAATCTAAACATTGAGTTTGAATATAACCAAACCATGTTTCAATAAAAAAAAAGGACGGAATTAACCGTCCCTTAAATAATCAAATTATAATGCTTTTGACAATTATTTACGTGAAAAAGCAAGTACAATAAAACCTAAAATCGCAAAAATAGCAGGTTCAGGAATCTGTTCGTAATATCCCATGCCTGGAACAGCGTTGGAAATCTGTTGCGCTGTGAAACCGTCCATTGTGTTATTACCGGGCAAATACCATTCGGAAGAATCATAGGTTGAACTCGCAGTAAGCTGAGCATTTGTTCTTTTGCCATAACTGTCTTGATAATAATAGGTATCTGAGCCAATCGTGCCAAAAACATCAATTACAGAATCATCACTAGCATCAAGAATTGCATATACATCATTGCCATTACCATTACAAATAGAAAGTGGGACATCTGCATCAAAACCCCAAACATCCTTAAACGTTTGTTCGTTTGATGTACCAGCATATGTGAAAGTTATCACAGATTTTGGCGCCATTGTTCCGGTTAACGCAGCCGTACTTGGTGACGAACCGCCATTGCCGTACTTTGCAAATTTATAGTCGGACAAATCGATGGTTGTTGAACCCGTATTTGACCACTCAACCGCTTTTGGCAACCCACCGCTCAATGTACCATCAACAACTTCGCTAATAATCAAATCTGCACTTACTGTTACAGTTAACGCAACAACGAACAAACAAGAAATTAATTTTTTCATGATTTCTCCTCTTTTTTATGTTAATAAAATTATGCTTTAAAGTAATGCTTTGTTAAAAAATACCGTAAACCAAAACCACATTATATAATATCACAAAAAATATGAAATGTCAAATGGGTATTCAATTCTATAGAAATGTAAATGAAAATTTGCCGTACCCCGAGTATGCTGATGGGATAGCGCTACCTCAGGATGAATTAGTGATGGCGATGAGTTGATGCAACTTCTTGGCTGCAGCACCGGATGAAATCGATTGCCTCGCTAACTCAATTCCTGATTTTATGCAATCGGTTTTCCCGGAAAGATAAATTACCGCACCGGCATTGAGCAAAACAATGTCCGCTCTTGGACCGCAGGATCCGCTAAGAATTTCAAGTGTGATTTTCGCGTTGTCATCAGGCAATCCGCCTTTTATAGTTTCAAGTGATGCAGTTTTAATACCAAAATCTTCCGGACTTATTTGATAAGAAATAATATTATTATCTTTTAATTCGGCTATATCAGTAGTAGATGAAAGCGATATCTCATCCATTCCATCGTGTCCGCTGACAACCATTGCTCTTTTCGCGCCAAGCTTTTTTAAAACATTTGCCACTTTTATTATATCAGCTTCACGGAAAACTCCCATTAACTGTATTCTCGCTCCGGCAGGATTCGTCATAGGACCAATTAAATTAAAAATTGTGCGGATACCTATTTCTTTTCTCGCCGCTCCGGCGTGCTTTAACGCCGGATGATGTGCACGGGCAAAAAGAAAAGCGATTCCAATTTCATTTAAGGCGCGAAGTTCAGTCCCGATATTCACGTTGAGATTTATGCCGAGAGATTCTAATACGTCTGCGGAACCCGATTTGCTTGATGCTGACCGATTCCCATGCTTGGCAATAATAACACCGGCTCCTGACGCGACTATCGCCGCCACAGTTGAAATGTTGAATGTATTTAGTTTATCCCCACCTGTGCCGCAAGTGTCAACAGAATCCGGAAAAAACTGCGGCAAATGAATTGCACCGTCTTTCATCGCGGTAACAAACCCCGCTATTTCATCCTCAGTTTCTCCTTTAATCCTTAACGAAACTGCAAGAGCGGCTATTTGAGCAGAAGTTAATTTACCGTCCATAATATTTCTCATTGCTGATTCCGCTTCAGCAAAAGAAAGATCACAACCGTTAACAACCTTATTTAAAATCTCAGAAACGTTCATTATATTATTAAAAACTAAATGTTAAAAATGAAAATTAATCGCCAAACGTTAAACATTATTTAAAATTTCAATGGATCGATCAACATCAATCGTAATTTGCCTTTTAAGCTCTTCAATAGAATCAAATCTTATGTCTTCACGTAAACGTTTAATAGGACGAATCGTCAGCCATTTCCCATACAAATCATTAGAAAATCCCATGATATATACTTCACAAACCAAATCAGATGACTTGTTATCAAAAGTCGGACGTGTTCCAACGTACATAATCGCGCTGAATCGCGTGGCTGAAATTGAGGCATAAGCAGCATAAACACCTTCCTTCGGCAACGTGAGGAAATCGACATCAAGATTCGCTGTTGGAAAACCGATTATTCTGCCGATACGATGCCCTTTTACAACGTGAGCGCGAATTG
>Ga0164318_10002486_pt1 | contig 17142 bp, 11 predicted proteins | sample GuaBasSedimGuay9_FD_113734 | JGI IMG/M metagenome (GOLD analysis project Ga0164318, IMG submission 113734) | Subseafloor sediment microbial communities from Guaymas Basin, Gulf of California, Mexico - Guay9, Core 4571-4, 0-3 cm | ecosystem: Environmental > Aquatic > Marine > Hydrothermal vents...
CCAGAATGAAGTTGGTTGAAGTGAAGTGTGTATTGGTAGAAGTCGCAGCGGCCTGCACCAACTGGTCGGCATCCTTGTGATGCACTCTGTTTCTCGGCACGATTGGCGCGTCTGCGTGAAGAGAATGGCGGCCGTTTCTGCAGGGCGCTGTGTATGGTCTTCTCAAGTCCGAGTCACGTGAATACCTGACGCGCACGATACTGTGCGTACGGGGGAAACACCGTACGGCAGCGGATACGAGTCAATCCGGAGAGTGGGGGGTCCTACTCATTGTGCCCAGTTGAGAAATTCAACCCACACAAGACAAGTGCTCTGAAGTTCAAACGGGAAAGAGAACGGGATGGCCGGTCTGGACGTTCGGTGGCCATCAGGGAGGTCACTCTGAGCGAGGCGCGGAGTGATGCACTGGAGTTCGGTCTGGCAACAGACATATTCATGCAGTTGAAATCAGGAAAAGAGGCATCGCTCTACATCGCATCATGGCGAGGCCACCCCATAGTCCTGAAGGCATACCGCTTCTGGCACACATCTCACGCGAGCAAGAAGCGGGGTTGGTTCGCTCCCGCCCGAATGGAGGCGCTTGCGGCCAAGGAATACGACGTGCTGATGGCTGCTTTCCGTGCTGGAATGCCTGTACCAACGCCCATTGGTCGGGTTGCGAACTACCTCACCATGAGGTTCATTGGAGACGGACTGGTTCCTGCGCCACGACTGAAAGATATGGTGATTGAGAAGCCCGAGTCGGTCTTTGAACAGATAGTCGACGACTACCTCACGATGTACAGTGTTGCGCACTACGTTCACGGAGACCTCAGTCCCTACAATCTGCTCTGGTGGAGAGGCAAGGCCTGGTTTATAGACATGCCACAGGCCTATGCTGTGGACACATGGTGTAACATGAAACGGGTGATATTCCTTCTTGAGCGAGACATCCGGAACATCGTGGCGTATTTTGAGAAGTACGGTCTCATAGCCAACGTCGAGGAGATCGTCGATAGGTTCCTCGGCTGCTATGTACCTGAGAATCAGATGCGGGCCGTTCATCTATACTGGTCCAAGAGGTCACGACCCTGATAGTACGCCGAGGAAACATAGACTGGGACTTTGGCATCCGGGCCATCGACGTGAGGGAAACGCTTCCTTACACTCTCTGCGCACTGAAGGAAAACGTGTGGTGCATGTCTGCAGCATGACCTTATGAAGATTCGACCTTTCGCAGGACGACTCTCGACACGCCGGGAATCTTCTCCAGGCTATTCTGGAGATCGTCCAACGACACCACGAGCTGGTCTGGCACGAAGTAGCACTCGTAGTAGCATTTCTCACCCCTAAGGCAGACTCCCGTCGTGAAGATGATGTCAGAGAGCTTCGCGTCGTTGAAGGCGAAGTTCAGCTGCTTGAGAAAGTCCCGTGAGAGGTCGCTGATCTCAATTCGAAGCAAGTATATGTTGTCAGATGAAACGGGATAGATCTTGACGATTCTATCCTTGTGATGAAGAACGGTAAGTGCAGCACTCTCCCCAATGTCCGCAACAAACTCTGCTGGCAGACTTGCCGGCTCTCCCGACTTGAACTGTAGGATTATCGCCGATGTGGCTCCCTCGCGATCGATCACCATGACCTATACGTCCTTCAGGGTGTAGTGTTTGGCAAGTGGCTTTCTCTCTAATTAAATCATTCGGGCGCGGACTGGTCGCCTCGCCCGTCAGAACTTGAGTGCAAACCTCGGCTTTATTCGGTTGACAGGGTAGCGACTACAGCGCAAGACGCAACTGTTACCTCCTCCATGGAGCGTACAGTGACTCGGGCTGGGCCATCTGAGCGATTGTGTGCGTACGAAACGTATAATTTCGTATGCGTGTTCGAATTGGATGGTGGCCTCCTTGAACGCGCGCCTCATGCAATTCCTCGGACTTGTGTTTCTCATAATCTCGGTGGCGATGACTCTTCTTGTCTATCAGAGCACGATGCAAGTTGGCGATGGCCTCAGTACCATGTTGGCCGCTGGATTGGTTGCGTGGGGCATTCTTGCTCTACCCGAACTGGCAATCGGGCTCTGGCTACTCGTGAAGGGCACTCGTGCCGCGAGAATTGGCGACATCTCAGATGACCTGATTCGGCTCGTGCAACGTGAGGGGCGCATCGGTGTTGAGGCAGCAGCACGAGAGCTTGGCGTGAGTCCTGAGGACGTTGCCGATGCAGCAGAACGACTTGCGCGCAGAAGGTTGCCTCTCGTATACCTTGATGCCTCAGCAGGTGAGATAGTCAGTCCTGGCGCAGTGAGTCTTCAGGAGAGTTTGCTGCACCTGCTGTACGCACAGCGAAGGATGACATTCGACCAGATAGCAAGGGTCACCAACTCGACCGACGAGGAGATAATTGAGGCTCTTGCCGAGCTATCGGAGGCCGGCAAATTCAGGGGCACTGTTGACAAGAACTCTCGGGTGGTCTACACTGCTGAGGCTGTGGCGCAGCTGCCGAAGGCTGTGACATATTGTCCTCATTGTGGTGGCAGACTGGAGGCACCTGTCCTGCCCGGTGAAGAGGAGGAGTGCCCGTACTGCGGGCACATGATAGTCAACCGTCTGTGATCTCACATACCTAAACGTTTGCCGAGCCGCAGTGTCCTCTGCTTATTCGCCAGCGGGCCACAACTTTGTTCCCCTCAATAACATGATAGGTGTCGAACAGGTTGGCTGTCAAGCACGAGTGATTTGGAACAATCTCCACATGATCGCCGATAGTGAGTTTATCTGCATTGTCTTCGAGCCGAACCTTTCCGTGTTCCTGTGACAGGCTGACTATTGTCAGCCCCGGAATCTCCGCCCGCTCGCCATTGATGCGGACTATCCTACCAAAGGCACGCTGTAGATTGAGATGTTCCGGGCCCGGGTCCACCGAGAGAGCCGTGGCTCCGGCATCAATCACGATTCTGTCGTCATATACTCCCACAACGCTGGCAACGACGGTGAGGGCGCAGTCATCAATACCACACGAACCAAGCAATACCTGCTCGTAGTCGTAGAAGACGTAGTTGCCCGGCCTGACCTCGGTGATCCCATCAGCAATTTCCTCGACCAACGACATTCCCGGTGTCGAACCAATCGACACGACTTCCGGGGCGAGAGCGGCGTTCCGTTCCTTGAGTTTCCGTGCGAGAGACACCATCGCCCGCTGAGCGTCGTCCACCCTCCTCCTAATCTCTGCCGTGGTCGATGCGTCGTAGACGTGACCCTCGTGCGTGAGAATGCCTACGAATCTCAGACCTGGTGCAGCATGTATTCTCTCCGCTAGGTGTACGGCCTCAGGACTGTCGTACGTCACCCCGCACCGATGATAACCGACATCCACCTTCATCATGACATCGAGAGAGATTCCCTGTTCAACGCAGAAGTCAGACAGTCTGTCAACTGTAGTCGGATTGTCAAGGAGTATCTTGATTCTGGCGGCGTCGGCAATCTCTCTGACGGGCTGGAACTTGTCCGGTGAGAGTGGAACCGCATAGGTGATGTCATCGAATCCCGCCCGGGCGAAGGTCATTGCCTCGTAGACCGTCGAGACCGTGATCCCTGTGGCCCCGTGGTTTCTCTGAATCTTCGCAATCTCTACGCACTTGTGCGTCTTGATGTGGGGGCGAAGGGCGACGCCCAAACGTCTTGCCTTCTCGGCCATCCTGCGAATGTTACGTTCCAAACGATGGCGGTCAAGCAGTAGAGCGGGTGTGACGAAACTCTCAACTCTCATGTGCCTCCCCGAGGTCCCATCTCGTAAGAGTGTATCCCATCATTCATGTGATTCCATGCTGGTCGCCGCGTATTCTTCTTCGGAGAGTCAGTCTGAACCCGTCAATCTTTGCGGCCACCGCACTTCGTTCGGGCCAGAACTGCTTGATCTCGTCAAAGCCGTGGACATCCCAGTACAGGGGGCATGCTCCCATGCAGTAGTCGAACATATCACAACGCTTGCAGCCCTCAGGGGCGTAGTCCTTGTTCCTCCAAAACCTAGCTGCTCTGTTGTACCACACCTTCTCAAAGCCGTCATGCAATAGGTCGCCCACGGGTTCGCTGAAGCTCGAACAGGGGAGCAGCTTTCCCTCTGCGTCAACTGAGAGAAGGCCGTCACAGCAGGCGCATGTCTTTGCACCAAGTCCGTATTGGATGGGATTGAACAGGCAGACCGGCGTGGGCGCGTACCAGACGAACTGAATTCCCTTCTTTCTCGCTCTTCTCCGTACTCTCTTCACAATCTCACCGATCTCCGAGTACCGGATCTGAAGTTCGTCCCTCAGCTTTGCTGCGGTGCCTGTATAAATCACCATGTTCATGCTGAAGTAGGTGAGTCCTAACTCGTCCTTGTGGAAGTCCACGAGCTGCTCCAGCTTGTCCACATTGGGCTTGCAAATGGTCGTGTTGCAGTGGGTGTAGATATCGGTTTCTCGAAGGTTCTTGATTCCCTTGACAGTCTGCTCGAATGCGCCCGGCACACCAACGATATAATCGTGAGTCTCTGCGTCGGGTCCTTCAATCGACACCTGCGCGCTGTTTAGTCCTGCATCCACAAGTCGGTCAACGAATCTCTTGTCCGCGCATCTACGGCCATTGGTTATGAGGTTCATCCGAAGGCCCTTCTTGCGGCCGTATTCAATCAACTCGAAGAGGTCATCTCTCAGTGTTGGCTCTCCACCCGTAAACGAGAGACTTGGCACATGAGCATCATCTGCAATGACGTCGATGACCCGCTTCACCTCCTCAGTGGTCATCTCGCCAGACTTCCGGTAGGGGGAGTACGCGTAACAGAACCGACACCTGTTGTTGCAACGATAAGTCAATGCAATCTCGCTCAGCACTGGATACTTTATCTCCCCGGTCCCGAACGGTACAATCTTGGCAGTTCTGTACGTGTAGATATTCTGATTCCCAGACACCATCTCCCTGAGATCATTGACGAATGCCGCGATGTCATTCAACACGGTCTGTCTGTCTGCGCCTTGGCCAACGAAGAAGTCCACAACTTCTGCTGGGGTGGCCCCATCGAGGAGCATCTTGAGCATGAGCATGCCTGTCCTGTTGAGGTGCATCACCTTGTTAGGGCGAAGGATGAGGAGGTTGTCCTCCGGCCGTGCAAAGAAGTAATCCTTGACATCGGCCATGAAGGCGGGAATCCATTCAAGATCCTCCAGCTTGTAGTCGTATCGTGGCATCTCCATAGATGTCGGGGCTCCGTAGTATACCTAATCTTCGAGTGTTTCGTAGTGTGATGAAAGGCTTATCAGGCTTTGCGACTTGAGAGCTGTAGGCAATTTGGAGAGGAAGTAGCATGAGTCCTGGTGAAGTGAAACTCCCGTATGGAACGATAACTGACCGAAAACTGGTGATGCACTTTAGTGCTTTTGACATGGACCTCCCGATTATTGCCTCAGGAATTCGGGAGCGCATGGATGTTCTTCGTGAGATTGGCGTTGCCTTCGCTGGCTTCGGAACAGAGATTCCTCCGAACATGTCAGAGCAGACCCCCGCAAGAGTCAAGGCGTTCTTTGAGTACGTTGGCACTGGCGGGGATCCGGTCGCGGTTCTAAAACAGGCCTACTATCTGGTGTGGAGTGGGATGATTCAGACCTTCCCGTTCTTGGAGGAGTGGGCCGAGGCCAAGTCGAACCTGTCCAACCTCACAATCGCCCAAGCCGAGGTGATTCGTGCCCGCAGAGGCCAGTAGGGAGCAATGTATGCCATGGCCGCAGTTCAGATCTCGGAAGTCGTCTACGAGCTGCTTGAGCGCCTTGTCAAGAGGTCGGAGAGGCACGACTCGGTGGACTCGCTCGCCGAGGAGGTACTGACTGACTATCTAATGCGTCATGATCGGATTGGACAGTTGCATGTGCCCTTCTCCACTATGTTGATGAACAATGCTGACACGGTGGCCACGGTTCGTGAAACAATAGACACAATCGATTGGTACGAGACCCATGACCCCATCGCGGCGGCACTGGAGCATCTCAGTGAAGCAGAACGACTGCTGCGTGCCACGGCTGAACGGCTCAACGCGGAGGGCAAGTAGAAGGAGCGTGTTGATGTGAGAGCAGGCTCTGCCATGAGGCTTGTATTGCTGCTGGTCGTTGTCATGGTTCCACTCTGTGCCGCATCCCACGTGGCGGCTCAAGACATAGTGGTGAATATCGACAGTGTGTACGTCGATGTTGTTGTGATGCCAACTGGCCGCGTCAATGTGACATATTGGATAAAATTCTCAGTGATCTCGGGTTCGCTTGGCGGTTTTGACCTGATTGGTATCCAAGAGAACTCTGTCTACGACCCGAATCGCGCCTACGCGGAGATGGATGGCGTCAAGTACGACCTTGTGGTGCGGCAGGTTGAGAACGGATACATGCTGGACTGGACCCCGAGGACCCAGGCCGGAGACTCGGTGACAATTGTGTTTGGGTACTTCAGTACAAATCGTGTACTTGAATTGACGACTGACAACGAGGGACATCAGCTGGCCGTATTTCACTGGTCGCCTGTCCAGTGGGAGCAGCAAGTAGACGTGGAGAACATACGAGTTATCTATCCCATTCCAATGCAGGACTCGTGGATAACGGCCGAGGGCGGCATCACGACGGAGGGTGCAGAGTATGCGGGCTATGTAGAAGACTCTCGACAGGGCATAGTTGACCAGAGCAGTGGTCTCCGTGAGTTTGATGAGTTGGACCTTCTCGCCTACCCGTCAAGTCCGTCCGCTCCTCTGCGCAACTTCAGCGTCAGCCTCACTGCTCAGCCAGCACAGGCATACGACCATCTTGTTGTGTTCCACTATGTCAACTGGACTTTCTTTAGAGACTACTTCGTACCAGGTCAACTTGCCTATGACGCGCCATCGTACGTGAATGCGGTGGGCGGCGAGACCTTCGTTCTTAATGTCCTAGTGTACAATGTTGGCGACATGCCCCTCCACGACGTGACAGTTCAAGTTGCGATCCCCGACAATCTGACCCTCATAACGGGCTCTGCGACCACATATGGCGGGACATTGAACGGCGGTGAGTCGTTACTCCTTAGATATGAATTCAGGCCTGACAATGTCGGCAAGGTAGTGCAGCTAACATTCATAGCTTCGGCACAGGAACTCGACCCCGAGGAGTATCTCTCTTTCACGGTGAGCATCTACATCCAAGAGGTTACGCCCCCCATAACAGCTCCCGGATCCGTGGGCATCCTAGTAGCCGCAGGCATCGCACTGGCTGTCGTCGGATATGCCTATTGGACAGTCAAGCGACCTCGTGGTGCTGCGTGGACTGCTGAAGACACAACAATCGGCTACGAATCGCCCCAGATCACGATTCAGACGTTCGGGGCGCCGGGAACGGTTGCCGAGCTCGACCCGGTGGAGGCCGCGTTCTTTGAGAATGTCACTCGGGACAAGCTCGTTTCCATGATTCTCATGTCATGTGTGAAAAAAGGTGCGGTACGAGTCCTCTCAACAGACCCCCTGAAGCTGTCTGTGACAGGCCTGCAGTTCGAGGACCTCACCTACTACGAGCAGATGTTTGTGGACGCCATAGTCGATGGCGAGCTGGACCCGGACAAGATTGACGAGATGATTGAGGCGATCGCTGAGAAGGTGCAGGAGAAGTCTTGGAACGCCGACTTCGAGGCCACGAAAGAGCATCACGAGAAAGTCATGGAAGAAGCATGGCAAAAGTTAGAGTCCACTGAAGACCCTGCTGTGCGAACACAATACTACTTCGATGGTACGTACAATGGTTCTTGGGCGTGGTACTGGCTCTACATGCACCCCGGTCACGACCACAGAATAAGGGATGTGTTCGAGTCGCAGCCCCGTGCTGTGGCACCGGCTGAGATTCCGACATGGTTCAAAGATTTGTCATCGGCAACGGGTCATGCGATCTCAGACGCGGGGCGAGTCGTGGGCGACATCGCATCAACAACCGGACAGATCATCTCCAACGTGACCGACACGATTGGCGAGATAGTCAATGGCGTTGCACAGATAGTTCGCCAACCCTTCGAACCGCTCATCGAAACAACGAGTAAGTGCGTTTCCCACGACGCATGCCACTCCGCATGCGTTTCTCACGATGCCTGCCACAGTGCCTGCCACAGTGCCTGTCACTCTGCATGTGTCTGCCATAGCGCCTGCCATAGTGCTTGCCACAGCGCGTGTGTGTCCGGTGGATTCAGGTAGAGATATGCCCGCGGTCGTGTCGCTTGAGTGAGGCATCACAGGGCCAGCCAATGTCCTTGGGAGAGCCGGAACGGCGTACTCAAGCCTATCCAACAGGCTGCGAAAAATTCGCTGCAGAACGTTTCGTAAGTGAAGTTTTGGCGCAATCCTTAAACGAGGAACGTTCGAAACGCGCTCGGGTCTAACCCCGTCAAGAGAGGAGAGAGAGCGTTGGTGCACGCCGCTACGAGTAAGCGAGTACTAGTGCTGTTTGTAGGAATACTGGTTTTGTCGGTTATTGGCATATCCTTGCTGAACCATTCACGGCAGGCAGCTATCGTGCCGCAGGCCGACAATCCAAGCAACATGACTGAGAGGCCAGATGACAGTACCGGTGACCTCATCGTCAAAGGCAATGTCGCTCCGGTGGTCAAGTTCGGAACGGCTGCGACGCTGGACTACGTCGATAGCAACTACGACAGCACCTATGGTACTGTCGTGAACTTTGCCAACATGCAGAGTGCGGACTCGACTTACGCGACTCTCAGCGAGGAGGCCACGACGTTCACACAGCTGGAATACAAGAATGTCTGGACTCCGTGGCCTGGTACAGGATGGTCTGAACAGAGTAGTCCCGAGGGTCACACAGATTTCGAGTATATGAGTACCGGAGGATATGATGGCACAACTTATGCTGGTGTTTCCGCGGACCCAGATATGACGGAGCCGAAATCAGGAATCCTCCGGAGTCCTGTCTACAACATGAACGGCGTTGAACGATTTCGGTTCTCGGTATACTTGAAGGATAGGCGGCTGACACCAAGCGCCGCTAACATCGATGTTGAGTTCAAGGCCAACGATGGCAGATGGATCAAGATGTTTGACATCGACGACTGCGACCCGGCCACTACTGGAGGTTGGCGTTACAAGCAGCTCATCGTGACAGATTCAAGTTTTATGCACTCACAATTCCAAGTGCGATATTATGCACACGATGTTGGGAGTGACAGTTTCGGCTTCGACATGGTCGGTGTCGATGCCCACAAGGTTGAGCGTGGGACCACTCATCGTCTGGACCAGTACTTTGAGTTCACCAACATTGCCAGTCCGAACGGTTATTCTATCGAGAGGCTCTACATCGATCTCGCATATACTGAGTCGGAATACATGCGCGTGTCCGTATGGGACTGGAGCGGCAACCGATGGGCTATTCTTGGGACCAAGAATCAGGCAGGGCTCACGTATTGGAATGTGCACTCGTACCTGACACAATCAACCTTCAGGGTGCGGATTGAGGACACAGTTTCGAGTGGTGACAATACGAAGACGAGCTGGCGTATCAGGCAGATGTACCTGTACTTCGATGATCACATTCCATTCAGTTATCGTTCGCCTACGAGCAATAGTCTGTACGACGGGGACAACTTCTATGCCATGAAGTCGCCATTTGGAACCGCGGCTCGAATCGTCACGTACCACCAAGATGATGACGGCGCCGCAGACATTGACTATTGCTCTCTACGTTGCTACATCGGCACCAACTCTTACTGGGAGGCCAAGTACACAGTATCTACAGGATTGGTCACCGTGACTTTTGGCTCCGGCTATGTCAACGTCGTGGATGTAGTACCCTATTTCCACGGGAGTCAACTCGACCTGACCTGGCAAATCGAGTTCAAGTGGGATCACCCTGACATCACAAACCTGTACCTTCGCGTCGGTACTCAGGACAGTAGCACGACCGCATACTCCAACTACGGGACTGGTTGGGATGTGGAGACTCGTGTTGAGTTCAACCCGCACACGATATCTGACGATCGTTGCGATGTGGGTGCATCTCTCACTGCAAGCGGTGACATCAGATACTACCAGTCCTCGAGCGGCGTTGCTCCGCTTCCATCACGGGTGCATGTGAGGGTCACACGCTTGGGAACTGACAGCCAGTCTTGGAACGCTGAGCCCAACTCGGATGGTGAGTTCTCAGTGGGCGTCACCGCGGCCTCTTGGGTGGGCGATCAAGAGTTCCGGTTTCAAGTCCTACAAGATGGCACAAACTCCGACCTGACTGCTAGCTACACCAGTGACACCACAATCGGAGACCGCATCAAGGTCGACTCAATGTACTCGAGTGATAGTGAGGACCGAGTCAATGTTGGGGACACTGTCACAATCAGTGCGAAGCTGATCTACGAGTATGACGGCTCGGCCGTGACCACAGGCACGGTCACAATAGACGGTACCTCTGCGACCCATCAGGGCAATGGCGTCTGGACGATAGATGTCACTCGCTCATCGGTGATGTCTGCAACCTACAACACAGTCGTTGTCACTGGTGATACATACGACCTCAGCACATTGAACCAGAATGGTCAGTCGGTCACCGTGATCTGGGACAAGATCATCGTGGGTGGATACACAGTGGCCGACTGGAGAGTCGACATAGACACCACTGTGACAGTTGATGTGTCACTAACCTATGCCTTCGACGGGGCGGATGTCGTCGACGGTACGGTCACGATCAATGGTTATTCCGCCACGTATGTCAGTGGTTCCACATGGCGGGTGACGATCACACAGTCCTCGGTGACCATGATCACTTTCGACGCTGTGGCCTGTTCCGGCAACCAGTATGGCATAACCTCTGTTGACCAGAACGGCAAGAGCCAGCAGATAGTCTGGGACAAGGTCGAGGTGATCTTGTACCACGTGGAGGATGCCTGGGTAGACATCGGAGTCGAAGTGGCGGTTGATGTGACTCTCGAATACTCGTACGATTCCACCGCCGTCACGGATGGCACGGTGACCATCAATGGCATCGCTGCTACTCATCAGGGCGGCGGTGTATGGCGAATCTTGGTCACTCACAACGATGTGACCATGGTGGACTTCAACACGGTTGCTTGTAGCGGCAATGTTCACGGAATAACCGTGGTCGATCAGAATGGCCAGCATCAGCAGGTTGTCTGGGACAAGATAGTGGTGCGCGGTTACAACGTTGCAGACACACACGTTGACATTGGTACCTCTGTTACAATTCAAGTGACGCTGGAGTATGAGTATGATGACTCTGATGTCACGGACGGTACGGTAACCATCAACAGTGTGACAGCGACATACACGGGATCAAACGGCGTGTGGGAGATAGTCGTGACCGAGAACTCGCCGACCGGGACGACTTACGATACTGTGGCGTGCTATGGAAACGAACATGGCATCACCTATGTTGACCAAGACTCGCAGTCGGTGAGTGTAGTGTGGGACGCAGTTGAGATTAGTATCACTGACCCCTTCGACCAGAGAATCAACATCGGCGAGAATGCGAGTGGAATAGTGGTGTCGGCCACGTATGCCTACGACGGCACCAAGTATGACGGGACTGTGACTCTCAACTCGACAGTGTTCTCGTACAATTTCGCCAGCAAGCATGGCTATACGGTTTCAAGTGTGGGCGGCGATGATACGTATGGAATCAGCGTCATCCTGCACAATGATGTCACGTATTGCATCTGGGATGCACTGATAATCCGAATGGAGGGTCCCGATGACTCACGAATAGATGTGGGCACCGCTGCGACCGGAATCGAAGCAACCGCCATCTACGCCTATGATGGTGCAGCATACGATGGCACACTGGCTCTCAACTCAACAGTATTCCTGTATAATAATCCAGGAAAGCACGGCTACACCGTTGCCAGTGCAGCAGGCGACGACAGCTACGGCATCACGCACATAATGTCCAACGACCAAACATGGTGTATCTGGGACGGTCTCATTGTGACAATCACTGGACCTGCGGATCAGCGAATCAATGTCGGTTGGAATGCCAGTGGCATTGTTGTGTCAGCAGTGTACGCATATGACGGCGCCTCCTATGCTGGAGACCTGACTCTGAACTCAACGACTTTCGTGTACTCTACTGTCGGGAAGCGCGGGTATACGGTAGTGGCCGGTGTGGGCAATGATCCCTACGGTATCAAGACTGTAGTGACGAACGACGAGACCTACTGTGTCTGGGACGGACTTGTGATATCCTTTGCCGGACCCGCCGATCAGAGAATCAACATCGGGGAAAACGCCAGTGGTATTGCCGTGTCTGCGGCCTACGCATATGACGGAGGACTGTACACTGGGGACCTGACACTCAACTCAACGACGTTCCTCTATTCAACCGTCGGAAAGCGTGGCTACACGGTTTCCAGTGCAGCAGGAAACGGCTTGTACGGCATTACAGCCATCGTCACGAATGATGTAACATACTGTGTCTGGGATGCTCTCAATGTCCAAATGAATGGTCCAGACGACTCGCGCATCAATGTCGGTGATGAGGCTACCGGCATCCAAGCCACGGCCACGTATGCTTACGATGGCAGTAACTACGATGGCACCTTAGTTCTCAACTCCACCACATTTGTGCACAACACGGTAGGGCGCTGGGGCTACACTGTGGCCTCTGCTCTCGGGGACGACTCGTACGGGATCACAGTGATTCTCTCCAACGATGTGACTTCATGCATCTGGGATGCCCTTGATATCTACATGATCGGTCCTGTTGACAGTCGCATTGACGTTGGTGAGGCTGCTACGGGTATCTCGGCATCAGCGACTTACGTGTACGACGGTGCTGTCTATGATGGTACTCTGAACCTGAACTCAACGGTCTTCGTCCACAATGAACCGGGAAAACACGGCTACACTGTTGCCAGCGCAGCAGGCGATGACAGCTACGGCATCACAGCGATAAGAAACAACGACGTAACGTTCTGTATCTGGGACAGGATTATAGTCGTTGAGTACTGGACTTCTGGCAGTCGAATCAACATGGGAACCACCGTTGGCGTCAATGTCACACTGAGGTTCGAGTACGATAGTGCACCTGTGGTTTCAGGCATTGTGACAATCAACGGACACACAGCCCATCACATCGCTGGCGGCATGTGGAGCACAGAGGTCACGCGTGCAATACCGGGACAAGAGGTCTTTGACACAGTCGTGAGTTCGGGTAATGTCTATGGTATTTCTCTTGTGAACCAGAACAGCCAATCGACAATCGTCATCTGGGATGGAGTTGACATCTACGATTTGTCCTGTCCCGACTGGGTCATGGTCGGCGAGCAATTCGAAGTTGTCATCCGCGCGCGCCTCGCCTATGACGGTCATGCTCTGGGTGATGAGGATACCATGATTCTCGCGGACACCGCTGCAGTGTGGAATGGGTCTTGGTTTGTAGTGGCTCTCAGCTACTCGACCCCAGGTAGTAAGGTCCTATTTGTCAACTCGACCTCGGAGTCCACGTACGGCATAACGGCACTCTCATCCAACCCCTCTGTGACGGTAAGGGTGTCGAATGAACCCGAGATAACTGGCCTGACCAGCGACTTTGCTCCTGCAGACGACCTCTACACAGGTGTCTACCTTGGTGACCCTCTCTGGATCATCTGGGACCCCGTCAACGACAAGACCCCCCCGTCCTTCGAGTTCGATGTATCGGGTGCGTACCTCGATAACTGGACTGTGGTATCTTCTTGGTCGGGCCTTGTGGTGAAACAGGGAAATGCTGCGGGACACTATGAGTGCCAGATTGAGAGCGCATTGCCTTACTCCACTGAGAACTACACGTACACGATACGTGTATGGAACACTGCGGGCTACAAGGCGGAGCGCACGGTCGCTGTGTCGGTGCGTGACTACACACCACCAGAGGTCAGCTCGCCTGACGACATCGAGTACGAGATGGGAACGAGCGGCCACTCCATCACGTGGACCATGGATGACATCCACCCGGACAAGGTGCGAGTCTTGGTCAACGGCAGCGCGTCGGCGTGGGTCACATGGTCCGGGAGTCAACATACTGAGTCTGTCGACGGTCTCTCGTTGGGAGTCTATGAGTACACGATTGAAGTGACGGATACGTGGGGCAACATAGCCACCGATACCGTCTTGGTGACCGTAGTGGACACCACAAAGCCTGAGGTCAGTCACCCTGATGACATCACGATGGCTCAGGGCGACTTGGTCGAGCTAGTATGGACTGGTTCTGATCTCAACCCAAGTTCCTATGAGGTCACGCGCGACGGAACAGTGGTCATGGCTGGCGCTTGGAACTCTAGCTCAGAGGAGATCGTGGTCAACCTCTCGACACTGCCTGCGGGGAGCTATGTCTACGTCATCACCCTGACTGACACAAGCGAGAACTCTGTCCAAGACTCGGTTGTGGTCACTGTGGAGGGAGAAACGACTCCTACCACCCCGACGACTCCCACGGAATCGACTACTACGACCACGCCTTCTCCTACGTCTTCAACAACAGGAACAACCTCGCCAACATCGAACACTGGTGGTACCACGTCGGGACCGATGACTGGCGGTGTCATGGTCATCATCTTGGCTGTGGCGGGTGCCGCCGGGGTCATTGTTGTGGTGATTGTGATACTGGTGCGCAGGAGAGCGGCCGGATAGCACCAAATCCAGAGTGTTCATAACACCTTTCTTCATATTCGAGATGTGCAAAACAAAACGGGGCGGCCTCGTTTCGGGGTCGCCTCGTACAGCACAGCTTGCCCCCTCTGGTGAGTCCCCGTGATAGTTGAGACCCAGATTCTGTCCCCTCGAGGTACCGTCCGAGTCCGGGTACGATACTATCCACAGGGACTTGACTCACAGTTATCGAAGGTCATCCTGAAACGAGCGCGGGAAATGCCTTCTCTGGCTGTGGATGGGCGAGTTAGTCATCTTGCCCTTGTTGAGTGGGTTCTTCCTAACGGCGTGAGGCTGAAGTGCGCTGTTGCAAGGAGTTCTGGAGTGTATACTCTCGTTGCCGCAGATGAGCTAGAGCGTGATGATTCTGTTCTCGAGAAGGCCGTAAACATCGCTGCTGGACTGCGCAGTGTCACGAATGGGAAGCCTCTCACGCGGCTCAGCCGTCACGAGAAACGGAATGTTGTGGTCTTTGTCAACGAACAGTGTCTGGACTATGTGCGGTTTGTGCTGTTCGGCGTGGAACGTACCGGGAAGAGTAGTATCTTCAGCCTCGCCTCTCGGGGTATGCTCCGTCCGGAATACATCCCTACTCGCAGGCCTGTTGTCGCACCCCACTTCGCACGATTCAGCGACCTTCTTGAGATTGACGACCTATCCAGCACCGATCAGTGGTTTCTCGTGGCCAACAGAGTGTTGACTCTGTATGACCTGCCCGGGTCCCGCGAGTACTGGCGCCTATGGTCATCATACCTTAAGAGAGCGGATGTGGGTGTTCTTGTTCTCAGAAGCACACGACGAGGCATCGCGCGGGCTCAGGTCGTACTGAAGCGTTTTCGAGGTCAGCTACCATCTCTGCTCGTTGCCATCGCGAACTATCAGGATGCTGCAGACGCTGTGCCTCCCATGGTGATCGAACGAATTCTCGGCCTTCGGACTTATGGGATGGTTGCAACAGACTTCGATCGGGTGGACCAGATTCGTGACATGCTCAAGACGGTGGCTATCACCATGTTTCAGAGCAACAGCGTAGGTGGCACTTCTCTCATTTGAACAACCACGCGACCTCTACTGAGGTGACACTTGACAGTGTTATTGGCGATGAAACCTGTCCTCTGACAATGATCACCGAGCCTACCAGTGGGGATGTTCCGTCCCAGATGAACGCGACTGTGTTACTGCCACCAATAGTGGTCACTGTGTGGAGGTTTCCCAGTCACGCGGTGAGTTCTCCTTTTACTGTGACTGCTGTACCAATCTCGACATCGCCTGCATTGATGTCTGCTATGCTGGTGACGCCTATCTGACCATTGTGCCACACAACGATAACAGTTCCAACGACTATCACAATGATCAGCACAAGAATGGCCTAGGCCTTAGAGCTCTTCTTCTTTCGTCTTGGCATGCTTATCTCTGCATGCTGTCTTGCGTTTCGCAACATGAGAGTTGTCACAGGTGGTGGCATTGCGAGGGCCGACAGCTTATTAGTTCACATGGGGGTCGCGCGCTGTGATGTTGATGTCTGTTACGGAGCGATTCGTCCGACTATGTGGGGAAGTGGGTAATCTCACCAAGGAACTGACTGGCGTCAGCGTAGTTGATGCCTATTTTGGACCTGCCCATCTCTCCCCTCTTCGTCAACCTACCAATCGCAGCGGCCTAGATTTGCATGCCGAGTTGATGGCGGTGTCTGATGCGGCCAACGAGGAGCTCACTGATACGCCCCTAAGGGCCGCATACGTATCCTCGGAGGCCCGATCGCTTGCGGGTGTTTGCGAGTGGATTGATGGAGGCACGATGCCCTATCAGAAGGTCGCTGAAACGCTGTTTAGCCTGAAGGTTCATCCCTATCCGGACTCTCTGGTGGAACGGCTCCGAGCGACAGTCGCAGAGGCATTGAGTGCGCCAGATGACGAGGCCCTGTATGATGCTGTCCGGATATTTCAGGATGAGGGCCTCATTGAGGGTGCGGAATTAGAGGAGTGGATAGGGGGGACACTGGAACAGAGGTCGACTGAAGTCGGAAGGCTGTTCGATGAACGAGTCTTCTCCAAGATGGGCGTGCGTGTCACTGACAATGGAGTCCTCTACGAAACCGTCCGTGGAAAGCCATGGAGTGGCTATAATTACTACCAGGGCAACTTCAAGTCGGTCAACCAGTTCAACATTGATCGCCGCTTCAATCGTGACTCAATCATGGGGGTTGTGTATCATGAATACGAGCATCACGTTTCCAATCTGTGGCGCGAGAAAGCATACCGCGAGAAGGGATTCGTGGAACTGAGTATCATTCCACTTCACACGGGGCGTTGTGTCATCTCCGAGGGAACGGCGGACACGGCGAAGGACTTTCTTGGGATTAAGGATGAGGACCCGCGTGCGCTTGTGGTTGACGCACTCTATGCTCTCCGGCGAGTGGTCAGCATCAATGCAGCTTTCATGATGAATGTGGAGGGCGTGACGAGAGAGGAAGCCGCTTCCTACATAGCA
>Ga0164318_10002487_pt1 | contig 17142 bp, 15 predicted proteins | sample GuaBasSedimGuay9_FD_113734 | JGI IMG/M metagenome (GOLD analysis project Ga0164318, IMG submission 113734) | Subseafloor sediment microbial communities from Guaymas Basin, Gulf of California, Mexico - Guay9, Core 4571-4, 0-3 cm | ecosystem: Environmental > Aquatic > Marine > Hydrothermal vents...
GTGGGTCTTGGCCTCTCAGATGCTATTTTTTTGTACTCTTTGAGCGTGCAAAAAGGATCCTCAATTATACCTCTACCTTCACAATGAGTGCATCTCACATCATAAAATTTAAGCTTTAACTTCTCCCTTTTCTCTCTCCCAGTTTCCGTTAAGTATAATTTCCCGCCTCTACTCTCAACTAATCCTTCAGCAATAAGGGTTTTAAGCGTATATATGAATTCGTTTAAATCCGAATCCACCAGCTTAATTAACTCCCACGGACTCCTTTCCTTGTTTAGGTATCTCAATATTTGCTTCTTCGTTCTCAAACTCCACACCTCTCTCTATTCGCACCAAATCTACCCGGCTAGGGTTGAGCTTCTCCTTTATATATTCATAAGCCAAATCGGCCTGTTTGGGGTCACCACAGGTGTATATATCCAATGTCACAAGTCCATATTCTGGCCATGTGTGAAAACTCAGATGGGATTCCGCTATTAAAACAATCCCGCTGGCACCCTCAGGCCTGAATTGGTAATAATCAGAAGAAATCTTGCTCAATTTTGCAAAATTAACAGATCCCTCAAAAATTTCCTTCATCTTTTCAACCCTAGCCAGGAGCGCTGGATTCACACCATACATATCCGCTATGATGTGAATCCCGACAGCCATCTTCATCACCTTCCATCTTTTTTCACCTCCATTATGCCAATAGCAAAGGTGCTTAATAGCATTTCCTATTTGAATATTACGCTAAGAAGGGGCACCTACGCAGCGCCCCATTCGGGGCTTGTTCGCATCGCAGATGCTCATTTCCCCTTTCTATACCAAGCCCTTTAAAAAGAGATTTGCCCCAAAACTCACGATTTTGTGAGGCCCTAACTGCTTTCTTTCCAAGAGGGAGCTTAGTGGACTCGGGTGGGATGGTCAGCGACAGGAGAACATAAAGCCTGGGTCACGAGCGAAGCGAGTGGACCGGGCGGGAGAAGCATCTTTGATGCGACTAAGCCCGGGACATTTCGAGCATAGCGAAGAAATGGACCGGGCGGGACTTGAACCCGCGGCCTCCACATTGCGAATGTGGCGATCTTCCGGGCTGATCTACCGGCCCTTGGGTGGAAATTCTTGGGGATTATAAAAATATTGCGTCTCTCAAAAATCTTTATATATTCTTTTTCATTTTGCCCCTTACTGCCCCGGTAGTGTAGCGGCCTATCATGCGGGCCTGTCGAAAAGCCCCTTTAAAAAAGCGGCTTTACCCGTAAAGGGGTCTTTGCAGCAAGCCCGCGACCCGGGTTCAAATCCCGGCCGGGGCGCTAGTTTTTGCATCTCGCTACTTTTAAATATAATCATGCTGTTAATATTGGAGGGGTTCTATGATTCCTACACCAACCTTTGAATTTGGCGTGGAAACTATTGCTCTTGCAATGATGATTATTTTTCTCTCAGGTATAGTAGCCATGCTTGTGAGTAAAAAAACAAAATTCCCATACACACCCCTCCTAATATTTCTTGGGATCTTGGTGGGACCTATTTTAGGATTGATTTTACCTAATACTGCCCGGGTTCTTTTCTACTACGTGCGCGCATTTGGACTTTTCATAGTTATGTTTGCTGCAGGATTCCAAATAAATTTAAAGCTTTTGAGAAAACACATGATGGTTATTGCTCTTTTAGATACCTTCGGTCTTTTTATAACTGCACTTATAGCGGGTTGGTTCTTTGAGCTCTTCTTTCAAGTTCCTTGGAGTGTTGGCTTTTTGTTTGGTGCTATAGTCTCTGGAACTGACCCCGCAACCCTTGTTCCCCTATTCAAAGAACAAAAAATTTCAAAGGATATGGAAACTATAATAATTACTGAGTCTATATTTAATGGACCTTTAGCCATAATATTAACCATGGTGGCACTAATTATTGTTCTCCCTGAAATACCGGCCGCAGAAGAATTTATTTCCTTTACCCCTGGCGCTTCGGTATATATGGCAGCCATATTCTACTTTCTCTATCAAATTTTTGCTTCAGCTCTTATTGGTGCAGGTATAGCTCTTCTTGCTTACTGGAGTATAAAAAAGCTTAAAATTCATACAACACCTTTTACTGAAGTTCTTGGACTAGGATTCGCTTTTGGTGCTTATGTGCTTGGAGAAGCCCTTTACGCTTCTGGGTTTTTAGTTGTAACTATCCTTGCCTTAATATTAGGAAACCACAAGGCTTTCTTCAAAAAAAGCTCTAACGATGTTGATGATGCTGTTAAAAGAAATATGTCATTTAACGATACTCTCTCTACATTTTCGATAATACTTATTTTTGTGCTTCTAGGTGCCTCTCTCAATACCCTTGATATTAGCCAAGGAGTTATAATTTCAAGCATAATCATAGCATTACTTGTTGTGTTTGTTGCAAGACCGCTGGCGACTCTTATAATTCTACCCAAAGTAGGAGCTAAAAAATATACCTTCATAGCATTGGAGGGGCCAAAAGGGGCTGTAGCCGCTAGCATGGCTACATTACCTGTAGCTCTAGGCAAATTATTTAATGATGCCAATATGATTCATTGGGGTGAATTTATTTTAACCGCCACACTTATGACTGTATTTCTTTCTATGATCCTAGAATCTGCGTGGATGAAATACCTTAAGAAAAAGCTGTTGGAGCATTGAATGTCTGACCTCCCCAATATCTTACTTTTAGGGCACAAGCCTAGTTCTATCCCTAGGAAATATCACGCATTCCCTTATATTCTTTACACCCGTGATTATCATGGTGAGTCTTTCCAACCCAAGACCCCAGCCAGCATGGGGTGGCATACCATAGCGGAATGTTCGTAGATAATACTCGAAATTCTCTGGATTTAAACCTTTTGAGCGCATAATTTCCACAAGGCTCTCATAAATATGGTTTCTTTGAGCTCCTGAAGTTATCTCTCTTTCACCATACATCAAATCAAATGCATGAGAGTAATCCCCATCTGGCAATACATAGAAGGGTTTGATGCGCATAGGCCATCGGGTTATAAAGTAGAATTCTTGTAATTCAGAACCAAGAGCTTTAAGAGCTTCTGCTGAGAAATCTTCACCCCATTCCATATCTATCCCGTTTTCTCTAACTATCTCAAGCGCTTCATCATAAGTTATTCTCTTGAAGGGTATTTGGGGAACCTCCCAAGTTACTCCAAGAAGTTCCATTTCTTCTCTATTATTCTCCTCTATTTTCTTTATAGCTTTAACTATGCTTTTTTCAAGCATTTGCATAGCATCTTCTTCATTAGCAAAGCTCATCTCTATATCTATAGAAATGAACTCATTAAGATGTCTGGTTGTGTTATGCTCTTCGGCCCGAAATACTGGAGCAACCTCAAAAACTCTATCTAAACCTGCTGCCATAAGCATCTGTTTATATAACTGAGGACTCTGATTGAGATAAGCATCTTTCTCAAAATACTTTACCGGAAATAATTCAGTACCTCCTTCCGTGGCTGTTGCAACTATTTTGGGGGTATGTACTTCTATAAAATTCTCTTCTAAAAGAGCTTCTCTTATACCCTGGAGAAGTGTGCTCCTAATCTCAAATATTGCCAGAACATCACGCTTTCTCATATCAATAAAACGATTCTCTATCCTAGTCTCTATTTCTGCGTCTACCTTATCAGCCACACCCAAAGGGAGAGGAGATTGGGCCAAACTTAACACTTTAATTTCCTCTGGCAATATCTCAAAGCCGAGCTTGGCCTGCTCTGTATGCTGTACCTTCCCCCGAGCACATATTACACTTTCTCGGCTCAATTTTGTATATTCTTTGAATTTATCCTTACCTATAATTCCCCTAATTAATGTGAGTTGGGCAAAACCATATCTATCTCTTAAAATTATGAATGCTATTTTTCCAAGTACACGGATCTCATGGATCCAACCACAAACAGTTACTTCCTCCCCATCTAGCTTGGATGCTTCCTTTGTTGTGTGTGTTCTAAGCATAGAGGCAAATCTCCACATTTTATTAAAAGATTAGCCCTTGGAAAAAGTATAAAATAGTATATCCTATGGTAAAAACTATGGGAGCCAAGTGGGGGATGAAATAGTAGAGGCAGAGAAACCTGGTTATTATTGCTAACGTCACTGTAATTATTACGATAGCCATATGTTGCGAGGCTTTTTTCCTTAATATTGGGGTCCATATCTTTAGATAATTCTCTTATAACAAAAAGCGTCAGAAAAATTAAAAATATCACTACGATCTCCTCCAGCAGTGGATGTAAAATCCTACAAAATAGTGCTCATATGTTCTCACCTCAACAGCAATGGGCGCCGGAAGTACATATAAAATCATCACAATAAGGAGCGCTATAGGTATAAAATTAAACTTCATTTTCAGTTTACTGAAAGATCTATAAAAGAAATATGTGAGAAGATAAAAAGAGGGGGCTTTAAAGGCTACGAATTCCAAATAGATGTATACTCTCATTGTGAGTATTGCAAGAGATACATAGCCTGTACTCCAGAAAAAATATGTATACTGAGAGAGTAAAGTAAATCATAGATAGCGTTCTTTCACCTCCCATATAATCATTATTCCAGCTCCAATTACATTAAAGATAAAGTATGTAAACGCATATAGCGTGTCAACCACGCTATAATGAAGAACTAAGTCAAATGTCAATGCAAGTATTGCCACAGGTATTATTCTCCAAGCCAATTACTATCAAAAATATTATTATCAATCCTGTATAAAAATAGCATACTGGGTATAGTTCCAAAGTGATTGTGGGACTATCTATTTAAAGAAAATAAGCAAGGAGTATATATAAAATAACAGGAATTAAAAGAATATACATCTTTATCCCTTGAAGAATTTCTCCACCCTCTTTTTCATCTCCAGATGTCTAGGTGTACCGCTGATTACACCTTCCAGAGACTCAGGCTTACCTATAATTCTTATACCCCTTTTTCCAATATCATATTCAATTATACCTTTTTCATACTCTAGACCCCTACTCTTTATGACAACGAGGACCTTCCTCAGCTCCGCTCCAATCTCAGAATACCTCAAATCAATTATATTATCTGCTAGATAAGTTATACCCGGTGTGCCCAAGCGATATGATGAAATTATATCCGATGTTGTATGTGTTATAAGAGTAGTTATACCCCTCATCTTCAAGTTTCTGAGAAGAGTATACTCTACCTTCTTGACATCCTCACTTAGTTCCATATGCCCTATACCTTCAAATATTACCCTCTTCACATCTTTCGTATTTTCATATATCTCCCACATAAACTCATAGGGATCTATTTCAAAGAGATTTCTATGCATTATCTTAATTCCTTCTATCTTAAAACCAAGCTCTCTGGCCCTTTTAAGTATCTGCTCTTTACCCTCTTTAAAGGATACAAAAAGAACTTTATCCCCATTCTTTAAAGCTTTTTCTGCAAAGTGATAGGCCATTATAGTTTTCCCTGTACCTGGAGGACCAGAAAGCAATATGATATCTCCAGAATACATTTTACCTATTATTTTTTCCATTCCTTTTATACCAAATTCAACTTTTTCTATCTTCTTACTCCTGTGTTCAGGTAAGGTATTAGGAAATACTTTTATTCCACTCTCCTCTATTTTAAAGCCATGATGCCCATAAATAAATTCACTGCCTCTCATTTTGAGAATTTGAATCTTTCTACTGGACCCATCGTAGTGAAGCAATATAACACTATCCGCCACATATTCTTCTACACCACATCTACTTATCATCTCTCCTGCCCTTTCAGAGGTAAACACCATCGTGCCTCCCATCTTTTTTATTCTTTGAGAGAGCTCAAACAAGGCCATTCTAATTTCCTTGGTCGCCTCAAAATGAGGAATAAGAGGAGCGATACCGTCCAGAACTATTATTTTTGAATTATGCACCGCCATACTTGTGGATATAGTCTCACCTAAAATTTCTATATTCAGTATCTCCTTTCCCAATAGAGGTCTTATACTCCCGAAATCCAGATAATGCACCCTATTCTTGCAGGATTCGTACCTTTTCCTCAGCCCCTCTGGCAGATTGCCAATAATATTTTTCCAAGACTCTTCAAGAGATATATAAAGTACATCCTTATCTTTCTCAGCATGGTATAGAAGATAGTTTACGGCAAATAGTGTCTTTCCAGCTCCTGGTGTGCCACTTAAAAGATTAAAACTTTTCTCTAAAAATCCTCCCCCCATCAAATCATCAAGTCTCTCTAAACCTGTGCTAACCCTCATTTTTCTACCTCCAGAAGCTTTCGGGCCAGAAGCTCCGCCAGATTCTGCCCTATTCTCCCCTTTAAGATATCCACGACCTTATTTACATATTCCTCTGGCTCATCCTCTCTTATTCTGAATATTCTTTCACTTAATATCTGAGCCTCTTCCTCTCCCATAAAATCTCTCAACATTTCCTCTATTTTATTAGGCATTTTCTTCACAGCTTTACGGAGAACTATCTCCCTCTCATTTATCTCCTTAAGGTATCTTCTTATAGCATCCCTCACAAATTCAGAGGGCCCTTTCCACCCATAATATGGATATCTCTTTATAACATCGTTTATGGCCTCATACATTTCTTTAGGAACACGGACCATCTTATCTTCTTCACTACCCACAGAATTTGAACGATTTTTTAATATTTAACATTTGTTGTAAATTTTTTATAGAGTATGCACATGCTTCCCCTATGCAGGTAGGTGTTCTGGCTATCCAAGGAGATGTTAGCGAACATGTTGAGAGTGTCAAAAGAGCTTTGGAATTTATGAACGTTGAAGGGGGTGTGATTTATGTTAGAAAAAGGAGGGATATATCTAATTTGGACTACCTTATAATTCCTGGCGGTGAGAGCACAACAATTTCTAGGATTATGATTAGATATGGATTATTTGACGAGATAATCAAAAGAGCACACTCTGGAGAACTTGGAGTTATTGGTACCTGTGCAGGTTCAATTTTAATGGCAAAAAATGTTGTTGATGATAACAAAGTTAAAACTCTAGGACTTATGAACATGAGTGTGCGTAGAAATTTTTTTGGTAGACAAAGAGAGAGTTTTGAGAAGGATATACATATAAAGGGCGTAGGTAAATATCATGCAGTTTTTATAAGAGCGCCAGTAATTGAGAGGTGTTGGGATAATTGTGAGATTCTTGCTACCGTTGGAGATAAAATCGCTATGGCAAAAGAGGAAAATTTCACAGCTTTGATCTTCCATCCAGAACTGACAGAGGACCTTCGCATTTATAAACTATTTTTCGATTTATAGAGAGGCCCCTGTATTTCCAGTGGAGGCTACTTAACCAACCTTGGTTTTCTTATCTCTCCTTTGACCTTTCTCCCTCTAATATCCACATATACTTCTGTGCCCACCTTTATATAGGGTCTCTTTATGTATCCAAGACCAATCCCTATATTCAAAGTAGGAGATAATGTACCACTGGTTAAATAGCCTACCTCCTCATCTTCATGATATATCTTATATCCACTTCTCGGCACTCCCCTCTCCTTCATAAGAATTCCTCTGAAAAGCTCATATTTTTTCTCTTTTTTCATTTCAATCAAAATATCTTTGCCTATAAACTCATGTTCCCAATCCACAATCCAAGATATACCCGCTTCTAAAGGAGTCCTGGGCTCATGATATGGATGAAAATCCTGCCCGCTTAATAGAAAGCCCTTCTCCATACGTAGTGTATCCCTAGCACCTAGGCCACAAGGCTCAATGCCAAAGTCCTTACCCACCCTCATAATCAACTCCCAAAGATGTTTAGCATTGTTATTAGGCACTATAACTTCAAAACCATCCTCTCCGGTGTATCCTGTTCTAGAGATGAATAGTTTATTCCCGCTTATCTCATTATCCTCTATTTTCAGACCTTTAGCTTCTGCTAAAATAGCATTGAAGAATCCAAGTTTTGAAAGATCATCTTTTACAAGTCTTTGAAGAAGTTTTTCAGCATTCCTACCTTGGATAGCTAGACAGGAGTATTCAGAACTTAGATTTTTCACCTTTATATTATAACCCCCTCCAAGCGAGTATATCCAGTTATATATCAACTCTGTCGTAGCTGCATTGGGTACAATGAGATATCTCTCATCATTTATTTTTGTTACTATCGTATCATCAATTAATATACCTCTATGATTAATGAAGGCTGTATATGTGGCCTTCATAGGAGGTACCTTGTGAAAATCTGTAGGGAGAATATAACTCAGAAAATCAGTAGCCTCCGCCCCCACTATTAGAAGATCACCCATATGCGATACATCAAATACACCTACAGACTCGCGAACGGCTCTATGCTCCTCTATTATCCCTTTATACCAGAGGGGCATATGAAAACCAGCAAATTCCGTCATTTTTGCTCCAAGCTCTATATGAATATCATGCAGGGCTGTAGATTTCATCATTATCACCAGAGAGGATAAAAACAACAAGGGCTTAAAGATTACTCTCCAGAGGAAATTAAGGGGGGAGTATCCAGTAGGAAGTGACCAGGCCTAAAACACTTAGTAGAAGAAGAGAGATGAAAATACCAACGTTCCAGTTGAGTATTTTTAAACCGTCCATAGGTCCTATTGGAATGGTATTAAACAAGGCAAGAAAGAAATTAAGGTGAGCTACATAGATAAGAATAGCAGCCATGTAAATATTCCATCCGCTTAAAATCAGAGATAAAAGAAGGAATAAAAAACCAGCAGTTATGTTTGTTGCAGGACCTGCAGTTGATATTTTTCCATTCTCTTCTCTTGTTGGATAGCCATAAATATAAACAGCACCAGGAGCGGCAAATAAAAATCCGAAAAAGCTGCTAAGAAGAGCTATCATAAGTCCGGTCTTCCACGCCTTAAAGGCTGCAGGATAGCCATATTTAAATGCCATAAACTTGTGGGCCATCTCATGTAAAAAGAAGGCTGTGATAACAGCTATAAAAGCCACTATGAAATGCATGAAAGACGGAGCACCGTATGGAAATGGAGAAATAAGTATTGCAAAGGAAACAGTCAGAGTAGCTATAGCTATGGCGATATCTCTTATCTCCTCAGGATAGAAGCGAAATTTTGGGCGCAAGTAGGGATAGTTCATAGAAACAAGTCCTCCGTCTCCTCATCATTTCCCTCTGTTTCCTCCTCAAAATCCTCAATTTCCTCCTGTTGTGTTTCCTCTACCTCTATCTCCTCCTCCTCGCTCAGCTCCATTAGCAATCTCTGAAGTAATTTTGCCCTGCAAAGTCCTATGTTGAGGTTAATCATTAGGTTCAAGAGAGACAGATTCTTCAAATCCATGTCTAAAGCTCTTCGGAGAAGAATCTCATCATCCTTAGTTGGTTCTTGAGTTATAGGTGTCTCTAGGCATTTGGTTATATAGGCGAGGAGTCTCTTGGCACTTTTAACATCCAGTTCAGAGTTTCCGATGATATCGGGAAGGGTTATGTTCTCTATTCTCTTTAAATTCTTAGCAAGTTTAAGGGTAGCTTTATCAAATTTCTCTCTCTCCTCATAAGAAAGCTTGATTATATCCAAAGGCTCTTCAGTTTTAATATATTTGAAAACTTTTGTTAGAATATTTAGAGGAATATTCAGTTGCTTGAAAGCCTCTTTTTTAGTTACTCTCTTTCCCTTTTTGTATTCAAGAAGAAGTATTTTTCTGGCATATTCCTCCAGTAAACGTTCCTCTAAAAGCCTCTCACATTCCAGTTTTCCCTCCTTGGCTGAACTTAGATTTGGGTTAATTTCCAAAGCTTTATTAAAGCATTCAAGGGCCATCTCTAGTTTGTCCATTTTTATCAGAAGCAATCCTTTTTTTGTCCACAAATGAGCATCTTCAGGTTCAATGCCCAGAGCCTCATTCAAATACTCCAGAGCCCTTTTGTATTTACCTAAGGATTCATAGGCGAAAGCTAAAGATTCTCCCACCTCCCAATTCTCAGGCTCTATTATATGGGCTCTCTCATAGGCCTTAATGGCCTTCTCAAATTCTTTGAGGGCAAGGTAGCACCTTCCAAGGCCAATCCAACTTTTTGAATCCTTCTTCTCAATATCCACAATTCTCTGATACATCTTAGCTGCATCTTCATATCTTTTTTCCATCTCCAGAGATCTAGCTAACAACCTCATTGCAGGCACATCATTTTCCTTTGCAAGAGGTTTGAGAAGGTTGATTACATCTCCATATTTTTTAAGTTCAAACATAATTGTTGCAAGATTCATCCTAGCTTCTGGAGTATCCTCAAGCTCATAGGCCTTTTTAGCATATTTCAATGCAGATTTGGTGTTTCCCTTCTTCAAATATATTCGAGAAGCTAATATATAAAATGCGGGACGTTTTTCCCACTCGATGGCCTTCTTTAAATACTTCAAAGCCTCAGAGAATTTTCCAATCTTATAGTATGCCTTAGCTAATTTGTAGTTTACAATTGGTGGACCTTGGAGGTTAATGGATTCTTTGTAAGCCTCGATGGCATCCTCGTAATTTCTCATCTTGTAGTGAGTATCTCCAAGAAGTTCCATAACCTCTGGATTTTTATTTATTTCAGATGATCTTACAAGATAATGGAGAGCCTCTTCATACTTCTTCAACTTGAAAAGGGCAAAGCCAAGGTCTCTTAAATTTTGCGGGTCCTCAGGGGAAATAGCCAATATGCTTTTGCAGATCTCAACGGTATCTGCAAATCTCTCGTGCCTCAGGAGAATATCCTTTAACTCATAAAGGAGAATCTTATTATCAGGGAAAATCTCTAGCGCCTCTTTATAGGTAGCTATGGCACTATCAATTTTTCCTATATTCTCGTAAGAAGTACCCAAATCTCTCCAAGCTACTAAATTCTTTTTGTTAATGCTTAAAATATCTCTACATGTTTTTATTATGCACTCCGAATCCTTAAGGGCTTTACAAACATCCTTCTTTAGCTCCAGATACTTTTCCTCTTTTTCATAGGTAAGGGCCACTTCAAGATCTTTCAAGGAAGCTTCATACTCCTTCTTTTTGAATCTTATTAATGCCCTTTTATATAGATATTCGGGATTGGTACTCTCCTCCTCCAGAAGAGTATTGAATATTTTCAAAGCCTCATCCAACTCCCCCATCAGTATTAGAACATCACCCTTTTCAAATAGGGCCTTTTTGAATTTAGGATCTATCTCTAAAGCAGCGTTGAAGCTTTTTATAGAATCTTCATACTTTTTCATATTTTTGAGACATATGCCTCTCTCATACCAGAGTCGCAGGTCTTGTGAGTCTATTTTCAGAGCCCTATCAAAATATTTTACAGCATCTCCAAATTTCTCTATCTTCTCCATAGTCCAAGCCAGATTACTCCAGTATTTCTTCTTCTTAGGATTTAACTCAGTTGCCCTTTCAAAAGAGTATCTCGCATTTTCTAAATCTCCCAGTTTATAGTAAATCATACCTATCAAATTCCAGCCCTCATCATCATTATTATTTAATCTCAACCCCTTCTCCATAGTCTTTTTGGCGTCATCATATCTGCTAATTATATAATATGCTCTGGCCAAGTCTCTGTAAGTCTCAAAATCCTCCTCCATACTCAAAATCTGTTTGGCTGCAGTTATAATCTCTTGAGGTTTATTTAGCTCCTTTGCCAAATCTTTTCTCAGTTTCCAGATATCTATATTTGTGGAATCAATTTCACAGGCTTTTATGGCGAAGTTAAGGGCACTTTCAAGCTTGTTTAGCTTTCTATATGCAAGAGACTCGTCCAGCATTGCATCCACATTTTTCGGATCTATTTTCAAAATTTCTTCGCATATTGCAATTAATCTCTCCCACTTTCCCTGTTTTTTCATTATCTCCTTCTGTAATCTTAGTGTAGGAAGATGACGAGGTAGAGATTTTAGTATTTCTGATGAGAATTCTAAGGCCTTATCTAAGTTATCCGTAAAGAAATAGGCCTCAGCAAGATCATACATAACATCAACATCTTTACGACCAAGGTCTAACAAACCAGCGCAAGCATCTATGAGCTCATCATACTTTTTCAATCTTTTTGCAATATCTCTTTTGAGAATAAGAGCAGCTTCATATTTTGCATCAAATTCTAAGGCTTTATTTACAGCTTTAAGGGCTTCTGAATCTCTGTTCATTAAATAAAGAATAGAAGCCTCTAAGTACCAAGATTTCTTATCATTAGGATCTATTTTTATTGCCTCTCTAACACATTTTAAAGCCTCATCATACTCTCCTCTCTTTTTATGGAGTATACCTAAGTTGATCCAAGAAGCTTTATCATTTGGAGAAAGCTTGATGGCTTTTTTGAAAGCTTTTATGGCATCTTCTAGTCTATCCATTTTTGCATAGGCTGCACCTAGATAAACCCAAGCTTGCTGGTAGTCTTTATTAATATCAACAATACTCTTCATAGCTTTGACACATTCATCATAACTTTTTATTTTGTAAAGATATACACCTTTTTTAAATAGAATCTCTACATCATTAGGTTTATATTCCAAATATTTGTTGTAGTATTTAAGCTCCTCTGGGTAGAGATTAATAAGCTTCTTATAAATATCAAGAGCCTCATCAACATCACCCATAAGTTGGTAAATTTCAGCTTTTGTGTCCCAAGCATCTTTATTTTTCCTATCAATCTGCAAGGCTTTCTCTACAAACATAAGGGCCTTATCATAATTTTTTTGTAAAGCTAATATAAGCGCATAGTTAGTATAACCTAATACATTGTTTCTATCTATTTTTAAGGCCAATTGATATGCAGAGGATGCATCTTTAATAGCACCATTTTGCTGTAAAGTGCTACCTATATCTACTAAGAGCTTTGAAAACTCCGCAGTTTTGTTTTTTATGAGGGAGATATTCGTCTTAATAGTATTCAATGTATTTTTAAGAATATTTATCCCCTCGGGATCGTTTCTGTTTATCGACTTAAGCCCCTTCTCATATAATTTCTTTGTCTTATTATAAAGTTTTAATTCCTTATCAAACAATTTTTCCAGTATCATAGATTTCACCTAAATGAGTATTCTCATAGGAGTTATTAAAATTTTCTCAATAGAATTAGTTGTAGAGGGGAACTATTAAAAATTTTCACAGAAAAATTTTTAATATTTACGAAAACTTTAAATAATAGAAAGCCCCATGTATGTAATGTGAAAGGTGTAAAGGGAGAGGTTGTTTGCTTAGGGGAAAGATACGTGATAGTCAGGGCCAAGATAAAAAAGCAAGGGGGTAGGGCATATACTCCCTCTGGTAAATACATAGGTAGGATAATTCGTGTATTTGGTCCTATTGAAAGACCTTATGTTAAGATAAAAATAGAAAGAAAATGGGGGAGGCAGGTGAGTGAGATTGTGTTGAGAGGTGATAGGAGTGGTAGAAAAAAATAAGAAGAAGTGGATAGACGAGATCACCAGATGTCCTGAATGTGGCTCTACACACCTTGTTAGAGATTATGAACGCGGGGAGTTAGTGTGTATGGATTGTGGTCTGGTTATAGATGAGAGTTATATTGATCAAGGTCCAGAGTGGCGTGCCTTTGATGCAGAGCAGAGAGATAGTCGTGCTAGGACAGGAGCGCCCATGACGTACACATTGCATGATAAGGGGCTGAGTACTGAAATCTCTTGGAAAAATAAAGATTCCTATGGAAAAAGCATACCTACTAGGAGCAGGGCTCAGCTTTACAGGTTAAGAAAGTGGCAAAAGAGAATAAGGGTAAGTAATTCAGCTGAGAGAAATTTAAGCCAGGCTCTGCAAGAACTTGAAAGAATGTCCTCTAATCTAGGATTACCAAAAGATGTACGTGAAACTGCTGCAGTCATTTACAGAAAGGCGGTAAAGGAAAATATGATTAGGGGAAGGAGTATTGAAGGGGTCGTGGCTGCCAGTATCTATGCAGCATGCAGAATGCTAGGTATACCCAGAACACTGGAGGAGATATCATCAGTTACGAGGATAAAAAAGAGGGAAATTGGAAGAGTTTACAGGATAATGAGCAGAACTTTGAAATTGAATATATATCCTACCAAGCCCGAGGATTATATAGACCGTTTCTGCTCAAAGTTGAAGTTGAGTGGAGAAGTTAAGAAAAAAGCCTATGAAATAATAAAACTCGCTAGAGAAAAGGATGTTATATCTGGTAGAGGACCCACAGGAGTAGCCGCTGCAGCTATTTATATAGCAGCAATAGTAATGGGAGAGAGAAGAACGCAGAGGGAAGTTGCAGAAGTCGCCGGTGTAACAGAGGTCACAATAAGAAACCGCTATAAGGAGCTGGTGGAGAAATTGAATTTGCCAATAGAAGTTTAAAATCCTTATTTGAATATTTTTCCAGTTTCTTTGTACCAGAGTATCAGGTCCAAGAAGTCCATACGAATTCCCAAATCTTTTGCAAATTCTCTCATTTTTTCTTCAATTTCCATATACCTTTTTCTTGTTAACCCTCTTGGGATATCCTCTATCACCCCCAGAGAACGAAGATTTTTGAGGATGTGTCTGTCTAAGATGGCAAGATCCCTGCCCAGTCCCACATTTCTCAGAAAATGACTTGCTTCTTTATATCCTATGCCCCTTATGTTTCTCACAAGAAAATCCCTCATCTCAAAGGGATTATTGAATTTGGAAAGCATATGTTTGATTTTTAATTTATCATCTAATGTAAAAAAATTTCTGGCTTTGACGATGTTTTCCGCTTTTGTATATTTGAATCTCACACCCCCAAGATAATTCACAATATCCTTTGAAGTGCCAAACCACAAAACACCCGTGTCACGTAAATTCTCTATGGCTTTCCAGCATACTGTTGCCTTTGATTGGGGAGTTAGGAGACAGAAGGCAAGCTCTACAAAGAGATCATCATCCGAGGCCATGGGCCAGAAATTCTCAAACTCAGACACCCTTTTTATTATTTCATCTTTCTTTTCTTCCCATATTTTCATTATTTCTTCAACCATATCCCTATAAATGCTCTTCTTTTATTAAAAGAGTGCCATTGGGTTTATTAATCTTGATGTATTAATCCATTTTGAGGCTAATAAGCGAAAATATTAAAAAGTATACCATGTAATGGTATATCATGGCTGAGAAATACGAAATGCTTGAAGTGGTTAAGGTATCGGAGACCAAAAATGGCCAGTACAGGATAACACTGAAGAAGAAAGTGGTGAAGGAGTTTGGAGTGAAAGGTGGGGATTATTTAGTGTTTATGAAGAATGACAAGGGGGAGATAATTCTTAAAAAGCTCCAATTAAAAGATATGAAGCTTGATTAGTTTTAAATACTATCTTCCATAATCCAACCCTATGGACCCACAGATAGAGAGGATACTGCGAAAGCAGGGCTATGCCATAGTGGGTAGGCATAGTGCAGTCAAGCTATGTCACTGGTTAAGGGAAAGTCTTCTTCGGAATAGGCCCTGCTATAAGCAAACATTTTATGGAATAAGAACCCATCGTTGTTTGCAGATGAGTCCAGCAGTTAATAATTGTACTCAAAATTGCCTGTTCTGCTGGAGATTTCAAGGTTTTAATGAAGTTTATTTGAAAGAGGTGGACGAACCGGAATTTATTGTGGATGAGAGTATAAGACAGCAAAGGAGATTGATTACAGGATACAAAGGAGATCCCAGAGTTTCACTGGAAAAATGGGAGGAAGCTATGGAGCCAAGACACGTAGCAATCTCTTTAATTGGAGAGCCAACACTCTATCCTAGATTGGGGGAACTCATAGAGGAGTATCATAAGAGGGGATTTACTACATTTCTAGTTACAAATGGAACGATGCCAGAAGTTTTGGAAAATTTAGATCCTCTACCAACACAACTCTATGTCACGGTGGCAGCACCTAATGAAGAGATTTATAAAAAGCTTTTAGTGCCTCTTATTAGAAATGGATGGGAAAGATTGATGAGAACCCTTGAACTTTTACCTAGCTTAAATACCAGAAAGGTTATAAGACACACATTAGTAAAAGGATGGAATATGGAGGGTTATGAGGAAGCGTACGCAAAATTAGATTTGATGGCCGAGCCTCACTTTATAGAGCCTAAAGCTTACGTCTTTGTTGGATATTCTCGGGAGAGATTAAATATTGAAAATATGCCTAGCCATGCGGAGATACAAGATTATGCCAGAAAACTATCTAATCTAACAGGGTACAAATATGAGGATGAGCGCACAGATAGTCGGGTAGTCCTCCTTATGAAAGAAGGTGCACAGAGATTTATTGAAAAATAGGTGTGCTATTTTATATCAAGGGAAAAATTTTTTATATATTATTCCACATAACTTAAATAATGATACCAATTTCCCGCAAGAGGTTATTTACCACTACGGTGGGGGTTATACTTGCGGTCGCCATAGTTTTCACTTCCTATACTTTAGGTAACAACATGGCCCGGTATGATTTTTACAAACAACTTGATGAAAATCCATATCAAATATCGATGCAAGAGCTAAGTGGTGATATAGAGAATATCACAGCAGCGTACTGGGAGATAAAGAACATCTCTCATATTTACAATGTGGAATTACTGCTTTGGACATATGGTACCTACTACGAAAATATGAGTGATCCATATAATTGGACGAATGTCAATCTCATCTACATTCTTGGATACAATATCACTGTTCTGGAGGGGCGTCTTCCCATCGAATGGAATGAGATTGTGGTTACTGAGAATGATCTTCAGGAAAACAATTGGAGTGTTGGAGAGAAAATAACTCTTTATCTGCCATTAACTCCCACCAATGAATACGTAAATTATACGATAGTTGGTGTTGTAAAGTATAGTAGAATTTATTATCCCTCACATACATCGCATGATGAGCACTCATTTAAGGTATACCGCGGGGGGATTCTTTCTCTCGAAGGAATGAAGTATCTTCAGAAGAAAAAAGCGGATTTGCATGGCTATCTGGCGGCAGCAGCAGATCCAGAGTATCTTTTGAAATCCACGGATTACAATGAAGCGTCACGAAAAATGAGAGATATAAGCACCCAGATTCAAATAGTTCTCTCTGCCCACTCGGTCGTCTATTACTCAAGTGAGGAGATAGTTATAGCTCCCGTAGGAGGTTATCAGCTCATATTCGCGTTGTTCTACTCCCTCCCAGTGATTGTTGTGGGCGCTTATCTGAGCAGAGTTGGTATAGAGATAGAGCTTTTTGAGAGAAGGAGAGAAA
>Ga0164318_10002488_pt1 | contig 17134 bp, 16 predicted proteins | sample GuaBasSedimGuay9_FD_113734 | JGI IMG/M metagenome (GOLD analysis project Ga0164318, IMG submission 113734) | Subseafloor sediment microbial communities from Guaymas Basin, Gulf of California, Mexico - Guay9, Core 4571-4, 0-3 cm | ecosystem: Environmental > Aquatic > Marine > Hydrothermal vents...
ATAATTTTTTATTTTCCATAATATATTTTACACCAATTCCCTTAATATTATTAAAAGGGCCTTTAAATCCTTTAACTTTACCTGTTTTTGTAAAAATAAATTTACATTTTACAATTGAGGTAAACACATTATATGGATTTTTAAAAGTATTAAGTAAGAGTTTTGCCTTTTTAGGGCCGGTCTGGAATAGACCTTCAAGCAAATATTGGCATCTATCATCTAAAGTCATATTTTTTGGAGCCCTTCTGGCAAGTATGGGGTTTTCATCTTTAATTTGTTCTCTAATCGCTAATCTTTTTAGTAATATGACGCTGTCATACTCATTTCTAGTGGGAATAATTGGGATATTTAAGCGTGATGCAATATAACCCATTATTCCGTAAATTGAATTTAAATTGATTTGTCGTTTTTCAAAAATTGGTGTAATATTTTCCAAAATGAGAATAGGGTTTATATATGAGTTTTTTAATCTTATTAACTGCTCAAATAACCGATTATCTGCTACAGCAGAAACAAAATCATCTCCGCTTTTTCGTTCAACAGCTAACGTATTAGATAAAATATAGTCTCCAATATCCAATCTTGTGATAGTAAGGTCAATTCCTTCTTTTTTAATTAATTCGGCAATTTTATTAGGTTCTCTATTGTCCATTACGATTTTAATTTTCTCATTCACAAAATTCCATCTCAAAAAGCATTTAATAATTTCTTTTATTAATTAATATTATTAGAAAATTAATTCTAAGGTAAAATTTGTAATTATTGTTTATAAATATTTGAAATTAAACAAATAGATTTTTAGGAAATTATTTATAGATATCTTAGTAAGCGTAAAATAAAAAAATAATAATATTAAAACATGAAAATGAAACAATTTAGATGTTTAAGGTGTGGAGATTGTTGTGCTGCCAAATATTCGGGCAATAATATAGGACATATTCCAATTTATTTAGATGAAATTCAAAATTTAATTGAAAAAAGCAAAAAATTCGAGAAAAATATAAAAATTGAACCAGGGTTTGTATATGCAGATAATTTAAATAAACAATTAATAATAGCAACATTTGAAATGTCTATTAAGGGAAAATGTGAATTCTATGATGATGGATGCATAATATATAATGATAGACCCATTACATGTAAAGCATACCCGATAATGACATTTCACTTAGACGGAAATAGAAAATTATTTTATATGAACAATAGCTGCAGGTTTGTTTTACAAAATCCAACTTTATATGATTATAAATATTCTGAACTAGTTGAAATCTTTAAAGAAGAGTATAAATATGCACAAGAATTATTGATTAAAATAAAGGATATTCAATTTAAAATTTTACAATTAGAGACCGATGGTATTATTGATATAGGATATTTAAAAAATGATAAAGAATTATATGGACTTGAATTGAAAGATTTTGAAGATTTTAGATATGAAAATTGGCCCAAAGTTAAATTAACAGATTTAAAAATATAAAATTATTATCATTTGTCCGACTATTTTTAAAATTAATGCGCTATAAATAAACCATATTAAATTATTTGATTAAATAATTTCTTATTATAAAATATAAAAAAAATTCTTCTATGTATTAACTCTAAAAAGCAAATAAATAATAATAATTGTTTTAAGATATTCGATTCCTTTTAAATGCTCTTTAAATATAGAAAAAATTTATATTTCAAGAGTCAAAAAAATATATATCTTATAAGGACTTTAATTGTAGGTCAAATACAACTTTTTATGTGATTATATTATGAAAGGAAAGGTGATTTTAGTAGGACTTATTATTGCATTAATAATGATAATTGTAAAATTCTCAGTATATGCTGTAAGCACGCTTTCTTTTAATGCCATATTACCGATTTTTCAAGGCATGAATGTTGCAATTGAATATGTTTTAGATATTGTGTTCAGTTTAACTGGTTTTTTAATATTTGGAATTACATTTATTATCAAACCTCAAAAAATTGAATTAAAATGGAAAGATGAAGAAGGAAATATAAAATCTAAATCAACTAATAAATATTTAATAGGAGTGGTAGTTGGAATTTTGCTAATTTTTTTCTCACCACTTACCCAATTAATAATGCTATTTTTTTATTATACAAATTCATTTTATACAATTTTATTAGTTTTAGGAATTATAGAAGGTATTGGATGGATGATTGCAGGATATGGGCTAGGTTCAAAGGTAATTTCAAGATGTTTTAATTGTAATAAAATTATTGAAAGTGGAAAAGAAATAAAATGTAAGGAATGCAAAAATAAGTTTTGTTCGGATAAATGTTATCAGGAACATATACTTTATACTCACGATAAATGTGCAATATGTGGAAAAGGATTTGGTAGGGGTGCCAAGTATGAAACTTGTCCCTATCCTGAATGTAAGAATTTAAAGTTCTGTTCTCCCAACTGCCTTGCTGAACATCAAAAGTTAAAACACTCTTAATTTACTTTTTTCTACCAATTTTATTCGTGATTAATAGATGGAAAATAGAATAATTTTTTGTTCAGACCATATTACAAAAGAAATTACCCTTAAGGAAGCACTTAAATATTCGCAATCTAAAGGCGCATTATTAGAAGTACATAGTGCTCATTTTAAAGAGCTACTCGCTAAAAAAGATTTTAAATCAATAATATGTATTCACCCACATTGGCGAAATTATTCATTAAGCACCGATAACGATACATTTATGATTAAAAGTTTAAATTATTTATATAATCTGATAAATTTCATCGAAAGTAATGGTATCAAATATATAATTATTCATCCAGAGGGTATGCCTGCTAACTTAGCGCGTGAATCGCGGTACATTAATGTTCTTAAATCATATAAAAAAATTTCTAAATATATAAAAAACAAAGACGTTAGAATCTTAATAGAAAATATGCCACCTGCCCGAGTTTATCCACCTTCTGTCCTTCCAAATTATTTTATCGGAGAACAATTAGACGAATTATTTCCTATTTTAGAAATTGATTCTAAATTTAATTTTATTTTTGATCTTGGACATTTCATTTGTGGACTCAATGTATATGGAAATAGGGAATTAAAAAGTCTAAAAACATTTGGAAAAAAATTAATTTATGTTCATGTCCATGATAATAATGGAAAAATAAATAATCACGAACCACTTAAGAGGAAAAAGTCAATTGATATTTTAAAAATTATTGAAAAATTATACCACCCATTATATAGCCTTGAAATTGCACCATCTTTTGAAAATATAGATAAAACAATTAGAAATTTAAAAAAAATAATGAATATATAAATTAAAAAATTAGATATTAAATTTAAACAAATTAACTTGTAAATCAAATTGATAAAATAGAAAAATTTTTTAAAGTGATTTAAGAATGAAAAAGGAAGTATTTGTAGGTAAAGTGCCCCCGGCAGGGCCATATTCTCCAGCAATTAAAGTTGGAAATTTTCTTTTTATCAGTGGGCAGGAACCTTTTGATCCTAGTGGAAAGACTGTCCCGGAAGATATTAAAAAACAAACTGAATTATGCATTGAAAATTTGAAAAAAATAATAGAAAATGCAGGATTAACAATGGACAATATTGTTAAAACAACGGTATTTTTAAAAAATATGGATGATTTTAATAAAATGAATAGAATTTATAGAAAATTTTTTAAAACAGAACCTCCTGCGAGAAGTTGCGTTGAAGTTTCTCGATTGCCTTTAAATATTCAAATTGAAATAGAAGCTATTGCTTTTTTTCCCTAAATAATAAATTCTTTTTATTTTTCCATTTCAGCATATTTTTTAATTTCTTTTGCCCTATTTCTAAGTGTTACTTCTGAAATTTCACAGACTTTAGAAATTATTGATTGCGATTTAGATATTCCTGATTCTTTAGAAGTTATATAGAGTGCGGCTGCTGCAAGTCCTTTTGGGTCTTTACCAATAATTTGAAGACCATTTTCCTTAGCTTTATTTATTAATTTATTTGCAGCTATTTGAACGGGAGTAGGTAGACCTAGTTCGTTCCCAAATCGAGTAATAAATTGGACAATGGAAGTCGATGGCATAGGAATTTTAAGAGTTGAAACTATTAGGCGATAGGCTTTTGTTATTGATTTTTCCGGAATTTGAGTTGCTAATGAAATTTCTTCAACAGTTCTTGGTAAGTTATTCAGTCGAATTGCAGCATAGATACTTCCAGCAACTAAATTATTAATTGATCGGCCCATTGTCAATTTTTTATTTACTACTTCTCGATAAATTCTGAGAGCTTCTTCTCGAATACTAGGTGGGAGTCCGAGTGCTGCAGCAAATCCCAGTAATTTGGGTTGAGCAATTGACATATTTCGCTCAAAAGTACTGGTGGTAGACCTTTGAATTTTGGATAATCGGTAATATTTTTGTTTTTTATTAGCCGAGACATTTTTATCGAATCTTGGAATCACAGTCCTAGATCCACTGATATTATATACTGGTTCAGTCTGCCGACGTGCTTGTATTTCTTCAGTGGTAAATGCTCTTCTAGGTATACCTTCGAACACTTGCCCATGCACCATTCCACAATTAGTACAGACTAAAATTCCTCTATATTCCTGTACATTAGGATTATCACAGCAATCCCATTCTTTCTTTTTTTTACTTGTTTTTTCTAACTCATTAGACAATCAAAATCACGTGATTATATCAATTATTTACATTATTTGTGAAAATTTTATAATTTTTTCAAACTAATTTTAATAGAAAAAAATATCTATCCTCAATAATAATTTATTCAGTATTTTTTAAATATTTTATTTAAATTTATTTTTTGTTTAAATCAAAAGTTAAATTTTCTAAATTTTTTATTGATTGCTTTATATTTTCAAATTTTGAAATTTAAAGTTTTAAAATTTTATTGTAAAATAAGCAAACTTATTTGGTAAGATTAAAGTTTAACAAAATTCTTGTAATTTTTTATTAATAAAAAAACTTTGCTCATTTGCAAATTTTTAAAAATTAAATGATATAGTTTTTCATAAAAAAGTAATTTAAGGTTAATAGAATGACAGACACAAAAGAGGACAATTTTGGAGTAATAGTAATAGGAACTGGATTTGGTGGAGCGTCATGTGCTGCTTTATTAGCAAATAAAGGCATAAAAACGCTCCTTATAGATAAGAATAAATTTTTTGGTGGTAAAGCTTTTACAACGACCATTCATAAACACAAGGTAGACTTTTTCTCCCATTTACTTTGTATGGGCGGTGCTGGAGAAATTGGTGCTGTTTTAAAAGAAATTAATGCATTTGATCGTATAAAATTTTTACAAACTAAAATAGGTTCGCTTTTCATATACGATGAACGCCCTGTCGATATTAAAGCTAATATGAATTTTGGAACAATAATGAAACTGATTGAATGGATGGATGTAAAAGAGCAAGCTCAATTACAACAAGTTATGGACGCTTTTGCGTTTTTAGTGAAGATGCAAGAGCATCAATTTGACCAAATATATAATTTAACGGTTGAAGAATGGCTTGAAAAACAATTTCCTAACATACCGGTGACCTTCAAGGATTTTTTAACTCTTTGGTGTGGAATGATGTTTGTAAACCCAGCTAAATATTCTTCAGCTGGCGAATATGCTCGTTATTTTACCAGAATTTTAAATTCAAAAGCTGCAGGATATTGTAGTGGTGGAATAGGATATATACCTGAATTAATGGCTAAAACAGTAGAGGAGAATGGGTCAGTAGTAAAAATGGGCGAAACTGTAGAAAAAATTCTGATTGAAGATGGTAGAGCTGTTGGTGTACAAACTAAAGAAGGGAATATCTATAAGGCAGACGCAATAGTTTCAAATGTCGGAATTCAACCAACTGTTTTAAAATTAGTAGGACCAGAATATTTTTCAAAAGAATATCTTGCTTATGTTAAAAATTTAATTCCATCTTTCTCAGGTGTTAGGATAAGATACTTTTTAAGTCAAAAAGTAATTGATAAAAAATATGGCTCAATTTTAGTATATGGTGCAAATCATAATGTCAAATTTGACTGGAATACTATGAGCAAAATGACCTTTGAAGAATTAATGGAACCAATAAATCTACCAGTTTTCACGTCAATACCTTCTAATTTTGATCCAAATTTATCTCCACCAGGTGAACAAGCCATTTTAGCAACAGCTATTGCACCGCCCAATCCATCAAGGAAACAATGGGATATTCTATTTGATAAAATTGAAGATAATTTGTTTAAAAGTTTTCCGCAAATTTCTCAATATATTGAATACACAGATAAAGCGAACCCAAAAGCTATTTCGGAGATATCTGGGAGAAATATTGTCACAGAAATTTTACCTGGAGTTGGCGGAGAAGCTGTAGGACTTGCTCAGATACCTGAACAAGTTGGTTATAATAAACCAAGCCCAAGATCACCAATTCCCGGACTTTTCTACGTAGGGTGCGATGCAAATGTCTATCCAGGGGGCGGCGGAGTCGGCCTAGAACAAGCAACAAATAGTGGTAGAAATACTGCAAGATTGGTTTTTTCATATTTATTTGGTAAAAAATTAAGGACTCTTTAGAGTCTATTTTTTTATATTAGTATTAAAATTATGGCTGGCTTTAAAAAATCAGAAATTGCATTAAGTGCTTGAATTATCAATGGAATTCCTATAGCACAAACAAATGCTAATGTAATTAATAATATTAAAATTCTTTCAAAAGTTAATTCTACCATTTTTCTCTAAAATGATTATCAATTCTCATATTTAAACTACTTGTCAAAAATGAATTTTAAACCAAGATATTTCATGAATATTACATGGATTAAAATTAAAATTTGATTAAAATAACCTAAAAAGGTGATATTATGGAAGTACCAAAAGTTAAGACCAAAAAATTTGATTTTGAACCAGTTCAGATGGATTTAAGGATGTCATTTGTAGTACAAAAAAAGGACCTTATGACCTTTCTTTTAAGGTCAACTTTACGACTATTAAAAGAATGATTCTCTGATTAATGCATGAAAATTAAGACTTCATAGCAATTTACTTCATTTATATAACTATTAAATAACATATAATAACTCGACAAAAAATATTCAATGTATATTAAAATTATTAAGAACCATATTTTTTAATATAATTTTTAAATTGTTTATATTTTTCTGAGTTAATTACAATTTTATTTTCAATCGTTTTGTTATATAAAATATCATAGATCTCTTTTATTTTTAAGATAGAATAACATTTTAATCCAGAATTTTCCAGGTATTTTTCGGCAGAAATATTATTTTCCATTTTTTCTTGGCGGTCAAGAAGAACAAGAATTCCTACAAATTCAAGATTATTTACATCAGAATTTTTTTTAATTTTTTCAATAATATTAATTTTAGTTAATCCTGTTGTTAATACATCATCAACGATAAGGATTTGGTCATTATCCATAAATTTGCCTATGAGCCATTTCTCTTTTTTATCGCCATATTTTTTTATCTCTTTTCGGTCATAGCCCCATCTTTTATTTACGTTATATAAATTATATAGTTGCATACAAATTGCTGCAGATAACGAAATACCTTTGTACGCAGGTCCAAAAATAAGGTCAAAAGAATCTAACCCAATATAATCATGAATAAAATTTGCAAAGACCCTGGATATAGATACTAAGCCCTCACCATCCATTACAATATTGGCTAAATTAAAGAAATATGGGCTAATCCTATTGCTTTTTAATCTAAAATTGCCAAATAATAACCCACCTTTCTTTATAATAAATTGAATGACTTCCAAATCTGAATTTTTCTTATTTTCCATTTAATTACCCAAACCATATTATTTGTTGGAGGAGTCCCATTTTCGGTATTTTTCTCCTTAACATCAAAACTTGAAATAACTAAGATAAACAGGAGTAAAACGATAATAGAGATACCAATAACAGGATATTTGGTAAACATCAGAGATGCCCAACCTAGCCATGGAATTCTAAGAATTACTACACCCATAACACTACTTTGTGGTTGCCATCCATCAGGTATAGGATTATTATCACCCCATGTTTCAAATTCATAAATTCCACTTCCACTATAATTGTATCGAATTCCCGTGACTCTATGCACAATTAATAGATTATCATATGACCTTTTATAAACAATAACACTACCATTTCTTGTATTATGATCTCCACAGACAATATTAGAAACGGGTACTCCTTGTACAATTAATATATCACCTTCATAATATGTAGGCTCCATACTCCTACCTGAAACAACAGTAATTGGAATTGATGTATTAAGACCTAATTGCATACAAAAAAAGAACAAATATACTCCACCAATTATTCCAGCAACCCAAACAATTGTAATAATTACTTTTTTAATGTTAGAATTTTTATTCTTTTTATTTTCCAATTGCACCTACTCCTTTTTATCTAATTCGATTGGGATTATCATATTTTTCATAATGTATACAGCTTTTTTGCCAATTTTTGAAACACCTAGATTGCTAATATGCTTAAAAGTAATTCCACTAAAAAGTTTATATCTTTTTACATGATCGGAAATTAAATCAATAGGGACGCAAAATTCCCTTTTTTGTATGATATATGCTCTATCTTTTTCAATAAAAAAGTTAGGGTGTTTATTTTTAAATCTATCAAAATTTATTTTATTTTTTATTGAAGGACCACGTCTTTTGAACGACTCAGAAATTCGTCCTTTTTTAGTATAAAAAATTACTACAAAATTTAGGTCTTCAAAATATACTTCAAATAAGGTTTTAGAGAATCTTGGTACTCTGGATGTTTCTAGTTCTAATTGTTTTTTAAGAGAATTTGCCCATTTATATAGTTTATCTCTTACTTCAGTATAATGTCTGGAACCATCGCTTTCTAATTCAATTACAACAAATTTGTCTTTCTCTTCATTACTAATTGATACAGTGGTTGGAATTTCTTTACGAATAAAAAAGTCAAGGCTTGAATTAAATTTAAATTCATTTATTTTTTTAAGAGCAAATTTAAAAGCTCGCGCTGATATACTTGATGCAACATTTCTGTTTTTATCAATGGGATCAATTAAAATAAGATAATCATTTTTAAAACGGGCTATTTTCTTAAAATAATCTGTAGGCCTTTTATAGTAATCAATAGGCTTTTTTGGGAGGTCTTCAAATTTATTAAATAAATTATCTAAATTATTAAAATAATAAATTAAAAGTTCCGCTGAAAATCCAGTAAATCCAAATCTCCCGATTGCACTTTTATCACCATAAATATGGTTTGCTCTAAAAAACGATTTCAAAATACGAACATCATTTTTCATTTCATTAGTTAGGTTATTATTAATAAATTTGGTATGATGAGGAGTTCTGTCCACTGCCGTAATTGGCCCGAATTCCTTAATAAATTCAAGATCAATGTTAAAACATCCGACTATATCAATTGAAAATGTGTTTAATTCTGCAGAAATATATGGATGTTCAGCATATGTCAAGTTGATATTTTTTGCATTTATTATATTAAGGGAAGGTATTATAATATCATTGCAAAGTCCTAAAAATAACTCTTTTATTTTTTTAATTCGTTCTTTTCTACTTTTTATATTAATCAAACTATTATAATTCTCTGGATTTAGACCAATGAATAGATCAATATCACTATCACCTTTTAGTTGGGTCTGTTTTAGACCTGTAGAGCCATGTGGCTCAATAAAACTAATATCATAAGTATTATTGTTTATTGTTTCCCAAAGTGATTTTGTTAGAAGATCTAAGGTGGCATTCAACTTCTGTTTTTCAGATTTATTTGGTAATATCTTCTCAAGTATTTTGTTTCGGAGCTCTATTTCCAATTATATTAGACCTTCTTTAAATAATTATTATCAAAATATTTCATTATTATTTCATTATTATTAATTTAGAATTTCTTGTTTTAATTATTAGAAAAAAATTTAGGATGCTTTCAAAATGATATATACACTATTTAAAGACTTAGATTTAATCATTAGTTTAAAAATAATTTTTTGTAATTGCACAATTTATTAATTTTATTACTAAAATTAGATGAGTAATTGGTCATTTAGTATATTTTATTAATTTTGTATTATTCTTCATTAACAAAATTATAAAATTATAAAATGATTTTATTGCAAATTGGCTAATGTTTAAATTTCTCCTTTTATTATTTTAACATAAATTTTATCCAGTCAAAAAATAGCATTTCAAATTTAGGTGAAATTTTTTGGACAATAATGAAAAAAAAGAAAACAACAGGAATTATCTGTGCTTCGAGAACTGGAAAATATAATTAATAAAAAAAATTTTAATATAAACGAACAACGAATTTTTAACAAAATTCATATCCAATCAAAATCTTTTATTTACATAGTAAAAAAGAATATAAATAAAAATGGTTTGAAAGTTTCAGAAAATATTAAAAAATTTAATAAAATCGTTGAACTTAATTTAAATAATTGTGGTTTAGACATTCTTCCAGATTCATTTGACAATTTAATTAATCTTAAAAATCTTAATCTAAAGGAAAATAAATTAAAAACTCTTCCAGATTCATTTAGAGGACTTAAATCACTTAAAATACTTGATTTGGAAGATAATTATTTGGCATCCCTTCCAAGATCTTTTAGCAAATTAAAATCACTCCAAATACTTAATTTGTGTGATAATCTCTTCACGGATTTCCCTGAACCAATATTAAAAATGGAAAATCTTCAAACATTAGATTTAAGTAATAATAAGTTAACAGCGCTTCCAGATTTTTCGGGCAATTTAATAAATTTAAAAAAATTAAATTTAGAGAATAACCGATTAACAGTTCTTTTGAAGTCATTTTGTGAATTACAATCACTTAAAAAATTAGATTTAAGTTTAAATAAATTAAAGACTCTTCCAAAATCTTTTGACCATCTAATAAAACTTAAAAAACTTTATTTAGAAGCTAATGAACTAATAAATCTTTCAGAGATCTTATGTAATTAACTTAACCTTAAAGAACTTGACTTAGAAGCAAATCATCTATTAACTCTACCAGATTCTATTGGTAATCTAATTAATCTCAAGAAACTTAATTTAAGAGAGAATCAACTAGTATCACTTCCAGAATCTTTTGGTAATTTAATTAAACTCGAAAATCTCGATTTAAAGGGAAATAAATTAACAGTCCTTCCAAAATCTATTGGACAACTAATTAACCTAAAAATACTTAATTTAGAAGCAAACCAACTATCAACTTTACCGGATTCATTTAGGAATTTAAAGTTAATACAAGAAATTAATTTAATTGATAACCAATTAAAAGCGCTCCCAAAATTCTTATTTAATTTGCCAAAATTAAAAAATTTATTTTTGAATGGAAATCCATTGAATGACAAATCTATTGTGATTTTAAAGGAATTAAAGAATAAAGGAGTTAATATAGATACGATATCTTAATAATCTAATCTTTTTTTAATACATAACTTGGGATATCAAGTAAATGACTAATTTTATCGAACTTTTTAAATATTTGTAATTTATTAGTTATCGCTGATTCTCAATAAGTTCAATTCAAATAAAAGTTAACTGAAAAATTTTGAGATTAACTCTAACATAATTTTATAGATTCATTATAAATTATAATATTATTTCATATTTTATAAAAAAGAAACTTCGACAACTTTTTATGAGACAATTACTTATAAACTAAAAATAACTTTTAAAAAGAATAAAGTATATTTATTAATTAGATAAATAAAATAGAGGTTAGAAATATGCAAAAAGAAATTAATACAGAAGTAATAAATGTCCCAAGGGAAGTAATTGTAGAAAAAAAGATGACAGTGGACGATTTACTCAAGAAATTGGGCATTGCAAAAAATAAATACTTTGCTGTACTTGTTAATGGAAAAAAAGTTGACACTAATGAAGAAATTGATGAAAATGACAAAATAATTATATTACCACTCATTGCTGGTGGTTAAAAGAGGCAATTTAATCTTCGGAACCTTTTTTTCTCAATTATTGTCTCTCTTTTCTTTATTTATTTAAAAATTATTCGAATTTTTGGTTTTTATTAAGTTTTTCAATTTAAATTAAATGATAAATTGTGTTTTGAGTAGAATTGGTCGATTTTTTTAAAATGAATTAATATTTCTCTTAGGACATTATTATAATCAAATAATCCTTCCTGAGCCAAATTAATAATACCAATAATATATCCAATCTCTTTTACAATATCATGAAAAATACTAACATTATTAGTTTTATTAAATATTATGTTAAAATCGTCATTTATTTTGTTTTTTACAATTTCAGCATGTTTTTTTATTTCTTTCAATTCAAGATTTTCTTTTTCTAATTTATCGATTAATTCTTTAAGGGTAGTAATAGAGGTCATTAAATTCTCAACAAATTTTATATAAATAAAATATTGAATAAATTTGAATATAATGATAATAATAACTATTTAAAATGTTTGAAACCATTAATTTAATTTGAGTTGACTAAGATTGGAAGATAATTTTGATGAAGTTAATAAAAATGCTAAAAAAGTTTTGAAAATCGTATTTACCGGACTAGACAATGCTGGTAAAACATCTATTTTAAATATATTACAAAAGCAATATTCTAAATTGGGCTCTTCCTTAAAACCTACGACAGGTATTAATCGCAATACAATAAATTTCTTGGGATATAATATAGTTAATTGGGATTTAGGTGGACAAGAAAAATATAGAAATGAATACCTAGATGAAGAATCTCGAGTATTTGAAGATACAGACTTGCTTTTTTATATAGTAGATATTACATCCAGGGAAAGGTTTTATGAATCGCTTGAATATTTTAAGAATATATTGTGGACTGCTTTTGAGTCAACAGAATTAACCACTTATCCAAATATTATAATCTGTCTCCATAAAGTGGATCCAGATATTAAAGATGATGAGTTAATTGCAGAAAATATTGAACTGGCAAAAGGTTTATTCGAAGAAAATTCGAAAAATTATAAAGTTAAATTTTTTCTAACAAGTATTTATGACGAATGGTCAATTTTTAAAGCATTTTCTTATGGTATGCAGCAGTTATCGTCAAAATTAGAAATATTAGAAAATATTTTGAAGACCTTTGCTGAAAATACTTTTAGTGACGCTATTCTTTTATTAGATGGAAGTGCACTACCAATTGGAGAATATTATAAAGAAAAATTAGCAAGTGATATTATTAATATTTTAGCTCCTAATTTTGCGCCTTTATATGAGAGACTTGCTAAATTAAATATAAATATTGATAATATTTGGACGGAGTTTGGTGGTAAATATTCATTATTTACTAGAATTGAAGTAAATAAACAACCATATTTTATAATTATAGTGACATTAAAAGAAAATGTTTATGAAATTTTAAGTAAATTGCCGAAATTTTCTAATGCATTAGGAAATATCCTTAAAACATTCTTTTAACACGGGTCTAAAATATTATTATTTAATTTACACAGATAATTTATCTAATTTAAATGAAATAAAGCGGGAAATATAAATTTTTTTCTCCGTTTCTTGGATTTTTAGATAGTTTAGTAAATATTCTACCTCATTTTCTGTCAAATCATATATTTTAAAGAAAATTATATCCAAAATTGCTGTATACTTTTTTAAATCCATATTAGATGGCGAATTAACTGAATTATTCTTAATTTCAATTATTTTACTTACAATTTTATTAATTATATTTACATATTCTTTTGAAAAATAAATTGGAAATTTTAACAAAACTTCTTTATCAATTTGTAATAAATTACCATGTGTTTTTGAATTTTTGAAATAAAAAAATGCCAATTTTGAATTAAAAAGACCTAAAAGATATAATGAATAGATTTTACTTCTTAATAAAATAAAGTTCACCCCTTGATCCATAAAATAAGAAATGGGTACTAATGAAAATTTCGGATAAGGGGTTTTTCTGACAGAAATTATTTTATTTTTTGACTCAAAAATCTCCATTTTTCTAGGCCTGTGGAGGCCATATGGTTTTTTATCAGAAGTAATAATTGCTTGGAATTGGTCAAGGTGCTTGATTAAATTCGGATAATTTAATTGTATTTCATTTTTTATTTTTAAAATAGCATTTTTGTTTTTAATTAAATTAATATCATTTTTATCATAATCGAAATAATGTTTTGATACATAAATTATCCACTTGTCATTTTTCTTTTTATAATAAAATGGTCCAATATCATGAGGTTCGTAGAATGGTTTTATAAATTTTAATTCTTTTTCAGTTAAATTTAATTTTTTTAATTCTTTATTGGAAATTACTTGAATTCCATCACCGATATTAAATTTATAATTTAAATTATTATTTAAAGTTTTTAGATGCGATTTTTTAACATTTTTCTGTGGTATAACTAATCCTTGTATTATCTGGTTAGTAGGTATATTAAAATTCTTTTTTTCTTCCATTTTTTGTAGGATATTTAGTGTAATTTTATCTATAAATTGTATGTTATCTAAATTTGAGATTTTAAGTAGTTTAGTTTCACATTCAATTCCTTTGATATTTTTGCCGCTCATTAATACTTTTGATATATCATTAATTGAAACATTGGGGTTTAGTATGGAAATAATTTTAATGAAATAATTAGAGTTATTAAATAGATTTTGATATTTTTGAAGTATTAAAATAGAGTTATGCTGACCAGATGCATCACTAAATATTTTGTATTCGTTGAATTCTACTACCTTATGTATAATTGAGCTATGAAGTATTTTTTTTCTTAGTTTATTTCCAAATGTTCTATTTTTCCAGTAATCCATTACAATAAAGCCTAAATACCCTTTATTTTTAAGAATATCAAGACTTCGTTCTATAAAAAAATAAAAAATGTCCATCTTTTGTTCATAATAGTCCTTGACTACTGGTGAAAGTTTATAAAGTCTAAATTTTTCTTTATTACCTCTAATTTCTGTAAAATATGGGGGATTTCCTATTATAATATCGAAACCCTTATTTTTTTTATAATTAAGGTCGTTGCTTACTTGAAAATAATTATAAAAAAATTCAATACATGAAATTACAGGTTTATTTTTAATTAAAATATTGTAATTTAGATTGTTACTTAAAATATAATTTTGAGATTTAGTTAATACTTTATTTTTTATCTTTTTTTTCATTCGTTGTAATTTTAATATTAAATTTTTATCTATATTTTCATTGTAATTATAAATTATGGTTTGATATAATGAAAACAATTCTTTAAGTTCGTCAGAAAGATTTTCTATTATAAATTTAGAAATCTTAAAATCAATTAGAAAATCAGCATTTATTAAATTCAAATCCAAGATTGGTAGTAATATGTTTATAAAATTGGTAATATCAGATAAATTCAATTTATTTTTAACAAACTTCAAAATTTTATATGATAAATTCAATTTTGTAAGAATTATTGCATTTGGATCTAAATCTATTCCATGGATATGTCTCATTATAATAAGATAAATCAAATTTTGGTCATTATTTAAGCCTAATTGCCTTTTATACTCGAAAATTTTTTGATTTAATGTTTTTAACGTAATGGCGTCCATCAAATTATTGTTATCATTTATTTTTTCAAATAATTTTTCAATTTTCTTATATTTATTCCATATCATATTAAAAGCTGATATTAAAAATGTCCCTGAACCACATGCGGGGTCTAAAATTTTAATATTTACAATTTTTTCAATTGTCTTATCACAATTTTTAAAATCATTATGATTAAATTCTTTTATAAGTATAGATATTAATTTATCAAATAGAATTCCAATGGTATTTTTAATAATATATTCAATAATATATTTAGGAGTATAATAAATTCCCGAGTTTTTTCTTATATTTTCTGAATTTAAATAAAATTCATATAATTTTCCCAATATATCCTCATTTTTGCCAAAAATATTCTGGAATCTTTTATAAATTTCATCGACCTTTTTTAAATCCTTATCTAAGTCGATTGTAGGTAAAGAAATAAAAAAACGGTTAATAGCTTCAATATCTTCCACTGATTTTATAGACAACTTCATTTTGTTATTAAGTACTAATACTTTTTAATAATTCACTTATATTATTTACTAATTTTGTTAAACTAAAAAATTATGGAAAGAGATTTTTAGCAATTGCACGTAATTATATTTTAATAATTTTTCGATTTAGAAAATATTAGACTTGAGCTTGGATAATTCAGTCAGTACATTACAACGATTAATTTGAAAAGTACTGGCTGCATTTAAAAAGACAAAAATAAAAGTGATGTAAACATGCCACCAAAAGTATGTTTTATGCAGTTAAGTAGTTGCTGGGGCTGCTATCAGTCTCTATTTGATGACTACGGAACTGATCTAGTAAATATATTAACGAATATAGAAATAGTTTATTTTCCTGCGGTAGTAGATATAAAACACAAAGATTTTGAAGCATTACCGGATGGTTCTGTTGATGTTGGTTTTATTGAAGGAAATATAAGGACTACAGAAGATCTTCATAATGCGAAGTTAGTCAGGCAAAAGTGTAAGGTAGTTGTTGCAATGGGAAGTTGTGCTTGTTTTGGAGGAGTTCCCAGCCTTGCAAATTTATACACTAAAGAGGAATTAATTGAGCGAAAATATACAACTGCAGATACAATTGTAGAAACAAAAGGATACCCAACCGAAAATGTTCCAGATATTTTAGAGAGCATCCCAGCAGTTCATGAAGTTATTGATGTAGATATATGGATACCTGGATGCCCTCCAATAACAGATCATCTCGTTGCAGCTTTTAAGTACATTCTTGCTTTACCATCTACGACCCCATCAGATAAAAATATTTGTGATATTTGTGAATTGAGAGGCGATAAATGTCTATTAAATAGAGGAATATTATGTTTTGGTGCTTTATCAAGTGCAACATGCGAATTAAAATGCCCAAATAAGGGCGAAGTATGTTATGGTTGTACAGGCGCTACTAAAAATATTGCAAAAGCTGAAGCTAAGAAATTAATAGATTTAGTTTCTACTAAAGAACTGACTGAAACGGAAGTAGGGGATATTCTTAAATTTATCACATTATATGCAAAGATCCCAAATCTTGGTTATATGTATGTTAAAGGTGATCCACTCCAAGCTTTAGGGCATAAAAGAGCAGATTATACAATTAAAACTGTTGAAGGTACC
>Ga0164318_10002489_pt1 | contig 17128 bp, 10 predicted proteins | sample GuaBasSedimGuay9_FD_113734 | JGI IMG/M metagenome (GOLD analysis project Ga0164318, IMG submission 113734) | Subseafloor sediment microbial communities from Guaymas Basin, Gulf of California, Mexico - Guay9, Core 4571-4, 0-3 cm | ecosystem: Environmental > Aquatic > Marine > Hydrothermal vents...
ATGAATTTTTCGGGTTAATAATTTAGTAATAATAAAAAAGCAAGAGAGAAAATTTTTCTTCCTTGCTATTTTTATTTAATAATTTTCAGAATTATTTTTTCTTTTTCTTTTTATACTCCTTTTCTTCCGCCTCAAGTTTTTTAATCTTTGCGAAAGCATTTTCTAACATATCATTCATTTCAATTTCATTTTTTTTACTTTGAGTAATATCTGTTCCTATACAAAGTATTTTGATTGGTTTACCGGTGTTATCGTGAATGGGAGTATATGTTTCAGAAATCCACACCTCTTTCTCTTTTGAAGTTTGCTTAAACACTCTTGTTTTGCTTTTCCCTTGCTTCAGATCTTCCCAGAATTTTTTATATGCAACAGGGTTTTCTTTTGCTTCGGATGCAAGTGTGTTCATATTTCTACCTAACATCTGTTCTTTTGTAGAACCTATTATTTCAAGATTTTTTTCATTAATATCAATAATATTACCTTCCATATCAAAAATAACAATAGAAGAATTCATGCTTAGGGCATCCCATAAACCTGATAGTTCACCTTCTCTTCTGGCAGCATCTTCTTGAGTTGCTTGAAGTTCTTCAAGGTTTTGCCTCATTTCTTCTTCTTGTGCTGCCAATTCTTCGCCTTGTTGTTGCGATTGCTTAAGTAATATTGCTGTTCTCTCATTTATTTTAACACTTGATATTGTTGATGCAATACTTTCTCCAACTTTTTCAACAAATTCAATTTTGTGTTCATCAATTTCGTAAAAAGAAACAATTTCAACAACACCTAAAACGTCTTCGTTCAGTTTAAGAGGTACTAATAATAAACTTCTGGGGTTTGCTTCGCCTAATCCTGAGGTAATATGAACATAATCTTCAGGTATATCAATCATATATATCGATAATTTTTCATGAACACAACGACCTACCAGACCTTCTCCCAGTTTAAACTTTTTATTTATTAATTTTTTTCTATCGTAGGCTATTGCAGATGTTAGTTCGTAAAAAACATTATCTTTATCAGTATCATTTTTAATATATATTGCACCTTGAGTTGCTTCTAAATAATTTACAAGATTTTTAATAATGTTAAACGATAGTATTTCAATATTATCATTATTTTGACGTAATATTTCACCAAATTTTGCTAAACCTTGTGTTATCCAGTTCTGTTTTTCGTCTTCAATTTTGCGTTTCTCATCTTCTTCTTTGGCATGTTGAAGACTGTTTCGCATTTCAATCAAAGATTTCCCTAGGGCATCTTTCTCACTAAGTAGTTCAAATTCATGATTTAATTCACCTTGCTTAATATGATTTGCAAATTCAACTTTTTTATTTAAACCATTAATAGAATCATTAAGAGCATCAGTCATTTCCTCAATTTCATCACCTGTTTGTATTTTAATTCTCATTTTCTCATCAATATGACCTTTTGAAAGGAATTTTAATAATTCAGTGATTTTTGTTAGCGGTTTGATTATATTTTTAGTTATAAGTGATACAATTAAAGCTAAAAATAAAATACCAAGAATGCCAATAATAATTGATATCCTAAATTTATTATTCGCTTCTTCCATTATTGTTTTCACTGGAACAGAAATTGCAATAGACCAAGGTGTGTTTGTATTCATTATTTGAATAGGCACATATGATAAATAATTTTCGACCCCATTTTCATCAGTCTTTTTATAATTAAAGGTTTTTCCTTGTGAAATTTTTTCCGAGATATTGAATTTTTTTTCATCTTCAGGAAAAACTTCTTTAATTTTTTTATTCAGAAATTCTTTGTTAGGATGACCGGAAATAACACCTCCATTAGATATCAGGAAAGCAAAACTTCCTTCGTAAGGTTTTATTTTAGCAACAATTTCCTGTAATTGAATTAATGTAACATCAAAAGCAACAGCACCAATATATTTCCCATTTTCTACAATTGGAGATATTAGACTTGTCATTAAAAGTTGTTTCTTTTTACCAGTTGTTTGGATGTCTAGATATGGTTCATTAATATTTGGAACAAGTATTGATTTTGTTTCTGCATAAAGTTTAGAATCTCCATCCATACTTCTGTATTCTACATTATCTTTTACTATTCCATTTTCTCTCCACAAAGAATGACTTATTCTTCCATAAGGTTTATCCCAAGTTGAATCAATAGCAGATAATTCCCAGCTATCCCAAAGGGCATAAATATTAGGATTGTTTTCAAAAACTTTTAAATACATTTTATGAATCATCTTCTGCCATTCATCTTTATCAAACTCTTTATATATTTTTAAGGCATCACTAAGAGCAATAACGGCAGAAAATTGAGCATCAATTTTAGCTTTTATGGCTTTGGCTGACTTTTGAACTTGTTTATTTGTAATTTCAATAGCATCGTTATATGCTTTTTTTCGAGCATTAAAACTTATATAACCCACCGCAATAATATAAATAATTATTGCAGCCGGGATAACAAATAATTGAAATTTTTGTTGAATTTTTAGTTTAAGCTTCATATATAAATCCTTTCTTGAAGTTTTTTATTCTGTTATGAAATTTATGATTTATTATTTTTTTGACAGTTTTTTAATCATTTCTCTTAGTTCCTTTTCTGTTTTTTCAAGTTCTTTTATTTTATTAAAAGCATGCTCTAACATATCATTTGTCTCAATCTCATTCTTTTTGCTTTTAGTAATATCTGTTCCAATATTTAATACTTTAATTGGCTTACCGGAGTTGTCGAGAATAGGGGTGTAGGTTTCTGAAACCCAAATTTCTTTTCCTTTTGATATTTCTTTAAATACCCTTGTTCTGCTTTTCCCAAGTTTAAGGTCTTCCCAGAATTTTTTATAGGCAACAGGGTCTTCTTTTGCTTCAGAGGCAAATGAAGCTAAATTTTTGCCTAACATTTGTTCTCTTGTTGCACCAACTATTTCAAGGTTTTTATCATTAATATCAATAATATTACCTGACATATCAAAAACAACAATTGACGAATTAATATTTAAAGCATTCCATAAACCATTTAACTCAGCTTCTCTTCTGGCAGCATCTTCTTGAGTTGCTTGAAGTTCTTCAAGGTTTTGTCTCATTTCTTCTTCTTGTGCAGCTAGCTCTTCACCTTGCTGTTGCGATTGTTTAAGTAAAAAGGCTGTTTTTTCATTAATTTTTACACTTGATATTGTTGAAGCAATGCTTTCGCCTACTTTTTCAACAAAATTTATTTTATATTTATCTATCTCGTAAAATGAAACTATTTCAACAACACCTAAAACATCATCGTTTAGTTTTAGAGGGACTAACAATAAACATCTCGGGTTTGTCTCTCCTAATCCTGAGGTAATATGTACATAATCTTCAGGTATATCAATCATATATATTGATAATTTTTCATGAACACAACGACCAACTAACTCCTCACCAACTTTAATTTTTTTATTAAGCATTTTTTTTCTGTCATAGGCTATAGCTGCTGTTAATTCATAAAAAATTTCTTCTTCTTCATTATTGTTTTTTATGTAAATAGCTCCTTGTGTTGCATCTAAATAGTTTACTAATTCTTTTATTATGTTAAATGATAAAGTTTCGATATTGTCATTATTTTGGCGTAAAATTTCTCCAAATTTTGCTAGCCCCTGAGTTGTCCAGTTTATTTTTTCGTCCTCAATTTTGCGTTTTTCTTCTTCTTCTTTTGCACGTTGAAGACTGTTTCGCATTTCGATTAAAGAGTTTCCCAGTACATCTTTTTCACTTAGTAATTCAAATTCAGCATCTAAATTACCTTTACCAATATTAGTTGCAAAATTTGCTGTTCTTTTTAATCCATTAATTAAAGAATTTACAGAATCAGAAATTTCTTCAATTTCGTCTCCTGTTTTTATATTTAAAATATGTTTTTTATCAATATCACCTAAGGCTAGATTTTTTAATACTCTTGTTGTTTCTTGTAATGGAGACGTTATATTTTTTGAGATTATTAATATTACAATAGATAAAATGATTAATCCAATTAAACCAACTAAAATTGATACAGTAAAATTTGTAATTGCTTGTTTAATTATTGATTTTAAAGGAACTACTATTGCTAATGACCATGGGGTGACAGATTTGCCAATATAAATAGGAGAATGTGATATGTAAAATTCTTCCCCCGTTTTTTTATCTTTTGTGTAATATGAGAAATGCTCTCCACTTTTTATTTTGTTTTCAATTTTATATTTGTCATTATCTTCTGGTAAAATCTCCGATATTTTTTTGTTAAGTATCTTATCATCAGGATATGTCACAAGCGCACCATTATTGGCAATAAGATAAGCAAAACTGCCATCAAAGGGATGAATACTATTGATTATTGGTTTAAATCGGTCAAGACTTAAGTCTAATCCGGCCAAACCAACGAATTTTCCATTATTTAATATAGGTACACAAACACTTGTTTCAAGTATCTGATCACTTTTTGAACCTGTGTAAGAGAATGTATATGGGTCCATTACGGTTTCTAGCTTGGATACTTTCATTTGATAATATGCTCCATTTACATCATCACCATCTGTATTCAATTTCTCAACCTTATATTTAATATTATTATTTTCTCTATAATATGTAAAACGCATTCTTCCATATGGCTCAGTCCAAGAACTATCAATTGTATGTAACTCCCAATTAACCCAGACAGAAAGAAAGTTTTCATTATTAATAATAATGTTGTTCATGAAAGTATTGTAGATATCAATTCTTTGTTTTACAGGAATTTCATAATATCCGGTAAAAGCATACGCCATTGATCTGGTAATATCCATATCAACATTTAGATTGGCTTGTGTATAATTAGCATATTGATTTGCATATGAATCTGCAATTGTTATAGCATCTTCTAATGACATTTTTTTTGATTTTAAACTTACGTACCCAATAACTGCGATAAATATTATTATTGTTGTTGATAAAATAAAAAACAACATTTTTGTATTTATATTCATTTTCATTTTAATAAGCTTCATATCAATTTCTCCAAAGTTTAAATTTTTAGCAAAAAAAAATTATAATTCTCCAAATTTAAAAAAATCATTTAGTAAAAATAAATAATTAAATGAAAATTTTCTTCAGTTATCTTTTTATAAGTTATTTACTGTTGTGCTGTAAATTAGTTTTTAGTCTAATTTTATTTGATGTTTTTTAACTCGGAAAATTCATTAATTTTCTACGATTAAGTAATACCAACAAATTTGGGAATTTCATTAACCCCAAATTTGGATATTACTAAATCGGGGTTTGCTTGCGTGAGCTCACCGCCAGCTGGCGGTTCGGTTCCCGCTTTGCACCCCACTATCTATCACACATTCATACAATTCACTTCGTTTTTGTATGAATAATGCGGGTTAATATTTATTTTTTTTGTTTGAGTTATTTTTCATTTGAAAACAAAAAAGGGCTGTGTATTAAACAGCCCTTTGATTTTTATGTGTTTCAATATTAAATTAATTACGATTTATATGAAGATACCTTTTTATTTTGTGTGTAGGTGTTTTTTCAAAAGGAGTTGGTTGTTCAATAACAAGTTGAAGACGTGAAAATTTATTTAACTGATGATTAACATTAAAACGAATTTCGTTTAATAATTCGTTAACCTTTTTTTGCATACTTTGCGAAGTTTCTTTTAGTTCTTGAAAAGTTTCTTCAACTTTTGTATAATCTAAATGAATTTTTGCTACTAATTTGCCTTTTAATTCATAAACAATTGATTCTAAAACGAAACTATTATTATTAATAACATTTTCAATTTCTTCAGGATAAATATTTTCACCATTAGCACCAAGGATCATATTCTTTATTCTACCTTTTATATAAAGATAATTATCTTTATTAAAAATACCTAAATCTCCGGTTTTAAACCAACCGTCGTTAGTAAAAGTTTCTGCTGTTAATTCCGGATTTTTATAATAACCTTTCATAATGTTAGGTCCTTTTGCTAATATTTCTCCTTCACCTTTTGAGTTTGGGTTATCAATTTTAATCTCAACATCTTCTAAAACAGGTCCTGTTGAACGATATCTTGTTCCCATTGCATTAGCACCTGCTAACAATGGAGATGTTTCTGTTAATCCATAACCAATAGCATAAGGGAATTTTGCATCGCGTAAAAATTTTTCTGTATCAGGAGCTATTTTTGCACCCCCAACACCGAAAAAGTGTAATGCTCCACCAAATGTTTTATATAATTTTTTACCTGCAATTCTATTAAGAATTTTGTTGACAGGTCTGATTTTATATAAGGTCTTAATAACTATGTTTTTATTAAATGTAGGTAATATCTTGTTTCTATAAACCTTGTCAATAATTAAGGGAACAGTAAGCATTAATGTTGGCTTAATTTTTTGCATTGCCGGTATTAAAACGCTTGGAGTAGGAGGTTTCTCTAAGTAGTAAACAGATGCACCTGATATTATCGGAATAACAAATCCAAGTGTAAATTCGTAGGTGTGAGAAAGTGGTAATAATGATAAAAAACGATCTTTGCTGCTTGTGTTTGGAATCTTTGAAGAAGCAATTGCATTTGATACAATATTTTTATGCGTAAGCATAACGCCTTTTGAAGTGCCTGTTGTCCCAGATGTGTAAATTATTGTTAGTAAGTCTTCTTCGTTTACAGAAACAGGAGTGAAGCTGTTAGCATCGTCTTTAATAATATCTTCAATAAAAATTGAAGATAATTTGCTTGAACCGAAAAGAGAACTGTTTTTTAAAGAAATGCTGAAATCGTCAATAAATACTGTAATCTTAATGTTTTTTAAAACATCATCATCTAAGTTTTTGTAAAGTCTTTTTGAAACAAAAATAATTTCACTTTCAGAGTGAGTAAGAATGTTTTCAACTTCTTTTTTATGAAAGTCGGGTAATATTGGAACAACAACAGCCCCTATTTTGGTAATTGATAGGTAAGAAATACCCCAATTTGGATTATTTTCACTAAAAATGGCTATTTTATCACTTTTTTTAACACCATATTTTTGTAAGAAACTTGATATTGTTATGGTTTTATTTTTTACATCATTAAATGTTAATGCTTCCCCATTAACAAAAGATAAGAACGGATTATTTGAGTATAGTTTACTACTATTTTCAAATAAATTATTTAACGTCAATTCATTATTCATATTCATAAAATTATATATTGGTAACCTATACTTATACTAAAATAAGCATAATAAGTTACAAATATATGTAGATTTTTACATATATTAAAATATTTATTTTTTTAGTTCGTGGTTTGCTTTAATTAAACTATTTTTTTTATCTTACGAAAGATAACATAAGCCGATAGAAAATGAGCACTTTTGCCGAGACAATAGTTTATATTTTAAGTTTTGCAATAATCGTTGTTTCTTCTAATCAGATTTCAAAACTTTTTTTAAAGATAAAATTACCCTTAATAACAGGATTCTTATTTATAGGTATTTTAACCGGCCCTTATGTATTAAATTTTGTTCCTCAAAAGGCCATAAAAAGTTTAAATTTTGTTAATGATATATCATTGTCGTTTATAGCTTTTGCTGCCGGAGCTGAATTATATCTGCGAGAGTTTCGTAGTCGTCGAAAAAGTATTAAGTGGATGACTATTGGACAGCTTTTTTTTACTTTTGTTTTGGGTGGAGCAGGAATGTTCTTATTAACAGACGTAATTCAATTCACAAATGGAATGTCAGTTGAGAGCAGACTTGCGGTTTCAATATTAACAGGAATTATATTTGTTGCTCGATCACCTGTTTCTGCCATTGCAATAATTAATGAACAACGAGCAAGTGGTCCCTTCACGCAAACTACAATAGGAGTAACTGTATTAACAGATGTTTTAATAATAATTCTTTTTTCAATTGGCTTATCAATATCTCAATATCTGATAAGTGGAATAGATTTTAGTTTTAATACAATTCTGATTCTTATGGCAGAGTTGTCGGTTTCTTTATTTGTTGGATATTTATTAGGAAGATTGCTTGTATTAATTTTATCTATACAAGTAACAACTGATGTTAAAATATTTATGATATTATTTTCAGGTTATAGTATATTCATTTTAGCAAAATTTGTTAAAGTTTATACTAATAATTTGTTTAGTTACGAATTTTATATCGAACCTTTGTTAATATGTATAATTGGAAGCTTTTATGTAACAAATTTCAGCAAGTTTCGAAGAGAGTTCTTAAAAATAGTGAGTAAAGTTACGCCAATAATTTATCTTATATTTTTCACATTAACTGGCTTATCTGTTTCTCTCGATGTTATTATTACGTCATGGGCTATTGCAATAGTCTTGTTGTTTTTAAGAATATTCTCAATGATAATTGGTTCGTTTGTTGGCGGGGTTTTAGCAGGAGATTCAATGCGTTTTAATAAAGTTGGATGGATGTCATATATTACACAAGCAGGTGTCGCAATTGGCTTATTAACTGTTGTTGAAGAAACTTTTCCTGATTGGGGAACAAATTTAGCTACCATATTATTAACCGTAATTGTAATTAACCAATTTATTGGACCTCCAATGTTAAAATGGGTGCTAAATTATGTTGGTGAAACGCATTTACATGCATCTGGTATTGACGGAAAGCAAAGAGTTGTGATTTTTGGTTTGGAAAATCAGTCGTATGCTCTTGCACAACAACTAAAAAGAAATAATTGGCAAGTTAGTATTGTAACTTTAAGAACGAATTTTGACTCTGACAATTATTCCGATGTGAAAATTCAGACTATAAATAATTTTTCATTAAATGAATTATCAAATTGTGGAGCTGATAAAGCAAGTACTATTGTTGCCTTAAAAACAGATGAGGAAAATTATGAAATATGTAAATTAGCTTATGATAAGTTTGGTACAAAATCAATAGTTGTCAGAGTAAACAATTATTATAACTACAATCGTTTTCAGGAATTGGGAGCTATTGTTGTTTGTCCTTCAACAGCAATTATTCGATTACTTGACCACTATGTTCGTTCACCGCAGGCTACATCATTATTATTAGGTGAAGGAGATAATAAAGACACTGTTGATATTGAAATTAAAAATAAAGATATTCATGGTATTACATTAAGAAATTTACGAATACCTTCCGATATAATAATTCTATCTACAAAAAGAAAAGGGCAAATGATTATATCAACAGGTTATACAAGAATTAGATACGGAGATATTTTAACTGTTGTAGGTTCTATTAAGAGTATTAATGAATTAAGATTGCGTTTTGAAGGTGAATAATTAATTTTTGGTTTTAAATAAAAATTTTTGTAAATTGTATTAGAGGTTTACTTAGTATTTTAATTTAGTTAAAAACAAATGAAACGCCTGTTATTTATTGCTTTTTGTTTTATTTCAATAAATATATTTTCACAAGAAATTGGTAAAAATATGATTGGAATTAGCATAGGAGTATCTTCTCCAATTAATTCTTTTGCCCAAGAGAGTTGTGGTGATTATTCAACCTGTGCAAAAAAAGGTATGTTGTTAAGTTTCGACGATGTTTATTTTATTACAAAAAATATTGGTATAACAGCTGTTGCACAGTTTTCTCAAAATGGAAGCAATGCAGATTCTATTGAATTGCACCTTACTCGCAGAGTAACAAATTTATTATCAGGTATTGATAATGGTTTTATATTTCCTGATGAAGATAATTATGTTTTAAATCTGGGCACATGGACACATGCAAATTTAATGCTGGGACCTGTTATATCTATTCCAATAAAGTCTATTAGTTTTGATTTTAGAGCTCTGGCAGGTTTAAGCGTTATTTCTTCGCCCGATAAAGAATTAAGATTAGAATTTATGGATGGAAACTTTAACTCTTACGAAAAAATAAAAAACACACCTTCTTTTATTTATTTGTTTGGAACATCTGTAAGATATAGATTTGTATCAGGTTATTTTCTTCGTTTTATGGTAGACTGGGCTTATTCTAAAGCAATTATTGAGATAAACGATCAAATTATCAATACTACTCAAGTTCAGGAAATGAATATTAAAAGTGATTATGATGTTTCAACAAGTATTTTATATGCCGGAGTTAGTTTTGCTTATGATTTTTAGTTAATGAATTAATTTATGCAAAAAGGCTAAATTGTTACTCAACAATTTAGCCTTTTTTTTATAATTCTAATATTTTGTATCCTTTTTATTTACAGTGAATATATTTATCAACTAATAATTTTATTTCATGATCTTTACCATATAATCTTTCGCTAAGATCTTTATCATCATACGATTTTAATAATTCAATATATCTATTAATTAAGTTTGATGGGAAAATATTATTTTTTTCAAAAAATTTTCGTTTTTCTTCAAGACATTCGGCAGATTCGTAACAAGAAGATGGCAATTGCTCTAATTTAGCAAGTTGGTCTTTGTGCTCATCATCAAAAATATTAATGTTCATATATAATTTATCTGCTATTTCGAGAGCATTCGGCATTTCTAAACCGTGTTGTGCTGCAACAATAATTCCAGCTAAATAATTATATAGGTCTGCAGAACCATCGCCCGAACGAAGCTCAACTGTTTGTTTTGAATCGAATTGTTTTACTTCAGAATCATCCTGAGGATTTGCATCTTTAATCATTGAAGAAACACCTATCCATCCTAAAGGAACTCTTACCAGTACCGAACGGTTTCTGTCGCCCCAGCAAATATTAGTAGGAGCTTCTTGATGAGGAACCAAACGTAAATATGAAGTAGGAATAGTATTTCCAAAAGCAGTTAAAGCTCCCGATAAATCTAATATTCCTGCAATAATTTTTTTAGCAGTATCACTGAGTTTATCGTTCTCAACCATAATATTACGGTCATCTTTTTCAAGTAACATGTGAATATGTAAACCGCTACCTGCTTTACCAACTGTAATTTTTGGAGCGAAACTTATTTTTGCATCGTATTCTTGAGCCAACATTCTTATTATCCATTTAGCAACAACTAATTGGTCAATGGCATCTTCGGCTTCAACAGGAATAAATTCAATTTCTTGTTGCTCAAAATATTCTGTTTCTGAGTTAAAATTACCTACTTCAGAGTGTCCATATTTAATTTTCCCTCCGGCTTGAGCAATAAGTTCCATAGCTTCCAGTCTGAATTCTTCCCATTTAGTATAAGGAGCAGATTCGTGATAACCATGTTGATCAGAAGCGGGATATAAATTATTTTCAGGTTTCGGGGCGATAATATAGTATTCTAATTCACCCATTGCTTTGAATGTGTAGCCGGTTTTTTTCTTAAATTCACGATGTGCCTTTTTAAGAATATTTTCAGGAGCACTTTCTAAAGGTGTTCCTTCATTTGTATAAAAAGAACATAAGAAATCTAAAGTAGGACTTGAAGCAAAAGGATTAATAAAAGCTGTTTTGTATCGAGGTAAAACATATAAATCGCTTGAACCGGCTTCTATGTATGAAAATAAACTTGAACCGTCAACTCTTTCTCCTGTTGTTAAAATAGAATCAAGATGTTCTTTGCTGTTAATAACAAAATTTAATGCTTTTAATTTTCCGTCTTCGGCTACATAACGAAAATTAAGCATTTTGATATTGTTCTCTTCAATAAAATTTATTATATCGTTTTTAGTAAATTGAGAGGCAGGTTTTTGTAAAAAGCTTTCTAGCCTATTGGGGTTTAGATTTGTTAATTTCTCCATAGTTATTAAATAATAAGGTTAAAAATTAAGATACTGGTTGTCTCTAGCGAAGCTAATGACAATAAATTACTTTATTCAAAAAGTAATTTTTTTCAAAAATAAAAAACAAAAATCAATTCTTCTAATTTTTATTAGATGTTTAATAACTACTTTGATTTTCCTTTTAAAAAAGGAACAAATGAAAAATCACCATGCTCGGTAATTTTGTAGTCATTTTCAGATATTCTTACTATTTTGGTCATTTTTTGAATATTTTTCCCAACAGGAATAACAAGAATACCTCCAATTTTTAGTTGTTGTTTTAACTCTTCGGGAATGAAAGGAGCTCCCGCTGTTACAATAATTTTATCAAAAGGACCGTATGTTGGCAAGCCCTTGTATCCATCGCCATAAAAAAATTGAAGCTTATATCCCAGTTTTTTTAATAAGGCTTGTGATTTTAAGAATAGCTCACGTTGGCGCTCAATGGTAAAAACTTTAGCACCCATTTCAACCAACACGGCAGCTTGATAACCTGAACCTGTTCCAACTTCAAGCACTTTATCACCTTTTTTTATTTCGAGCAATTCCGATTGTACTGCAACAGTATATGGTTGAGAAATAGTTTGTCCGGCACCAATAGGGAATGCATTGTCTTTATATGCAAATTGAATAAAACCACTTTCCATAAACAAATGTCGGGGAACTGTGTTAATTGCTGAAAGAACATTATTATCAACAATACCATATGCTTTTATTTCGTCAACAAGAATTTTTCTTAGTCCTTTATGCCTATATGTATCATTTATCATTTCAGAGAAAAATTAAGCATGCTAAATTATACTTTTTTAATAAAAGTTTAAATATTTGGAAAAATAAATTTATAGTAAAATTAATATATTATATTTATTACAAAAGTACTATTATTTCTATAATAATTGCGACCACAGCTTAACCCGAAAAATTCACAATTTTTCTACGCTTAAGAATTACCAATAAATTTGCTGTTTTTAATAAGCCCAAATTTGGGTACTTCTAATGCGTGGTTTACTTGCGTGAGCTCACCGCCAGCTGGAGGTTCGGTTCCCGCTTTACATCCCTCTATCCATTGCTTATTCATGCAATTTACTTAGTTTTTGCATGAATAAGCGGGTTAATAATAAATTAATATAAGCAACATCTGTAATCAACAAATTTGATATAAAATTAATTGGCAGAAAAAAAATGTTTAAATATTATTATTTTAAAAAAAATAATATATATCTTTGCCAAAAATTTTGCGGATGTGTCGTAATTGGTAGCCGAGCTAGACTTAGGATCTAGTGCCGCGAGGCGTAAGGGTTCGAGTCCCTTCATCCGCACAATTAAAACAAAATTATAATTCATTTGTATAAAGCCGCCTTTACTGATTTTGAATAACAGTTTTGGCGGTTTTTTTAAAATTTAGTAACTTTATCTAATTAAAAAAACACTCATGAACATTACAAAAGAAAACATCGATGAGTTAAATGCAACGCTCAAAATTAAACTTGAGAAAGAAGACTACGAAGAGAAAGTAAATAATGTGTTGAAAGACTATAAGAAAAAAGCCAAGATCGACGGATTTAGACCGGGAAAGGTTCCTATGGGATTAGTGAAAAAAATGTATGGGAAAACTGTTTTGGCTGAAGAAATAAACAAAATTCTTTCAGAAAGTCTAACAAAACATATTATTGATGAGAAATTAAATATTCTTGGTGAGCCTTTACCAAGCATTAAAGAACAAGCACCTATTGATTGGGATAATCAAACAGAATTTGAATTTGCTTTTGATATTGCTTTATCACCTGAGTTTGAATTAAATTTATCTAAAAGAGATAAAGTAACTTTTTATGATATTGAAGTTGGCGATGATTTAATTGACAAAACAATTGAAAGTCATACAAAATTTTATGGTACATCTGAAAAAGTTGATGTTGTTGAAGATAATGAGATTTTAAAAGGCGACATGGTTCAACTTGATAAAGAAGGTAAAGTCCTCGAAGGAGGTATTACAAAAGAAGATGCCATAATTTCTTTACAGGTAATGAAAGATGAAAAAATTAAAAAATCTTTTGTTGGTGCTAATGTTAGTCAGATTATAACATTCAATATTAAAAAAGCTTATCCAAATGCTACAGAGATTTCTTCAATGTTAGGTATTTCGAAAGAAGAAGCAGAAAAATTAGATTCTGATTTTCAATTTACAATTAAGGAGATAACAAAATTTGTAAGTGGTGAAGTGAATCAAGAACTTTTCGACAAAATTTACGGAGCAGGAAATGTAAAATCTCTTGAGGAATTCAGAGCTAAAATAAAAGAAGAAATTAAAAAAGATTTTGACGAACAAAGCAATTATAAACTTTTAATTGACGTTAAAGATAAGTTAGTTAAGAAAACTAAACTAGCTTTACCGGATGAATTTTTAAAACGTTGGTTGTTATTATCAAACAAAGAGCTAACACAAGAAATGCTTGATAAAGACTATGATAACTTCCAAAAAGATCTTCAATGGCAATTAATTAAAGATAAAATTGTTAAAGGTCACGAAATAAAAGTTACGGACGAAGAAATTCTTGAAGAAGCAAAGAAAGTTACCATGCAACAATTTAGACAATATGGAATGCGTAATTTACCTGAAGAACAACTTGAGAATTATTCTAAAAGTATTTTAGAAAAGCCAGAAGATAAAAGAAAAATTGCTGATTCAAGATTAGAGAAAAATATAATTGAATTCATTAAAGAAACAATAAAAGTTGAAAACAAAGAGATGACTTTTGATGAATTTAATAAGTTATTTGCAAATTAAAAATACAGTTTATGATACCTAAAGATGAATTTCGAAAATATGCAATTAAGCATAAAGGAATAAGCAGTTTAACTTTAGATGGTTATTCTTCTTTTACAAATAGTTATCTGTCACCAACAATTATTGAAGAACGTGAGCTAAATGTAGCTCAAATGGATGTTTTTTCGCGGTTAATGATGGATAGAATAATATTTTTGGGTGTTCCAATTGATGATGATGTTTCTAATATTATTGAAGCACAATTGTTATTTTTAGAATCTTCAGATCCTGCAAAAGATATTCAAATTTATTTCAACACTCCGGGAGGTTCTGTTTATGCAGGTCTTGGTATTTATGATACTATGCAATATATTAGTTCAGATATTGCTACAATTTGTACAGGAATGGCAGCATCAATGGGTGCTGTGTTATTAACAGCAGGAACAAAAGGCAAACGTTCTGCTTTGAAACATTCGCGTGTTATGATTCATCAGCCAATGGGAGGTGCTCAAGGTCAAGCTTCTGATATTGAGATTACTGCAAGAGAGATTATGAAGTTGAAAAAGGAACTATATCAAATTATTGCAACACATTCAGGTAATACTTTTAAAAAAGTTGAAAAAGATTCTGATAGAGATTATTGGATGACAGCTATGGAAGCTAAAGAGTATGGAATGATTGATGAAGTATTGATTTCGAATAAAATTAAAAAATAATTTAGATTTTAGATTTGAAAAGCCGCTAAGCGGTTAACTTTACAAAAAGGCTGAAAGCTATGAACCTGTACATCAATTTGTTATAAATCCGCTAAGCGGCTATAAATTGATATCTTTAGTTTCGGAGTAGTCTCAACAATTTTAAAGTATAAATAAAAAGAATTATTTTTTTTTATTTCTAAATAGCAATTTAATAATTAACAATTAACAATTTTTTATTGATGGATAAATGTTCATTTTGTGGTAGAGAGAAGAAAGATGTAAATATGTTGATTGCAGGCATGTCAGGGTTTATCTGTGACAATTGCATTGAGCAGGCTTACAATATTGTTCAAGAGGAAATGAAAAGCAAGAATAAGTTTGATGTTGATAGCATTAAACTTATGAAGCCCATTGAGATTAAAAAATTTATTGATCAATATGTTATTGGTCAGGATGATGCCAAAAAATTTATATCAGTAGCTGTTTATAATCACTACAAACGGTTGATGCAAAAAGATACTAAAGATGATGTTGAGATTGAAAAGTCAAACATTATTCTTGTAGGTGAGACCGGTACCGGAAAAACATTATTGGCACAAACAATTGCAAGAATGCTTCATGTTCCTTTCACTATTGTTGATGCTACAGTTTTTACTGAAGCCGGCTATGTTGGTGAAGACATTGAAAGCATTTTAACACGATTGTTGCAATCAGCTGATTATGATGTTAGTGCAGCTGAAAAGGGTATTGTTTTTATTGATGAGATTGACAAAATTGCACGTAAAAGTGATAATCCTTCAATAACTCGTGATGTTTCGGGTGAAGGTGTGCAACAGGGTTTGCTTAAATTACTCGAAGGTTCGGTTGTTAACGTGCCACCACAAGGCGGACGAAAACATCCTGAACAAAAGTTGATTCCTGTTAATACAAAAAATATTTTATTTATCTGTGGTGGTGCTTTCGATGGTGTTGAGAGAAAAATCGGACAGCGATTAAATACTCAGGTTGTAGGATTTGAAGCTAGCAAAAATTTACAGAGAATTGACAGAAAAAATCTCTTGCAGTATATTGCTCCTCAAGATTTAAAATCGTTTGGTCTTATTCCTGAAATAATTGGTCGTTTACCTGTGTTGACTTATCTTAATCCTCTGGATAGAAAAGTGCTACGCGATATTTTAACCGAACCAAAAAATTCAATTATTAAACAATATACAAAATTATTTAGCATTGATGGTATTGAACTTACCTTTGATGAAAAAACTTTAGAATATATTGTTGATAAAGCAATTGAATTTAAGTTGGGAGCAAGGGGGTTACGTTCTATTTGTGAAGCTATTATGATTGATGCAATGTTTGAACTACCTTCTAGTAATACAAAGAAGATGAATGTTACATTAAAATATGCTCAGAGTAAACTGCAAAATATTAATATGAAAAAGCTTAAAGTGGCTTAGAGGGGAAAGTTTAAAGTTTAAAGTTGGGATATTCGAAGAATAAAGCATCTTTGAAAAAATGAAAATCAATTAGATATTATTAAAAATAAAATTAGCCCTCGATTCTAATCGGGGGTTTTTTTATGCTGTCATTCCGATCCGCCACTGGCGGAGAGGAATCCCGTAGAATCAACAACGCTTTAATTTAGAGATTTCGGCTCACTTTAAAAAGTTATGGAGAATCATTATAATCTGGGCTGAAAGCCCAATTTAATTTAGCCCGATGGCAACGCCTCGGGTTAGATTAAAAATTATTTTGACGTCCTGAAAGGACAAGTTAATATTTTATATTGAACTCAGGTTATTAGTCACTCCAAAGATATTTTCGTTATAATAATTATGGGGATAGATTAATTATTATTTTATATGGATTAAGTTTGTAACTTAATCCTGTTTAACAAAATAGAATGTGTTTTAAGTTACAAACTTAAAACATTATTGGATATTTATTTTTTTAAGCTGCCCTTTACAGGGCGATATTTTTTATAATACACATTTTACCCAA
>Ga0164318_10002490_pt1 | contig 17125 bp, 13 predicted proteins | sample GuaBasSedimGuay9_FD_113734 | JGI IMG/M metagenome (GOLD analysis project Ga0164318, IMG submission 113734) | Subseafloor sediment microbial communities from Guaymas Basin, Gulf of California, Mexico - Guay9, Core 4571-4, 0-3 cm | ecosystem: Environmental > Aquatic > Marine > Hydrothermal vents...
ACAGTACCGGCAATCCTGTCTCTCGCTTCACCATGGGCAGGTATTCGTGGCGGCCATAGAAATACTTCTGATCGGTCAGAACGGAAAGAGCTGCTGCTTCACCATCGCGGTACTGACGAGCCAGTAGAACCGGATTGAAATTCTCTGTTAACAATCCCTTTGAAGGTGAGCCTTGTTTTAGTTCGGCAATGATATTAATAGTGTCAGTTTTACTAAGAGCATCACGAAAAGGTCGTTCTGACCGAGATTCCACCATATTTTGTAGTCGTTCCAGTGGTAGTTCGGCCTGTAAGTTTTCGACTTCTTTTATTTTGTCGCGAGCGATTTTTTGCAGGATATCTTTCATCAGGCACTGCTCCTGTGTATCGTCCATTGCTTGGTACTGCTGCGAATTTCTACATCCCTGAAAAACAGATAAAATATTAATGAAGACACTACATAGAGAATAATGGTGATATTCATTGTAAATGTGTATCCATACTGCTCAATTAACGTTCCACCCACAGCCGAGGAAACCATCCACGACGATGTCCAGGCTACCATAATCAAAGCGTTAACCAACCCCTGCTCTTTCTTATCGGATAGTTCCATGCCAAGATTGACTACGATAGGCCCGCCGAGATTCATAAGTCCACCCCTTATTACAAAGGCGGAAACTGCCAGAGGTAGGACATAGGTGTAAGATAATATCAATAGAAATGGTATGGAAGCCAATTGAGTAATGACAATAGTACGGACTAGTCCAAATCGTCGGGCCAGTATTGGACCAGACAGCGAACCAACCAACATAGCGCACTGTACAAGGAAATAGAACATACCAATACTGTTCGCTGGCTGATTGAAACGATCCTGAAAATATAGATTTAAAAACGGAATTACCAGACCCGCTCCCATCCCCACTAGGAAATTTACAAACCCTATCTTGAAATAGAATCCTCCTCGTAACTTAAATTGCTCCCGTGACAGGGAGAGACTTCTCTCCTCTGGTGAAGGTTTCGCCGACTTAATCAGCATAAACGGTACAAGTGCCAGCAGACTAATTAAAATGCCACTATACAGTGTATACCGATACCCCAGCAAGATATCACCGGACTGCTCGCCAAGAAATGCAGCGAGGTTCCCAGCCCCAAGTGATCCCACCATACCAGCCAGAATCATCACACCAAAAGAAAAAGAAAAAACGTGTGTGCGCTCTTTCTTTCCTGAGTTCCGCATGAAAAACGGCCCACCAGCTACGCGGTAGAATGAAAAAGCCATACCGCTCAAGATGGCAAAACCTATTATTAATTCAAGCATATCTGATGTTACTACACCAACACTTAAAATGGCAAACAGAGTTATACTGACAATGAGTATTGGCTTAAGTCTTATTCTGGATAGAAGTATTGCTGCCGGAATGGCGATCGTTGTCATACCAACTGCCCGAGCGGAACCGACCAATCCAATTTCGCTTTCAGGGAACCCTAATTCTTTAAGATAGAGATTGAGTAGAAGTTGGAATACCTGGAAGTTGATCCCCATCAGAAAGGAACCTATCAAATACAAGCGGATATTTCGTGAAAACAGTTTCAGTGTAGTTACGTAGTCTGCTATACCTGCTCTGAATCCCTTTCCCCTATCAATTGTAATCTCGGCTGCTTCAGATGTTTCGTGAGTGATAGTCATGGACCTATCGATGCGATGATTTGCACCAGCGGTCAAGCAAAGCCCTGGCCGAGCTATTATCAATGGACTCAGCAGACTTTACCACCCCACTAGCAATTGAATCCACCTTGCCTGCAACATACAACATAGCTCCGGCATTAAGCAGTACCGCATCGCGGTACGGTGATTTGTCACACTGGAGGACGCTGTTAAGAATCTTGGCGTTGTGTTTTGAATCTCCTCCTACAAGAGAACCATCAGGGTAGCATTTCAAACCACAATCTTCAGGAGAGATTGTTCTTTCATATCTATTGCCATTTCGAATTTCGATATAATCCGTCGGGGCACAGACAGAGAACTCATCAAGACCGTCTCGGGAATGTGCTACCAGAACATGTAACGAACCGGTCATTTCCAGCACTTCCGCCATCAATCCCATCACCTCGGGTCCATACACACCTGTAACTTGGCGTTTAACCGAAGCTGGATTTGTCATTGGCCCCAATATGTTAAACACGGTTCGTACTCCAAGTTCTTTGCGCGGTCCGGCGGCATATTTCATGGCAGGGTGGAATCTTGGCGCAAACATGAACCCGAAACCAATCTTGTTGATATTAGTCTGTACTTGTTTCGGTCCGGGGTCGATTTCTCCACCTGTAGCTTCAAGCAAGTCTGCGGAGCCGCACTTGGAACTGACCGAGCGGTTGCCGTGCTTGGCTACGGTCACACCAGCCGCTGCAGCGACAATTGCCGATGCGGTCGAGACGTTGAACGTATGAGCACCATCACCACCAGTGCCTACACCATCAACAGCCTCAGTATCATCCAATTCTATCTTGACTGAATGTTTCCGCATGGAACGAACGAAACCGGCTACCTCTTCAGCCGTTTCACCACGCTGTTTGAGGGCGATGATCAAACCTGCAATCTGGGCTGGTGTAGCCTGACCGTCCATTATGCAATCCATTGCTGCCGATGCATCATCAGCTGTGACGAAACCCCCACTGGTAATTATTTTAATACATTCTTGTATCATTAATTCAACGTCTTCAGGAAATTATTCAGGATGTTCTTGCCGTAAGGTGTCATTATTGATTCCGGGTGAAACTGAAGTCCGTAAAGTGGCAGTTTTCGATGTTGCAATCCCATTATTACACCATCGGATGTTTGCGCTGTCACCTTGATCTGACTCGGCAGCGATTCCGGATCAACCACAAGGGAATGATACCTCGTGGCTATGAAAGGTGATGGAATATCCTGAAACAGACAGGTCCCAGAATGCTTTATTTCAGAGGTCTTTCCGTGCATAAGCGTGAGGGCATAAGTGATCCGACCACCATAAGATTGAGCTATTGCCTGATGTCCAAGACAAACTCCCAAAATCGGAACTCTGTCTGCCATTCTACGGATAAGATTTGGCATTATTCCAGCGTTCTCAGGACGACCCGGCCCGGGAGAAAGAACAATCGCTTGTAGCTCCATACGAATAATGTCGTCAACTGTAATAACGTCGTTGCGGATTACTTCAAGATCAGCTCCCAACTCTGCCAGGTACTGGTATAGATTGTAGGTGAAGGAATCATAATTGTCCAGCAGGAGAATCACCGATCACCTCTTGTCTCGACCTGTGATAGCCGCTAAAAGAGCCTGCGCTTTGTATTCTGTCTCGCGATATTCTCGTGATGGTTTTGAGTCGGCCACAATTCCGGCGCCTGCCTGGACATAGTAAGTCCGCCCTTTCTTAACTACTGTTCTGATAGCAATACAGGAATCCAGATTCCCCCAAAAATCGAGATAGGCTACAGCGCCCGCATACACTCCACGTTTTTCCTTCTCAAGTTCGTCTATGATTTCCATAGCGCGTATTTTGGGAGCGCCTGAGACCGTTCCAGCAGGGAAACAGGAAAACATTCCATCAAGAGGAGCAACTCGCGGTTTTATAGTACCTATCACCGAACTGACCAAGTGAATGACGTGTGAGTATTTCTCGACAATCATCTTTTGTGCTACTTCAACTGACCCCGGAATACTAACCCGACCAAGATCATTGCGCCCAAGATCGAGTAGCATGGTGTGCTCAGCCAACTCTTTGGTATCAGCCAACAAATTGATAGTCAATCGTTTGTCTTCCTTTTCGTTCTTGCCGCGCGGACGTGTTCCTGCAATTGGACGCGTTTCAATGGATTTGCCTTCAACCCGAACCATCATTTCCGGAGAAGACCCAATGATAGAACAATCGCCAAAGTTTAATAAAAACATATAAGGCGATGGATTGATGCGTCTCAAGCGACGGTAAAGCGAGAGAGGCGAAAGGTCAGAGTTTACCTGCCATCTCTGCGACAGAACAACCTGGAAGATATCACCTTCTTTTATATATCGTTTGGCTCGGCGCACCATGTGTTCAAATTCAGCTTTAGTGTAGTGGGCCTTGACACGTGTTTTTGCTGATGTCTCTTTGGGGACATTAATACGAGCTGACTGAAGTCGGCCTATCATCTGTTCAACTGTAGCCCGAGCGTTATCATAACTCGACTTGAATCCTGACTCTCCCGGCTCATGCAGGATGTTGGCAATAACAAGTATCTCCTGCTTCAAATGATCGAATACTACAATGTGGCGGAACAGACCAAGTCTCATGGCCGGCAGTCCGATAGTTTCCTGATTGTCGTCGGGGAGATTCTCAATCCAGCGAATGGTGTCATAGGAAAAGTATCCCACGCCACCACCGGTAAAACGCGGCAAACCAGCAACTTTCACCGGACGGTAATAGCGAAATAATTCCTTAACAAAATCAATTGGGTTGGAATCAAGCGCCTGTTTGTGCTGTCCCTGATACAGAACTACCCGGTTCACATCTCCCTCAATTACAAGGAAAGGGTCATAGCCTATAAATGAATAGCGAGCCAGCTTCTCACCACCCTCTATTGATTCCAGTAAAAAGGAGTCGCGCTTGCCATAGGCCAATTTCAGGAATGCACCAACAGGTGTATCCATATCAGCAGGGATGCGTTCAAAAATGGGGATGACATTCCCCTGTTTATTTAGCTTCTTAGCTTCGCGGTAGGAAATCATAGAAAAGAATAAACTCCGTCACAAACATGTTGTACCTGACCAGTAAGGATAATCTCGTTTGTTTCCGGATCCCAAAACACATCAAGTGAACCAGTATCAAAAACCACATGGCAACGTCTCTCGGCATGGCCAATCATCACAGCAGCACACACTGCCGCCGCAGCGCCGGTACCGGAAGAACCCGTAGCCCCTGCCCCACGCTCCCACTCAGCGACTTTAAGTTTTCGCCTATTAATAATCTTAACAAATTCCACGTTAGTTCTTTCGGGGAAAGCTCGATGATGCTCTATCTCTGCCCCGAGTGTTTGCCAATCAAAATTGAAGTCGTCTACAAACAAGACAGTATGAGGATTCCCCACTGCCAGACAAGTTACAGGAAAGTCCTGTCCACCCAATCGTAAGATCGATTGAATCATATAGCGTTGGCGCGTTTTAATAGGAATTCTACTAACATCGAAATCAGGTTTCCCTAAACCCGCAGATACTGAGTAACCAGTGCTGTTTTTTTCTATAACAGTTGATAAAGAAACTACACCGTTCATTTCCATATCAAAAGATTTTCTGCGTTTGTTTAATAAATGTCTGTGCACAGCCGCTATACGAAGACCGTTTCCAGATTTCTCAGCCCAACTGCCGTCGGAGTTATACAGATCGATTTTGAAATCGGCGCGACGACTTCCAGATAAGTACAACATACCATCCGCTCCTACACCTGACCGACGATCACAGATAGCAACCGCCAGTTTCGCACGCTGTTTGCTTGTTATCCTATGTTGAGCAAGTTCGACAATGAGGAAATCATTACGCAGAGCATGATATTTAGAAAAGTGAACTAACATACCAGTATTTAACCAACCACAGAAGCAGTAGCAACAAAAAAGCTCAGACCACATTCACCTCAACAAATCCAATACAACTTGCAGACTCAAATACGAAACGGGCTGTCAGAATAAAATCCGTCAGCCCGTTCACATGACAACTGTTTGTATTAATTACATATTTTCCTTGAGCAATTCCGCTAATCGACCAATGCCTTCAACTATTCCTTCAAGTGTGGCATTAGAGAAGTTCAACCGCATACAGTTCTCCCCACCGCCATTGGGGTAGAATGGCTCGCCATACACATAAGCCACTTTCCTTTTAACCGCTTCAGGTAAAAGCTCTCTGGCTGATATATGCTTTGGTAGCTCTACCCAGAGGAACAAACCACCGTCCGGCTCCGTCCAAGTAATACCTTCTGGAAACGTCTCCCGAAGTGTTTTAACCATCACATTTCGTTTAGTTAGATAATCTTTTTTTATCTCCTCAATGTGCGGTTCCAACTTACCAGCTGCAACGTATTCGTAAATCAGGTACTGACACAGAGTATTTGTATGCAGATCAGTACACTGTTTAACCTTCTCAAAACGATCCATAATTTCCGCCGGACCATTCATCCAGGCAATCCGCAAACCAGGCGCAAGAATTTTCGAAAAGGTTTGCAAAGTGATAACTTGGTCTCCTCCAATCGATTTGAGAGAAGGTAAAGCCTCGCCAGAAAACCGAACTGCACCGTATGGGTTGTCATCGATGATAGGAACATTACGACTGGCTGCCAGCTCTATCAACTGGTGACGGCGTTCCGTTGACATGGTGATACCTGTAGGATTATGGAAGCTTGCTATTGTGTAAATGAACTTTGGTTTGTACTTGTCGAGTTTTTCCTTAACCTGATCGATTATCATCCCTTCGGAATCCATTTCAACAGTAGCATACTTTGTCTGATAGTAATCAAATGCTTGAACGGCACCCACATAAGTTGGCAACTCGGTAAGAATATAATCTCCCGGTGTGATAAAAACACGAGCCACCAATTCCAAACCCTGCTGACTTCCTGACGTTACCTGGATATTTTCAACTGTAGTCGGAGAGCCTTCTTTCGTTGCACGTTCGGCCAACAATTCACACAAAGGCGGGATACCACGGGACAACGAATACTGCATCACAGCAGGGCCATATTTATCAAGCACTTCCTTAAGCGCCCACTTCATATCTTCCTGTGGGAACAATTCGGCGGCTGGTAGACCACCCGCGAACGAAATCACATCCGGTTGCGATGATATTTTTAAGATGTCTCGAATCACAGACGATTTGAGTTCAAGAACATGTGGAGCAATCCCCCACTGGTTTACATTTGCTGATCTTGCTTCTTTGACGACCATTTGTATTTCCTTTCCTGACCTTTCAATGTATTAAACACTTCGAATGATACTCATAAAAAAGGTCTTCTATAGTATTATCCTTCATATATAGAAAAATAGCAAACTCGAAGTAGAAATCCAAGAAGAACAGAACTAAATTTTACTTGACAGAATATGTAAGCATATCTATTATTAATATGAATTAACTACTTCAAATGATATCCTGCACCCTTGGTTATAATAATCGCATTGCAGGAAAAAGCATAAGTCAAAATAAGCGAGTCTAATGATTTGCAATAATTGTACGAAAATAAGGAATAAACCCTTTAATCATCGGAACCAGTTTTTGTAAGGAGGATTTATGACCCGAAAAGTAATTTTGGCGAGCCTTGGGACTATTCTAGTGTTCGCTGTAATGTTAATGGCCGCAACCGGGGACAGGCCAGAGGCCACCCGCATCAATGATGCAGGAATGGTGCAAGCGCCTTCATCGAAAGCAGCTTGTTCAATGACAAAAACAAACGGGATATATACATCCTACTTCAGCGGATTTGAGCCAGGTATGGGAAACTATACTTACTTCAACCCCGAAGTCGAGTGCGCCGTTGTCCCTGCTTACCCGTTTGAAATCACTGCTTTCAGCTTCACTCTCACTGATTTTGGTGGATGCACCTGGCCAGCTTTGGTTGACATCGTAGTGTACGATGTTGCTGCCTCGGGTGATTCCTGTGACGGACCAGGAGCCGAGTTGTGCCGCCACTCTGTTGTCGCTGACCAAGCAAGTTTCATGGAACCAACTGTTGGGACGTTTGATTTCCCCCCTGGTGGTTGTTGTGTAGACGGCCCGTTCTTCATTGGTTTGGAGTATACGGGCGGTGCGGGAGGTTCAAATCCATCAATATGTTTTGATGACAACGCTGCTCCAGACACATGCGACAATTGGTTCCTATATCAAGGCACCTATTATGAATGGTATGATATTTGGACACAACCCGGCCCGGGATACCCTCTGTTCTGGGTTGATGGCGAGACCAACTCCGCTAATTGTGATCAACTATTCTGTGACTGGCAACCGGGCGATCCCTACAAACATCACTTCCCGCAAATGCCGGATGAAGAGGGCTGGGCAGTCAATGCCACGCAGCCGATGATTCTGGCCGAGGACTTCATGTGCATGGATTCTGGCTATATTAAGGACTTCCATTTCTGGGGCGCATGGAAAGGTGGCCTTGAAGGCGTTATCTCATCTTTTGTACTCAGTATTCACGAAGATATCCCCGCCGAGCAGAACCCGAACGGCTATAGCAAGCCGGGTACTACTTTATGGGAACTTGAAGTTGATCAATTTGACTTCACACCAATTGATCCGCCTACCATGGAAGGCTGGTATGATCCCTCAACTGGAGAGATCATTCCGGATGATCATTATGCTTACTGGCAGTATAATATCTGTTTACAGGAGGCGGACTGGTTCTGGCAGGATTCCGGCACCATCTACTGGGTAAACATCTCAGCTATTGTTGATGATCCGACTTCCACCACATGGGGTTGGAAATCAACCCAAGATCATTGGAATGACGATGCTGTTTGGGCTGAATGGGGCGATCTGAGTTGGGTTGATATTTGGGAACCCACCGATCCGATCATGAACAATTTCTGGATTGCGTTTGATCCTAGCGGTGCGATTATTCCCGCGCAGACCGGAGGGGTTGGCTACTACCCGCCAGGCGACGTCAATGGTTGGTGGCTGTACGCTCAACCCGATTGGGAATTCTGGAACATCTGGTTCTATGATCACCCGTTCACATACGACCGTCAGAAGGAAGCCCATATCGAATTCGATATTTTCGAGCTCGAACCAGGCCTACCGAGTTGGATTACTCTTGTGGTCAACTATTCGACCGATTTGTGGTCACTCGAGGGACAACCCCCTGGAGACAGTGTCCCGCCACTTCCAGGGATGCCACCGGAGCTTGAGCTGCTGTATATTGGCCGCGACACACTTTATGATGGACCTGTAAATCAAATTCCACCGCATTTCATAGCTGACTGGGAAATGAAAGACTACAACCCTGAATGGGTCTCAATTGATGTCTTTGGCTACAACTTCATTATTCCTGAGCCAACAGGCATGATCTTCCACGACTGTATAGGCTCACTTGATCTGTCACTGGTTGTCACCGGCGGCGAGGAACAGATACTCGGCGCCTGTTGCTATGATGATGGGTCCGGTATAGGTTTGACCTGCTTAGAAACAACTCAGGATTCCTGTGAAACCTACTACGGCGGAATATACGAGGGCGACGGTACACTCTGCCAAGGTATGGAGGCCTGTTGTCTGCTGGATGGCAGCTGTGTAATGGCTGATGCTTTTTGCTGCGTCAACGAACTTGGCGGCACTCCGCAGGGACCGGGTACATCCTGTACGGCTGTGGAAGCCTGCTGTATGGCGGATGGTTCCTGCCAAAACCTTGATCCGCTATGTTGCGTTGATCAGGGCGGCGTGCGTCAGGGTGTTGGTACTTCCTGTACAGGGACAGTGGCTTGCTGTTTCCCTGATGGTTCGTGTCTAAACCTCGACCCGTTATGTTGCGATGATCAGGGTGGCACGCTTTCACCAACTGGCGCTCCAGCTTGTCTGGGCGACATTAACCCGCCTAACGGTATTGACGATGCCTGTGAAGCACCTGAAATCCAAGGCGCTTGCTGTTTGGATGATGGCTCCTGCCAACTCCTTACGCAAACTGCTTGTGAAGCCATTGTTGGCGCAACTTATAATGGTAATTACACAAAGTGTGCCGGCGATCACGATGGCAACGGTATTGATGATGCCTGTGAAGACGGCTGGCAACCTGGTGATGATCACAAGATGCACTTCCCGCAATTACCAAACGAAGCTGGCTGGGATGTCAATGCGACATATATGCCTTTGGGTGATGACTTTATGTGCATGGAAACCGGTTGGATAAAAGATATCCATTTCTGGGGTTCATGGAAACACGGCATCACCTGTGAAATCACCGGCTTCATGCTGGCTATCTATAGTGATGCTCCAGCAGGGACAATTTTCCCATACAGCGCACCTGAAATTCCGCTTTGGGAAACATATGTGGAACAGTTCGCTATCCGTCCTATCGATCCACTTACTCCTGAAGGTTGGTACGATCCAGCAAGTGGTGAGGTTATCCCCGAAGATCACATGCAGTATTATCAGTACGATGTCTACCTTTCTGAGGATATGTGGTTCCACCAGGATTCCGGGATTGTATACTGGTTGGTGATCTGGCCAATCATATCTGGGTCTGGAACTGGTGAATGCGAGTGGGGTTGGAAATCCTCACTTGAGCACTGGAACGATGACGCTGTGTGGTCCGAACATCCCTGGCCGGTACCTCTAGGTGGACCTTGGTACGAGATGTATGAACCACCAGTATTTGTAGAGTCAATGGACTTGTCGTTTGTAATCACCGGCACCTGTTGCGAGATTCGCGGTGATGTTAATCATGATGGGGGTATAGATGTGGCTGACCTGACCTATTTGGTAGCCTATCTCTTTACTGGTGGTCCACCACCACCATGTAAGGCTGAAGGTGATGTTAATGGAGATGGGGGTATAGATGTGGCTGACCTGACCTATTTGGTAGCCTATCTCTTTACTGGTGGTCCACCACCTCCACCGTGTTAAAAGAATATATAGTTTCCACCTGAAACTTGACGTTTACAAGCGGCCGCTCTTTCTTAAGAAGAGTGGCCGCTTTGTTTCGTGACATTGTGGATGTAGCCCCGATACTTAAGCAGGAGTTGATAACTATGTATTGGACAATAATGTGTGTGGTTTGCCTCTTAATGAACCTGGCTCCTATCGGCAGCGCACAGATAAACGAACCGGAGGACCAGATGTCAATCGGGCAGCAGTTTCATTCTGAGACCAGTTTTAGTGATCAGGGATACAAAGGGGAATCATCCTATAGGGGACGGCAGCTTCCCCTCTACAAGATTTACAAAGGGACTGTTACTGTTAGCCTAAGAAAACCCAGCAGTGGTAACAAGTCTGTCGAAGAAGCGATTGCACAGCGTTGTTCCGTGCGTCATTTTGCAGAAACACCTGTCTCTCTTGAAGAACTCTCACAGCTTCTTCGGGCAGCCGCAGGAATCACACATGAAAGCAATGGGGTTTCTTTACGCGCAGTTCCATCCGGAGGTGCCTTGTACCCTTGCGAAGTGTATATCGTAGTTCAAAATGTTGACTCACTGACCAGTGGTCTTTACCATTTTCAAGTGTCGGATACAAGTATGGAGTTGCTTGATAATGGTGATTACGGTCATCAATTACACTTAGCATCGTTCAGACAAAATGCTGTCGGTTCACCACCTGTGACCATTATATTGACAGCCCGTTTTGATCGTTCGACTCGGAAGTACGGTGATCGTGGATATCGCTACACTTATATTGAAGCTGGCGCTATAGCTGAGAACATCTGTTTGCAGGCAGTTTCCCTTGGATTGGGGACAGTTTTTATAGGAGCCTTCAACGACGATGCACTCAATCAATTGTTAGGTATCGATGGTATTGAGGAATCGGCTCTGCTGATTCTGCCGATTGGAGTGTCACGTTAGCAAAGAGATGGCGGTGTAGACAGGAAGGCTGCCAATAAAATCTTGTGTATTTGAAGAGGATTGTTATATTTGCCGATCATTAAGACAAGTGAAATAATACACTTGGAGAGACTCAAAAGCCACCGTAGCTCAGTTGGTAGAGCAACTGATTCGTAATCAGTAGGTCAGCAGTTCGAATCTGCTCGGTGGCTGTATTTCATTCGATATCTATATAGTTATTATTAACAAATGAAAAACTACGTCTTGTTCAACAGACATTAACACTACACAGTTCATTTTTATCTGCCATGATTGGAATTAAAGACCCGCCATCTCTGGCGAGCCTATTTGTAATCATCGTAAATAATCAACTAATCGAGATATGTATCACTTAAAGGATCAGCAAGAATCTCGTTCGTATACAGCGGTTATGTAGAAGGCCCCGGGCGGCATTCGAAAGAAGATACCCACATCCCAGGTCCACATTACTTATACCTTTTTCTTTTTATGGCGGTTGGCGCGTCTACGCTTTTTCCGCTTGTGGGTCTTAATCTTCAGTCGTTTGCGTTTTTTACCGCTGGGCATCAAACCTCCGTTAGGTTGGAATGTTAGGGCCTTATATGGCCAATTTCGTAATCATGTTCTTAAACTCATTGGAAGGCTTAAAGACAGGGACCTTGCGATCAGGGACTGGGACAACTTCGCCAGTGCGAGGATTGCGCGCCTTGCGCGCTTTGCGCAGCTTAACTTTGAATGTCCCAAAACCACGAATCTCAATATTGTGTCCGCTTTCAAGTGACTTTTTCACAGTATCAAGAAACGAGTCGATAACCACGGCCACGTCGGTTCTGGTAAGTCCAGTTTTCTCGGCCACTCTTTCGACCAAATCAGCCTTTGTCACGACATCCTCCCTCTCAGGTTATATTCATTCTCTCTATTATATACAATCTTCATCAGTCATTCCTGTTCTTAACCCGCAGCACGGGAATTCCTCATAGGCCAGTTAAGCCATTGTGGTTGGTAAAGATACATCAATTATGAGAAAAGGAAAGGAAAAAGTTAATGTCAACAATTTTTCTTTTAAACTTCCCAAACCACCCTATTGGTAAAGATACATCAATTGTGGGCCTGTCTGGTTACCTCTGAGAGAGGAACCAACCGATTCAAAAAAACTTCCAAGAAGGTCGAAAAGACCTACATTCTTTTTCGGACGAGGACGAACAATTTTCGGCTTCCCTTCAATATCAGCCAGATCCCCAGCTAGATCTACTGCTTCCTTAAGACCACCAAGAGTGTCCACCAATCCTAAATTGAATGCTTGCAAACCAGTAAAAACTGATCCATCTGCCAGAGAATATATTTCCTCGACTTCTTTGCCTCTCCCCTTAGCCACAACTCCAACAAACTGCTCATAAGAATCCATCACCACCGAACGAAGCATCAACTCTTCCTTTTTTGTCATACTTCGAGAGTAGCTGCCGACACCTTTTAGCTCTCCAGACTGGACCGTCTCAGTACCTATCCCTATCTTATCCATAAGCCCTTCAGCTGTATGAAATTGTATAATAACGCCGATTGAGCCAGTCAAGGTTCCAGGATTGGCAATTATCCTATCAGCAGCACATGCTATATAATATCCTCCTGATGCAGCCACTGAAGCCATTGCTGCAACAACTGGCTTTCCCTCACGGGCTCGCAGGACAGCATCATATATTTCCTGAGATATTGCAGTTCCACCACCACCAGAATTAATGTGAACCACAATTGCTTTTATCGCTTTGTTTTCAGCCCATTTATCGAGTTGGTTGATCACCGGTCGGCCGGTCTCTTCACTTATTACTCCATATATCTCGACGACACCGATATTCCCTCCAAAACCAGCGAATTCAAGATCACCACCTTCCGACATGATTCCTATGAACATCATACCAAATAATAACAGTCCACACAGAAAAAAGATTCCGATTGCAACTGCAATAATTATTTCTCGTTTTTGTGCCACAAGCAAACCCGTTAGTTTCTATAAATTTTCAGTTTTTCACCAACCTGGAGTCTGTCCGGATTGTGGATACCATTATCCTTAATAATCATGCTTATCGTCGTACGATACTTTCGAGCAATACGCTCCAAAGTTTCCCCTCGCTTAACTTTGTGAATAACATAGCCTGGGCCACCACTATCACCAGAGACAACCAATACTTGTCCTGGATAGATACGGCTTGACCTCCCCATACTGTTAAGCCTGCGAATATAGGAAGTAGTGGTACCGTATTTGCGAGCTATATCCCACAAGGTATCACCACGACGGACTTTGTGCGTTTTTGATGATGAGCTACCTGTAGATGTGTAGTCTTTCCCGGTTTCAACCTTATTATTTCTGTTCGATGCAGGAGTTATTACATTCTTATTATTAACTGCAAAATATTTTGAATCTGCAGGTATCTTAAGTCTTTGTCCAACATAGATACGTGAGCCACGCTCAATATAGTTTATGCGGCGCAAAGCATTGACAGTGGTACCGAAAGCTCGGGCAATATCCCACATAGTATCACCTGACCGAACAGAATAAATGGAGTCCTTTGCTTTATACTTCCGCTTCTTTCCAGACGGCCGACTTTCACGGTCCAACGGAACTGGCACAATCAATTCTTTGCCCGCATAGATTGTGGTTCTCCGGCTTAGATTATTAGCCTCTAAAATCGCATATTGAGAGACACCATACCGGGCCGCAATAGTGGAAACTGTCTCACCTCGCCTGATCTTATGTCGTACCCAACTTGTTTCCTTAGGTGAAGGCAAAGATTCATAAGCTGCTAAAAGCTTACTCTTCGTCCCACGCGGGATTTTTAGCTTATACTTCTTTTGATCTGGGGGGGTATACTTACGCAACAATTCAGGGTTAAGATCTCGAAGTTCGCTGGTTGAACAACCAACTGTTTTGGCCACAACCGAAAGCTCCAGACACTTGTCGATTTCTATCTCATCCCATAATATCTCATCTTCGTAATCAATATTGCTAAACCCATACTTAGCTGGTTCCTTGGCGATAATAGTGGCCGCCATGATAAGCGGGACATAATCCATTGTTTGGCGGCGAAGCCGCATCTTCCAGAAATCGATTGTTTTCTGTTTCTTTATTGCCCTTTGCACTCTTCCAGGACCGCCATTGTAGGCTGCCATGGCCAGTTCCCAACAACCGAATTGTTCGTACAAATCCTTGAGGAACCGACAAGCCGCGTGGGTGGATTTCACCGGGTCTCGGCGCTCATCCCACCACCAGCTACGATTGAGGCCATACATACGACCGGTCGATGAAATGAACTGCCACAATCCGGAAGCGCGCGCCCACGAATAGGCACGAGAATTATAACCTGACTCGACCATGGACAGATAAACCAAATCGTGTGGCAGACCGTACTGGTTGATAATCTCAAGCATCATGGATTTGTATCTTTTTGAGCGCACGAGAAATTTGGTAAAAGCGTCTCTGGCAACTGTCTGGTAATAGATGATTGACTTCTTCACTCTATCATTCATGACAATGGGCAAGTCGTAGGTAATTTTATGCTCCTGTTGCCCATAAACTAACATCGTGTCGTCGCTGATTCCCTCTCCTATATCACCAAAGCGCTCTATGACCGCCGATGCAGACACATCTTTATCAAGATGTCCCAGCGATCGTAATGTCATTCGGTAATCGGCAATTAAGTTGTCCAGTACAATTGTATACTTTGCTGATTCCGGTGTCTCCAGTGAATCTGATACAATATCGAGCGCAGCAAGTATCCGCAGAGCTTCCTCGAAATAATACTGTCCTTCTTCCCAACTACCCTCTCGGTTGGCAATAACGCCCATAGCATGGTATTCCTCAGCCAAATCGAGTTGACGCCATATTTCATCATCAACCGCTGAGGCAGAGTCATCAATGTCAATACCTCCACCATAGAACTTCCAGTCGGTTCTCTTGTTGGTCGCCGAGTTGTCAAGCAGTTGACTGTCAATTGCTGCTACAACTACGTTTTCTGCTGTATCTTCGGCCTTGCCGTATTGGACTTCTTTTGCAATTTCAGTAGAATCAAAAACGTGAGAGCTTGATTCAGTACTAACAGATTGGGCTTTTGTTTTCCCTGTTTTAGTTTCTTGTGCTGTCGAATCGGCAGTACTCATCGCGGGTTGTTCCAAACGATTACCGTAAATTTGGGGGGAAGCAAGTCCACTCTTTCCTCCACATCCAGAGGAAATAAACAATAAAAACAAAACAGCAAAGACGCCAAAACAAACCCAACACCGGTTTGTCGGTGATAAATTAATTGTCATATCTATCTCTCAAGCTACATTATTTTCTTATTCTATCGACACCGACCTACAATCGCTTGACGAAGGTAAAGTCTTCTTCTTAACTCCAAACCTATATATTGCCGATAGAACCATTAAGTGTCAAGTTTTATCGGGGAAAGGCACGATCATTCGTAGCTTGATCGCTGATCCTGAGATAGGGTCCTCTTACGGACACGAGGGCGATGGCGCACCTCCCATAACAGATAAGAGACCAAGAAGGTCACATCAGCGATGTCAATGGGACATTCACCCGACTGACCGTCAACATTGCCTTCCTCGGTGCATAGTGGAGGCGGTCCGTCGATGAACACATAAGCCACGAGATACGTCAGGTCGCCAACATTGACGATTCCGGAATGGTCTACATCACCCCCGATGACACAACATTGGCAGCCTGTCGGATTGAGAGCTCCCATTAAAGCGCCGCAGCTATTATTGGCTGGCGCGCAGAGTGACCTTTCCGAAACCCGGTAATCATGGGCGGTCGTGGTCGCCAAGAAGGAGGCGCGAAGGAGTATTCAACGTAGCCATCAGCGGCGCGACGTACGAGCATCCGCCTACATGGCATTGTTCGAAGATTCCTCAATGTCGTTTACCGTAGACCTTCTGGATAGCACGGGAAAAGTCGACTTGTAGGCAACGTACACGGCTATGCATGGCACAATGACCTTGATACCGGTAAGCCAGAAACGCCCAAGCCACCAGAGACCTCCCAACAGGACTGCGGAGAAAAGCAGAGCAAAAATCAGATTCCTGAGAACAAGAGACAGGGATGCTTTCGCGGATCCTTCAGCATTAGCTCGTAGTGAGAATGTCATCCAACAGAGGGTCGCACACCGGATTACGACTGCCAGCAACAGGAACCCGCCGAACATCATCCAAGGGGACACGGCAAGCAAAGCAATGGCCACGTACGCTGAAACAATCAACATATTCAAGATCAATGCCGCTTTCCGGCTCACAATCCCAAGCTTAGTGTCTTTCATTACCGAACCTTCGAACATTGTTTATTATGTCACTCGCCGTATAACACGCCTACGAAAAAGGCATCGCTTTGAGCAAGTGTAACCAAACGTTCAACGACCTCCTAGTGTTCTTTGACAGTTAGGAACATGATCGACATATTGTACCCTTCCCCCATAGGGACTCACTATAGTAGTTCTCAGAATAATTTTCCGATTGCAGCTGTTTTTTGGGTGTGTTGCGGGTTGTTAATGACATCGAGGATCGCTTGATCCAATCGGTCTATAAGTTGGTCAACATTCTTACAGACATGGTTGTTGAACCAGCGAGCT
>Ga0164318_10002491_pt1 | contig 17125 bp, 10 predicted proteins | sample GuaBasSedimGuay9_FD_113734 | JGI IMG/M metagenome (GOLD analysis project Ga0164318, IMG submission 113734) | Subseafloor sediment microbial communities from Guaymas Basin, Gulf of California, Mexico - Guay9, Core 4571-4, 0-3 cm | ecosystem: Environmental > Aquatic > Marine > Hydrothermal vents...
CTTTGAATTTAACAAAGACCCTTCCTTTTATTGAAAAATATAATCGGGATCACAATTTTGATAAGGACACACGATTAACCCTATTTCATATAATTTTGTGTGCAACAGCGCGTACTTTTGCTTTATATCCACATTTGAATCGCTTTATTTCTGGTCGAAAATATTGGCAGCACAATCGACTTCAATTTTCATTTGTGGTAAAGAAAAAGCTGAAAGCCTATGCAAAAGAGACTTTTGCCAAAATCGATTTCGATCCTTTCGATACCCTAGAGATTGTCCGCAAAAGGGTTCACGCTTTTATTTATGAAGCCCGATCGGATAAAGGTAACGAAACTGAAAAGGAAATCGATGATTGGGGTAAATATCCTCGCTGGTTGTTGATGTTAGCCACAAAACTTTTTCGTACCTTAGAATTTTTTGGTAAACCGATTAAAAGCTTAACTAAGCCAGATCCTTTGTATTGTAGTGTAATTTTTGCAAATTTGGGGTCGGTTGGATTACCCGCTCCCTATCATCATATTTTTGAATGGGGTAATGCAAGTTGGTTTATCACGGTGGGAAAAATCTATAAAAAACCCGTAGTAAATGAAGCAGGCGAAATAGTGGCACAAGATACAGTAGATTTAGGGATTACATTGGATGAAAGGATCAGTGAAGGGCTATATTACGCTTTAGGTTTAAAGGCTATAACAGATTTCATTGAAAATCCCGAAAAATTGATTTCTCCACCCGAAATTCCTGAGGAGAATTTATTAGAATTGGCTCTATTAGATCGCGAAAAGCGTTTAGGTAAATGGGATAAATTCATGTAGGAATTTACTGAAGAAAATTCTTTTTTTTTCATTTTCACCATTTTATATCTAAAATTCCTTTTTCGCTAATTTGTAGTAGTATTGAATGATTTGATATACTACCATGCACCAAAGGGTTAACCGTAAAATAGTATTACAATGTAATGGTTGAACATATTGGATTACGGGATGCGATCATGTTCTCAATCAAGCTAAGTGCAATTTTTGGTAAATATTTATTGAAGTTAATCGTAGAAAAGATTTAGTAAAAAAGGGATTAACTTAATGAAATTTGGATTTCTTCCATAATAGATATCCAATTTCTGAAATAATTACGAATAAATGCGATGATTTGTTCAAACATGATTATCACTAAACTCTAAGGGAAAATACATCTTTATAAGTTTATCGCAGTATTTTTCATGTTTTTCATGAAAAAAGCGCCAAATCCAGTTGAATTGTTTATAAGGTTTCAAATTTTAGATAGAAGAAAGTTTAATTAAAAGAAATTTTGAATAAACAAAAATGTCTTTGATGGATACATATATTATTCACAAATCAATTGTTCTGTCGAGAAAAAAGAGAAATGCTTTGAATTTTAGAAATTGGGCTTCCAAATACCTCGTTGAAAGAATTCATATATTATTTCGGCTTCATGTAAAGCATCATCATATGCACGATGGATTTCAGTATAGTAAGTGTAATCCAAAAAAAGAAATCCCCAACATTCTTGGACACTTGGCCATTTATACTCGGTTCCCTCAATTCGTGGGGGCAATTTAAAATATGGTGTTGCTTCTATCATAGGACATGGAAGCTCTCGGGGAATTTTTATTCCCTTGGCTTTCAAAAAACCGAAATCAAAAGCTTTATTGTACGTGGTAGCAGGAAATTTATTAAGGATTCGTTGAATTTTCGGGGCAACTTCATCCCAAGTGGGCGCTGCGAGTATTTTCTTAACGGTTAAAGTCGAATTTTGGAAAATCCAGCAATTTTCCAAGCGATCTGCCTCAAAACGAGTTAAAAATTCTGGTTCTTTACATAGAGAATCGAAAAGCTTGGAGATAAAATGTGTTTTTAAATCAAGCATAGCAATACCAATTTCGATTATTGTGCCATTCCGTGGAGTTGTTCCAGTTGTTTCAATATCCAAAACCGCAATTTGCATAAGATTGTTAAACCTTTACAGTGCTATCCAAAGGAGAAAAACTCATTGTCAGGGTTAAGTAGAAAGATAACCCCCAATAGGATGATAAACAGAAATGCATAACATAAAAAATCCTTGCAGAAATTTCTTTCACTCATTATAATTCATCCAAAATTGTAGGGGAAGGATTCCTTTAAAAAAATTATAGAAAATTTCTCCACCGATTATTTTCCCCAAAATTTAATTTTTCAGTATTTGAAAAATAGTTAAAATTATTTTTATAAGGAGAGTTCTCTAAGAAGAAATCATGCTGTTACTTAACCCACATAAGCTTGATCGCTTCTATCCAGATGAAATTTCCAAGCAAATCATGGAAAAAACCGTCCAATGGTTTGAAAATAAAGGAAAAATCAATCTATTAAACGATGACTTTGAAAGAGTCTGGTATCAAGATTTTCTGGATTTTCTTAAAGAAAACAAAATCTTTTACAAATTATTAACCCCGGCTAAATATGGAGATGGTTCTACCAGGTGGGATACTTGGAGGAATTGCGAATTCAATGAAATTCTTGCCTTTTACGGCTTACATTACTGGTATACTTGGCAAGTAACAATTTTAGGTTTGGGACCAATTTTCCTAAGCAAGAATGAAAAAGTGAAAAAAGAAACCGTCAGTTTGCTGAAAGAAGGAGGAATATTTGCCTTTGGTCTTTCGGAAAAAGAACACGGAGCAGATATTTATAGTTCCGACATGATTCTCACAAAACACGGAGAGAATAACTACACTGCCAAAGGTTCTAAATATTATATCGGAAACGGAAATAAGGCTTCATTTGTCTCCGTTTTTGGTAAATCAAAACCTCCATTTTATCCCGAAGATAAGAAATACGGCAGTTATGCCTTTTTTGTAGTAAAGACAGACCATGAAAAATATGAATTGGTCAGAAATTTGGTGGCTGTGAGCAGTTACGTGGCAGAATATCGTCTAAATGATTATCCTATCACCGAAGATGAAATATTGGCTAAAGGTAGGGAGGCGTGGGATATGGCATTAAATACCGTAAACATTGGTAAGTTTAATCTCGGATTTGCTTCGATTGGTATTGCTACCCATGCTTTTTATGAGGCTATTATTCATGCCAGTCATCGAATTCTATATGGAAAAGCCGTAACCGAATTTCCCCACATTCAATCCTTCTTTGTGGAAGCCTACTGTCGTTTGGTTTCGATGAAATTGTTTGCCCTGCGAGCGGCCGATTATTTCCGAGTTGCCACGCCGGAAGATAGACGTTATCTTCTTTATAACCCTATGGTTAAAATGTGGGTTACCCTGCAAGGAGAAGAAGTGATTGATTTGCTTTGGGATATCATTGCGGCTAAAGGATTTGAGAAAACTACCTATTTTTCGTTAGCTACACGTGATATACGTGCTCTACCAAAGTTGGAAGGAACTGTCCATGTGAATATGGCTTTGGTTTTGAAATTCATGAAAAATTACTTCTTTAATCATGCCGAATTTGAGGAAGTTCCCCAAGTTTCCGAGCCGAAAAACGATGATTTCTTGTTCGAACAACCTCCGGCTAAGAATTTGGGAAAGATTCGATTTCATGATTATAGAAAAGTTTACAATATGTTTAATCTTCCCAACGTGAACCGTTTTAAGCGAAATATCAAATGGTTGAAACTTTTATTGATCGTGGCACCTCCTACTAAAGCGCAATCTCGGGATTTTGATTTTCTCTTGAATTTGGGCAAGCTGTTCACCTTGGTGATTTACGGGCAGTTAATTTTAGAGAATACTAAGTATTACAAAATCTCCGATGATTTGTTAGAAGAAATATTTGATGTGCTTATTCGAGATTTTGCAAAATACGCCTTAGTATTGAAGAGTAAACCGCAATGTTCATGGAAACAGCGCTGGTTCTGCAGCCGGATGCTGTGCCGTCCAAAAGCCAACCGTGAACGCTTCAAGAGAGTGTGGGAAAAAGAAGTTTTTACCTTAAAGGATCTCTATGAAATGAATCCTTGATCCTCAAATATTTCTGTTAAAAATTTTTTCAATTTTTCTATTTTATTGCAAAAAAAGGTTAAAATCCTGCTCGATTGAATATATGAACGAAAAGTGAAGGCAGTATGTCGGTGGAAGGAACTATGTGATGTTCTACAGTAAGATATTCTTGAAAAATATTATAAATCTTTCTATCTAAGGGCTCCGTGTTTAAGATATGCATGCTTACATGAAAACGCTTTAAATTTTTTAATATCTGCCTTATTTTGGTGGGATCATCATCAAGAGCAAGATCAGAAAAGAGCAATATCAAATACCGATTGTTTATATCCCTCTCTTCAATTTGTTCCTTAAGATATTGAAGTGTACTTTCGATCTGGGTTCCTCCTTCAGCAACACAATCCAAAATTGACGCCACCAATTGATCGATAGGATAAGAATCTGAAAACTTCTTGATATTATACATGGCAGAATCAAAAAATGTTAGGTCGAAATCTTCTTTGGGTAAAAAATAAGTCATCATTGCGACAGCGTAGGTCGCGAAGGTTAATTTGTTTCCTTCCATAGATCCGGATTTATCTAAAATAAGAAGAACTTTTAGGGTATTTCCCCTATTACGTTGGCATAATATATCAGATGGTTGAATATATTTCGAGTTTTTCCCTTGTTCTATTAGATTATCCAGAGTTGCCTTAATTGATACATTTTCCATAGGATCTCCTGGGCGGTACGGCCGTAAATCTTGATTTGAAGGTTTAAATCCCTGTTTAATTCGTCCCATTTGGGATTTTACCATAAAAACTGCTTGATCGACCACAACTTGCTGCAAAATTTTATGTAAGTGGGTTTTAATTTTAGGATCAATTTGATCGCGAGAAAGATACCATTCTTTCAAGAGATTTTCCCCAGAAGCGCGCCGGATACCTTGGAAAAACAATGAATTTAAGCCAGGATCATTTTGTTGAGCCACATAATTGGCGGTTTCTTTAAGAGAATATTGGGATAATGCACTTAGAATGGATGAATTTTGCATTTTGTATCCATTTTGGATGAGTTCTTGAGTTTGTCGGGCATTGGGTTGATATTGCTGAAATTTTTGGGTATATGCCCCCAAATTATCCAAATTTTGAGAAATCATATCTTTTACTGCTTGATGAGGGGCTTGAAGAAGTGCTTCTAGATTTTTGGCATCCATTCCCTTTTCCAAAGCCATTTGTTGGACTTTCTTTCGATCAAAAGGGATTTGCTCTCTAATAAATTCGGAGAGTTGGCTGGCAAACTCATCTGCATTGCTTGAATTTTCTAAAATCTGTGAGGTTATTTTCTGAGTTAAGTTCTTCCTAAACTTTTCCAATTGATGCTTTTTTTCAAGAGTTACCGGCTTCTGCTTAGGAGGAGAAAGAATTTTAGAGAGAAAACTCTGCAGTTGAGATTGTGAGAGTGTGTTAAGGAAAGTTTTCTGATGTTCGGGAAGTAATTGTTTTTGTATTTGAGAGATTGAACTTTTCTTTGAGAGTATAAATTCAGCCTGGAGTCGATTTTGAATTTTCGTAACTTGATCCGAAAGGGGATTTTTGCTTGTATGTTTGTATTCCTTATTGAATTGAGATTTGTTTGGGGTTTGAGATTTGTTTGGGAATTCAGATTTGTTTGAAATATGAGATTTTTCAAGATCTTGGATGCTGGACTGGAGTGAATTCAATATCTCCGATTGTTGGTCTGGGTTCAATTGGGTGATTTTGGATTCAATTACAGATAAATCCGCTGAAGAAAGATTATCAAGAAGGTTTTGGGGCGGTGCCCGAGACATTTCGCTTTCTTGGAGAAATTCCAGGTAATCTTCCCATTTCGTCAGCGATTGAAGCGTATCTTGAATCATCTTCTCCAAAATTCGATCTTCAAGTTGTAAATTTTCCAAATTTCTCAATACAGCGCCTAGTTTTACCTGATTTTCTTTTCTCCTTTCCTTTTCTCTTTGCTCCTTCATCCTTCGGAGAGTTGTTGTATTCTTTCCGTTATCTGCATTCTTTTTGTTATCTACATTTTTTCCGTTATCCGTATTCCTTCGGTTCTTTGTATTCCTATGATCTTCTAAATTGCTTAGATTTTCCTTGTTTTTTTGGCTTTCTGGAATTACATTCTGTGGATATTGTTGCTTTAGTAGCTGTTTAAATCGATTCTGCAAATCTTCATAACGTTCTAACAGTGCATCCGAGTAAAGTTTCAAAGAAGGATCGGATATTTCTTCTAACTTTCCTTCTAATATACCGCGGCTGTGCAAGAATTGAATATCCTTGAGAGATAAATCATTTTTTATGGATTCAAAAATCTCTTCTATCATCTTCAACGGATCTTTGAAGATTTCTTTATTTGCATGTAGTAGTTTATCTATGATATCAACCCGTTTTAAGTAATCTGCCCCAAAATTTTTCAAAGTTAACAATTGTTCGTATGAACTGTAGGTTATTACTTCACGTAAGGAGATTATTTTTTCATTCAAGGCACTCATCAAGAGTTCGTGGGCAATTTCGTAGGCTGCAGATTGATCTTCGAAAAAAGTGGTGTGAATACATGCTTCCAGCAAATCTTGAGCAGTAATTTTTTTTGTTCGCAGATATCGTGCAAAAAGAAATTGGTTGATTGAAGTTCCTTGCCGGATACTGGGTGGAGATTGGATAGAAGCATGTCTTCTCATACGTTGGATAAAAACAGAAATGAATTCTCCCAGATCCAGTGGTAACCCATAACTACCCATCATTTTGCGCCTGTTACTTTTTTCCTTATTTTTACCGTTAATTTTTACCGTTATTCCATGCTTTTAGCACAATTTCATCAATCATCTGCAAAGGCGTGATGCTAGGGTTGAATTCTAAATTTTGGATCAGAATCAAACTCGCCACCTCTTTGAAATCCTTCAGGTTGGGTTCACGATTAAGCCGACGGACGCGCTCTCCTAATAATTTTGCAAATCCTATAGAAGTTCGAATTGACGCGGGTTTCGTTATACCAAGGGTTGTACGGGTCGCAGTGATGATTTTGAGAACTGTTTCTAATGCAGATTCGGAAAGATTTAATTCCGGGCAATTCACTTTGATGATTTTCAATTCAACTTCTTTTTTAGGATATTCGAGTGTAATCCATACGCGTATCCTATCTTTGAATGCTTCAGGTAAAACCCGAGTGCCCCGTAAATCACTGGGATTCATGGCAGCTATGAAATAAAATTTCTCATCCAATTCAATCCAAGTTTTTAATTGGGGGATATATAGACGACGCTCTTCCAAAGCATCCAAAAGTGCGTTTAGAACATATTCTTCTCCCCGATTCACTTCATTGGCAAAAAATATCCGCCCTTCTACTGCTGCTAAAGTAAAAGGTCCTGGAATAAAAGAATCAATATCATAACCTAATTTAAACACCAAAGTGGGGTCGAAAGTGCCGATCAAAGAACTCGGTCGAATCAAATCACTGAAGGTCACCCATGAAAAACCTCTATCATGATCCTCTGCAAATTTACGACACAGTGCGGTTTTTCCCGAACCTACCGGCCCTACTATTCCAGCATAAAGTCCTGCATTATAAGCATCCAAGAGCGTTTCATAGGCTTGTTTATATTGACCTTCCAATATTAATGGAGTAATTTGTTGCTCTCCGCTGAGCTGATGTTGAGTGAATTTCTGGGCAAAACTCGGAGATATATTCTTGAGATCTGTCATAGCTATCCGTGTTTCAAAGTTTGCACTTTAGGTATATATAACTTTCTTCTCATTTTTCTGTTAGTAATGAAAACTTCTTACACACTAAGACATAATCAACCGTTCGGCACAACCATCACGTTAAACCGTTATTCCAACCTTCAGCAATTCTCAGAAAATACCACATCTAACTATGGGGAACCCCAATCATTTCTTCCCCCTTGGAAATAATAATAACGATAATTTTTAAGCAACATCATACAAATTCGATTCACATTTCTTCCCAAATATCTAATCAGATAAGAAAACACACATGGATTGAAAAATATCTTACTTAGAAGCTAAAAACATTTTCTGGTAAAATTATTCGGTGTTTTTAACTATGGACACCAGTTACAATCAAAAATCATTCTATAAATTTTAAATATTATGCTCTATTTACCCTCAGTAGGACAAATTCAAGTTGTTCTTACATAAAGCCTCGGTGGCCTAGCCCGGGAATTATTGATCATTACGATCAAAAAACTCGACGGCACTGGACTGAAGATCCAGGCATCGTTGGTTCAAATCCGACCCGAGGCACTATTTTTGGTAAATTTCCTTAACGAGATCGGGGATTCGGGTATTATATTAAAATTTTTTTACAATTTTATTTTATATTTAGCTTTTTGGATGAGAATTTTTAAGTTTCTGAAAAATTCTTCGATATTTTAGCGCAATTTGATGTTTTCGGATAATTTTTCTTCTCGGATATAAATCTGCGATTTGTAGAGGTTCCGAATTTCGTCACGGCCCATTTTCCCGATGCTCTATTCGAGCATTTGGTATAGCCTACTTTAATTGTTAGGATTACTCGCCTTCATGCCTAAACGATTTTATTAGATCGAAGATTTAGCTAACATTAACTAAGGATTTATGGAAAATTTCATGAATGCGCTGGGGGTATTCTGTGGGAAATACAAGAGCAAAGTCAAATTTTTTAGAAAAAGAGAACTCCCCCAACCATTCCAGTGATTTTAATCATTCAAGCAATTTTAAGAATTTTAACTCATTAATTCAACTTCTCTGTGGGCAACCTTCTCTGATTCAGACTGGGTTGTATCGATTTTTTGAGAAGCGGAGAAAATATCTCACAACATTTTTGACAAACCAGATTTTTCCAAAAATAAATAAAAATGTTATAGATTTCCTGATAAAATTCTTCAGCCGCTATTATCAAGATGGAAAATTTAATTGCTCTCATTTTTCTTACATTTACTCCCTTGATTCTCCCCAATTTTCAAAAAAATCGAAGGAAACCAAGCTAAGGTGGCTTCATGAAGATCAATATTTTGTAAACTTATCCCAAAAATACCTTCCCTATCAATTTCAGACAAAACATTTCATTGTATCCTTTGTTCTCTCCCGTCACAGTCGTCTCTTTCAAGAAGGAAAGCAAAAGGGGATTCATCGTGCCCACATTCTCTTAAACCATATGGATTATTCTCTTCAAACTTCTAAGTTTACTTTTAAATTTGACTATCGGCCTCTATCTCCCACAGAATACAACCGGTTAAAAAGAAGCCAAAAAGTTTTGCGTATTACACCCCAACATATCTTTAATGACAATTTAGAACAAATTCGGGCCTTTATAGAGTCAAAGGCATCGAAATTCAAAGATGAACTGCTTCAGATTCAACATATAAAAGATTATTCAAGTTCAAATTCAAAATCAAAAACAAAAACAAATAAAGTTGCAGATAAAATTTGTAAATTAGAATATCATTTTCGCAAATTTTGCAGCATTAATTCCCCTGTTTTATGGATTCACCGAAATTTTAAAGAGTTTTTATATCAAAAATTGGATGATTTCATTTACTCCGAATTTGAAGTGTTGGATCTCATCTCCCTCTTACATAAAAATGAAGATTCAATAAAGCTTCCAAATTTACCAACAGTTATTTTTAATCTAAGAAATTTTGGTCGTGAAATCATAGATCATTTGGCCAAATTCGAAAAAATTCTGTTAAAGGTGTGGGAAAAGCCTAAATTCATCATCTCCACCCACTACTGTATTTCATTAAATAGTTTGCCTCCGTTTCTTTTATCTAAAATACTTTCTAATTCTGCCCAGCTGAAATGGTGGAAGGATAATCTCAATTTTGACTTGGATATTTTTGCAGTAGAAGAATGTGGATTTCATCCATTAGCAAACTCGAATAAACAGACCCCAAAAGAAGAAAGAAATGATCTAAACAATTATTTGGAAAGTAATCCGGAGAAAATCTCGCATTTATATCAGCAACTTATCTCATACTATCCTGGATTGATGATTGACACGAAATTTTATTCCGAGGAGATACAATATGAAATTCTGGAGAACATTGAAAATTTAGATGGCAAGCTTAACGGCATTTTATTTAATTCCGACAACTTTCATGCCCTCCGCCTTTTATCTGCCACTTTTCAAGATCGGATTGATTTATGTTATATTGATCCCCCATACAACACCGGTAATGAAACTTTAACTTATCATGACGAGTTATCCCACGGAACATGGCTTAGCATGATGCAGGTAGGTATGGAAAATCTATATCCTTTATTGTCTGAACGTGGGATTATGGTAACCAGCTTGGATGATCATGAATACCATTATTTTCGACTTTTAGGGGAAAAAAATTTTGGGGCTAAGAATTTCTTAGGCAACATTGTTTGGCATTCGACGAAATCGATCACAAACACGGCTTTAATATCTCAAGCCCACACCCATAATTTGATTTTTGCTAAGAATTTGTCCTATTTCCGTACTAATCGGACCGAGTTTCGCTTACCAGAAACGGGAAAAGGATTTTCCAATCCCGATAATGATCCCAAAGGTCCTTGGAAGGCGGATCCATTTATGGTAGGAGGATGGCGACCGAATCAGCAGTATAAAATTAAAAATCCGAAAACTGGAGAAGATTTTGTTCCAAATCTTGGCTGTAGTTGGAAAAATGATAAAAAGACCTTTGATCGGTTGTGGAAAGAAGGGCGTATTGTATTTGGAAAATCTGGAGAAGGTGGTCCACAACGTAAGCGCTATTTATCTGAGGCTCTTTCAAGAGGGCGGGTAACAAACACCATCTGGACAGACGTTCCGACTACTACCCATGCTACGAAAGAACTAAAAAATATGTTCAATAAAATTGTGTTTTCCAATTCAAAACCTGTAGAGCTTCTAAAAAGATTTATTGAATTGGGCTCATCTAATAATTCTTGGATTATTGATTTTTTTGCGGGATCGGGTACCACTGGCCAAGCAGTTATAGAGTTGAATCAAGCAGGATCAAGTTTAACAGAACCAAGTCAGCGCAAGTTCATTTTAATCGAAAAGGAGGAGATTTTTCACACGGTATTATTACCCCGTTTAATGAAGGCTTGTTTTGCGAAAGAATGGAAGCAAGGCAAACCTAAATTTCCTAATACATCTTCCGTATCTAATGCACTTAATGAACCTAAGGTGCCTAAGGTGCCTAAGGTGCCTAACGTGCTTAATGAGCCTAATTCGCCTAAAGTATCAAATAATCCTTTAATTTTTCGGTATCATGAAGTGGAGCAATTTGAAGATAGTTGGGAAAATATCTCTTTGGATGAAATCTCTGAAAACTTCGAAACAACTTTTAATATTTCTTTTTCTCCTGCGTTTTTGTATCCTTTTGAAATCAGTAATCCTTGGCGGTATGCATTGCAGACTATTAACTCTCAAGGTATTTTTCCAAAAAATGTTGATCTTATTCACACATACTGCTTTCTTTCAGGTTTACAAATCCTATTATATCAGAATTTAAATTTTCTTGATAGTTCTATTTTCCCAGTCCACTCTGTGGGGAGAGATATGTTAATTTTGACCGCTTATAATCAGAAACGGGTTCTGCTAATTTGGAGAGAGATACCACAAAATCTTCATTTGCAAGAAGTAATAGAAGAAGAAATTAAAGAAAAATCAATTTTAAGCCAAACTTTATCGCATTTTCAAGTGGATGAAGTTTTTATCAATGGCCCTCTCTTGTTTGAGAATATTCCACAATTAGATGAAAAATTTCGTAAGTTCTTCCTACAAAACTCTAAAATATAATAATATTCACTCGAGATGCTATAAATTACAAGCCTAAACCTTTTTTAAAATCTTTCTTATATACAATTATGTCAAAGAAGTTTGATAAAAACAAAATTACATTAACAGATATTCGATCGGAATACAAGATAGGGTATAAGTATATTCCAGAAGAAGATGCGTATAAAGGAAACTACGAGAAATATCAACCTTCTCAAGAAGTTATTGACAAAATTAAATCTTGGTTGGATGAAAAAGAAGAACATTTAGTCATTGTGGCATTTGGAGCCACATGGTGTGGAGATTGTAAGGAACAGTTACCACATTTGGTTAAAATTGAACGTACCTTGAAAAATAAAAGATTTGAAGTTCGTGTGCTAACTGGAATCAAAGTAAAAGCCCCCTACGAACGTGAAAAGGGGAAATTAATCTGGAAATCCCCTCCCTCTCCCCCAGAAACACTCGATGAACGCTTTGATATGGTTCATATTCCCGCAATTTTTATTTTCAATAAGTTAGGTCAATGTATTGGAAAAATCGATGAAAAACCAGAACATAAAGCAACTCTTGAAGAAGAAATTCTTTACTACCTAGAGAATGCAGAATTATAAATTGATGAATTGATTTCTTTGTAAGAAATTTTTTTTGTTGATTCTGAGAAATGCTGAGGGACGAACTAATGGTTTAACGTGATTGTGGTGCCTATCGGTACCATGTTGAAGGGATAGTTATCTTCTTACTATGTCATAGTGTGGCATGAACTCTGACTTTGGGAGTAATGGGATGACTGTGGTGGAGTTCATCAACTATGGGAAAAGAAGGAAAAAAAAATTTTGTTAGATTTTTTGTTGAATTTGTTCTTAGACTTTTTCCTAAAAATTTCACCAAATGAACATTCAAATAGGAAACAAACTCATTTTTTAAATGCGAAGCAAAACCATCCCTGAATCAACAACGGTTATTTGGACTTTGAAAAGGAACAATTCAGCAATCTAAATTTGGTGAAATTTCAGTTCTGATTGCCAATTATAGGTGAATTTTAATGAAAAAATCATCCAATAATCAAAAAAGAACTTCAAAATCTATTTCTCACAAATCTCCATCTTCCAAATCATCATCTTCCGAAGTATTAACCTCACATTCTAAGCCAAAACTCCCCAATAAACTCATTCTACGTATTGAAAATATTGTCGCAACAATAGATATTCATATCTTGCTTGATTTAACATTACTTACACAAAAATTCAAAGATATTGAACCCAAAGATAATTTTCCGGGTGTTATTACCAGATTCTCTAAACCAAAAGCCACTCTGCTCATCTTTTCCAGTGGAAAAATTGTAGTTACCGGAGTTCGTCTTGAAAGTCACCTCCCTATTATTTTGGAAAAAACTCTTAAAAAACTCCGGAAAGCAGGATTGGTTTTTAATGAAGAGCCAGAATTCCATATAGAAAATATGGTAGGCCGTGCAGATTTTGGAACAAAAATTAATCTAGATCTATCTTCTATTTCTCTGGAAAGTGCAATTTATGAACCAGAAGTCTTTCCTGGATTAATCTATAAGGTATCTAAGCCTACCAAAATTTGTTTTCTGATTTTCAGCTCAGGAAAGGTAATTTGCACTGGAGCGAATAACTTAACAGATATCCAAAATTCCTTGAAGCAATTGGCCCGTTATTTGAAAACACACGAGCTTTTGGGAGAAAATTCACAAGATCACGATATCGAAGCTCCAATTGAAGACAATTTGTTGGATTTATGAAAATTGAAGACAGTTTGTTGGAATGAGTCCAGAAATCAAAATCATAAGAAAAAAGTAATTGTTCAAGAACTAAGTGTTTGATTTCAATACTTTTTGCAACTTCATAGCTCCGAGGATTAGCTTGAACAGTGAAAATCCCCGAAAAATCTTTCCGTTGTTCTTACAGCTCGGCATGACCATTGGGATAACTTTACTGGTACTTTTGTCTATATCCCCTCCCATATATTCCAAAGCTAAATTTGTTTCATTAATTACCGATTCAATACTTTTCCAATTAGGAACCACTTCAACGTGTTGGGTGAGATTGGTCTTTAGCATGCCGGGTTGGTATATGTTAATTCGGATATCATGAGAATTATCCTTCAAACCTTCATTTAATTCTTCAGCGAAGCATTTGGAGAAAGTAACCACAGCACCTTTAGTCATTGAGTAAAAGCTCATGTTTGGAATGGGTCTATCTGCGCCTCCACCTGAAAAAGTTATGATTCTTCCGTATTTTTGCTTCTTCATCTGGGTTAACGCTGCACTAATGCTGTGAATAGTTCCCAGTAAGTTAATACTAACAATTTTTTGGGCATCTGCTGCAGCTACTTTGGGGGAATAATATTCTAAGGGGCCGTACTTCAAATTAACTCCAGCACATGCAACCAGAATCCGGAGGGATCCGAATTTCTCAACCACCTTTTCAACTAAATTAGTCATATCTTCAATTTTAGAGACGTCAGCAGCCATTCCGAAAATTTTACCCCCATATTTTTTCGATAGTTCGGCCACAGTTTTTTCAACTTTTTCTGGAGTACGGGAACAGACAGCAACCGCACAACCTTCAGCCAGAAATCTTTCTGCTATCTTTTTTCCAATACCACTGGTTCCGCCAGTAACAAGAGCGGTTTCATTTGTTAATCTCATATTAATTGTGAATAATTCAGCATCACCTTTATATATAGTATATAACTCAAGAATATCAGATTGGATGAGAAAAAGAGTTATGAAAATTCAATACAAAGAAGCTAAATCGATTTTAACTAAAAGCACAATCCCTGGAATCGATTTCGTCTGTAATCCCTACACTGGCTGCGAACACGGTTGTATCTACTGTTATGCTTCATTTATGAAAAGATTTACCCACCATTCGGGAGATATCTGGGGGAAATTTTTAGATATCAAAGAATTTGATTTCACTAAGGATTCAGTAAAAAATCAAAAAAATAATAAGGAAATTGAAAAAAGCGAATATTATAAAAATGGAAAAATTACCTCGATATTCGGATATTTCTTAGCATTTTTGAACCACGTTCTTTCTTTTATCCATTAGAATTAATATCACAGTTCCAAAGGCAGATACTATGACTATGAATTCAAAGTAGCCTGGGATTGAAAGATTTGAGGAATTATTCGAATCGTCATTAGTTACAGAATCATCTGAAACCCCATCATCTGAACTGCTATCATCATCAGAGGTAGTATCATCGGTGCTGTTTGGTGTTAAAATTCCTTGGCTGTTCAAAATGAAAACTCCACTATCTTGCAACTCATATGCACCGGTTACGGCAAAATCTTTCTTTCCATCGTTGTTATGGTCACTTAGCAGTGCCATGTCATAAATTTTAATGGCAGATGGATTCAGCCAATATCCTGATCCCGAAACTGTTTTCTTCCAGTACCATGTTGCATTATTTCCGTACAAGACTCCCGTGGTTCCAGTTCCGCCTACGGCGTATTCTGGAATGCCATCTCCCGTAAGGTCTTCCAACTTAAGAAAGCGAGTAACTTGACCACCTGGAAGAGTATTATTTGCTATTAGGTTGCCGAAAGTGAGTGAAGTAATATTTACATCGAAAATCAACACTTCACCATCCCAATTTCCCGTTATAACCTCTGGGTAAGAATCACCATTAATATCATTGTAGACGATGAGATCTCTGTAGGTGCTACCGCGATTGGTCATATTCCATAAAAGATTGCCGTTGGCACCATTCAATACATATAATCCAGATCGCGAAGTAGCTATAACTTCCGGAATTCCATCGTTGGTCATATCTTTAATCGTGGCCACACTCCCGATTCTTGACTCAAGATCGATTTGCCAAATTAAAGCATTTGCTGAGTGATTGGTGGATATAGCGGCAACAAAAGTATAATATCCCGCAATAATATCATCATATCCTATACCAGTTGCATCTAAATTTGAAATAGGCACAAGTCTGGTATGAAATTTGCGGAAATCAACATCGGTAGACCCATCAGTAAATTGATAAAAGGTCGTCCCTTGATTTGGTGTCTGCAAATTCATTAATCCTACTATCTTTCCACCTGTACTTAATGCAGCAACTTCAAGATCTTGATCATCGTCAAAATTACCTGCGCAAATGCTTATCAAGGGTGAATCCGAAAAAGTAGACTTTCCATTATCTTGTACGGTGGGTGCAGTCGTATAGGATGGATTTGCTGCTTCTTGCCGTACCATTGTCCCAGCATCAGAACCTTGAGTTATGTATATAATTTTTGAGTTTTGGTCTTGTGGATCCACATATTTTATCATACCTGGGACTGCATCATCATTGTCGTTCATTATTTTTGCTAAACTGGTCGATTCGTTAGCATAATAACCTTGTAATCCTCGCCAGCTACCGCTTCCGGTGGTTCCCACCATTAACATATCAGTAGCGTTTGTATCTCCTTCAATTGCATTTATCCCTGCTACTGTTAATCCTTGAACGCCTCCCAAATTCTGAGCATAAATGATTTGACCTATCCTTTTATAGGTTGTCGTTTGAGAATTTGGTTGGTTATAATTAGCAGAATTGCTTACGGGAAAATAATTCATGATCAATGAAAGAAAAAGAAATATAATTGCCATAGAGCGAACAAATCCGCTCTTGTTGAATTCTTCCATACTATTTCATTTTTTTCTGGTGCTAAAAATCTTTGGGGTTAAATATTGCTTTTTGTCTGATGTTACTTATATATCAAAAAAATACTTCTTTTTTACATGAATATGGGATCTCCATTATTGCTAACCCTTTAAACCCTCAAATCTATTATATTTTGGTATAGATTTTTTGATAAAAATAAGAACCTTAGTTGTGTTGTATATGCAAGTCGAATATAAATTCTACGAACCTAATAAAGGATGGGAAGAAATTCAAGCTAATCTTTACAATAACGTACTCGAAAGAATGCCATATTCCGTTTTCCATCCGGTTAATGCCGAAAGGATTAAAGAACGTTTTAATTACGAAAAAAAAGATCCGCAAATGATCCGCTATGCTATTTCTGAATCAGGCGAACCCTTGGCTTATATTCAAGCTTCTTTGTCGGGAAATCAAGTTTGGATAGGATACCCGTGGGGGGTGGAAAAATGTCCCCCAGAAGTGCAAGAAAAACTATTTTCAGATTTGTTCACATATGTTAAAGAAAAGTATCCTGACAAGGAATTGGTTATGGGATACATTTCTAAATCTTGGCAGGCGATGCATGATTTTGCCAAAAAACACGGGTTTGAAATTTCCGATATCGCCGATTTTTACGGAATTGAACTTGATGCCGTTTCTAAACCAAGTGATTTTAGTTCTCCATATTCCTGCCGTATTGCCACCGTAGAGGATGTTCCTATCTTGCTGGAAATTTCCGAAGCAGACCCTACATTA
>Ga0164318_10002492_pt1 | contig 17124 bp, 6 predicted proteins | sample GuaBasSedimGuay9_FD_113734 | JGI IMG/M metagenome (GOLD analysis project Ga0164318, IMG submission 113734) | Subseafloor sediment microbial communities from Guaymas Basin, Gulf of California, Mexico - Guay9, Core 4571-4, 0-3 cm | ecosystem: Environmental > Aquatic > Marine > Hydrothermal vents >...
CGTTAAATATTATTTCCATAGCTACGGCTATGCAAATAATTTTTGCCTTCTAATAGGAAAATATATTCCAATTTATTTATAGCGTATTTTGATACCAAATTGGTATTACAATGGTCTATCGCTAATTTTCGCTAATGAGACTGATTACCGAACAATTATTTCGTTCAAAACATAAAAAAGCTCCAAGTGAATATTTCACTTGGAGCTTTTATGTATAATTTATTTTGATTTATTTACCAACTACCATCTTGTGAGTAATTCGTTTTCCATCAAATTCGAATGTATAATAATAAACACCGTTTGATAATATACTAGCATCAACTACCATTGAATTATTACCTGCATTATGAGTCTCCTCTGTTGAAGTAATAACCTGTCCTAATGCATTTCTTAATTCAAAATGAACTTTTCCTGCTTTAGGAAGAACATAATCAATACTTACTTTACCAAATGCTGGATTAGGCTCATTTTGATTTACAGTAAATAATAATCCACTAGAACCATCAATACCCACATCATATAATCCAATATAACTATGACAACCTTCGTCATTAGAATTATCAGCATCACCACTTAAATTAGTTTTGGCACATAATTGATAATTTCCAATTGGACTATGATACGTTGCTGTAAAAGTAAATGTAGTAGTATCTCCTTGTGCAAGGCTACCAGTCCAAGTTTCAGATGCAACTGGAATGTTATTCTTACTATAATCTAAAGGAATACTAGTTTGAGTATCCATTCCAAAGTTTACAATCTTAACTGTACATTGTGTATTATATGTTTGTCTAGTAGTATCTACTCCGTTTACACCTAAAACAAAAGGATTAACTTCAACACTTACTATTCCAACATCAGTATTAGCTGGAGTTGGAATTATTGAAGCACACATCTCATTATTTTGAGCATATAAATCTCCTGGCAATTCAGTCTTAGCACAGAAATTAAAGGTAGAACCTGGAGCGGTAAAAGTAGTATTAAATGTAAACTGCTGTGTAGAATTAGGCGCCAAACCACTTCCTGAAGGAGTAAATGTTGCAGTAATTGGAGTTCCTCCATCAATAGAATAAGACACAGGAATACTTGTTTGAATTACAGTTCCATAATTCTTAACCTCAATAGTTGCAGTTACAGTACTTCCAACTTGCGTATTTACATCTGGTGAAGTAATTGCTACAACTCCAACATCATTAGGGATAGTTGGTAATTCAATTGAAAAATCATCAATTGCCCAACCATCTTTACTATTACCTGAGGCTGTACTATAGAAAATAAATCGGAATGATAATGTATCCCCAGCAACAACTCCATTAAATGAATTAGATATTTCTCCAAAATTCATCTTGTATTCTGAAAGGAACCATCCTGAATTAACACTACTCCACATATGAGTACCACCAATAGCAGTATCTACCCAATTTATTCCATATCCATCTCCAATTGTACCTGCTGGTAACCAGTTTCCATTTTTACCATTCTTAAACTGTAAATATCCACCATCTTCTGGCTCACAATCAATATAATTCCAGAATTTGATATAAGCACTATCAACATTAGTTGGAATAATAAACAATGGAGTGTACAGTTTATCCTCACTACCATTATTATAGTTTCCATCAAGATTAATAGCCCAAACATTTACTGGACTATGTGCTGTATCAATATTAGATGCTGTAGGTACTCCCAATTCCCATTGATTAACAATAGTATCGTTAAACCACAAATTAGCTCCTTCAAAGTCATCTAAGTAGCTTAAAGTAGCATAGGCAGTAATAAATGAAGTCGTTACAGATGTATCATTTACATTAACTGAATCATCTGCTAATTCTGTATAAGCTTTAATAGTACTTGTACCTTGAGCAAGATTTACGATTCCTACATTAACATCAACTGAATCTAATGGGTTAATAGAAGTTAAAGAATAAGTGTAAGTATTAACCACACCATTATTAATAGTATATTTAATATCAAAAGCACTAATAGTATCAGTACCAAAGTTCCTAACTCTAACTATTAGGTTAGGAGTTTGAGTATTAGATATTGTCGTAGGGTTGAGTATTGCTTCAACTCCCAAATCTTTTGGAATACGTTCAGCGATATTTATCAAATAATCCTCTGTCTCTCCATAATCATATGTACCACAAGGTGTAACATTCGCTGGAGCACTAATTGAATATCCAAGAGCATGAACTACTCTCATAGCTGTAATGCCAGGAACAACTCCTGCAGGTACATTAAATGAACCTACAATCGTTCCATTCATTAAGGCTGCATTAACAAATACTTCTTCATTAGCGTCATCGAAATCACCATCTCTGTTATAATCAATATAGATTTTATCAAATCCTGTTTGAGAATACGAATATCCTGGTGGAATAGCAGAAGTAATACTTACCATAGATGGGACTCCTATTTGTATAAATGCTGGTGCCACCGTTTGCATAAAGTTAGTATATTTATTTCCTGTAGGTGCTGAAGAATTACTAAACACACTTCCTACACTCACATTAGTTAAATCAGAATAAGTAGCATTCGTAGCTTTACTAATGCAGTAAACAGGGAATTCATTAGTAATATCAATGTTTATTGTATCATTAAGCGCAGTTGCATCACCAGTAAGGGCTGTATAAGCTACAATATTATAGATATTACCCATAATACTGAAGTCAGCAGATTGAGTGAATGTATATGTAGCACTATCACCTGAAGCTATAGGTCCGGGAACTGTACCATTATTAACAATTCCACCATCAACTACATAACTAACAGGAATATTAGATTGGGAGCTTGTACCAAAATTTTTAACTTTAATGGTAACAGGATCACTAGCTGTTTTAAAAATACCATCTACAGGGGCAACTAAGCTAATAACCCCAACATCATCTGTACTCTGAGCACCAACATTAACTTCAACTAAAGCTCTTGCACTATTACATCCTGATGGCATCATTGTTAGTTTAATGTTTGGTATATAGTCTGTTACTCCCAATGAATATCCAGTAGTAGGAGGATTCGTTGGATCTGGATCCTGACTATCACTATAAAAGTAAATACTTCTATCACTACTTACTTGTGAAGAATAAAAATCGTATTGACTACCCTCATAACCAGGAGTATTCTCATCAAAAGCTATTACTAAATTATCTCCTCCATCATAAACAAAAGGAGCATCTAAATATAGTGTAATCCAACCAGGTATAGCTGGACCACCAATAGTACCAGAATACACTTCCGTTAAATCATTATACTGTACCCAATCAGAGGTAGAACTAAAACTTGTTTTAGTAGTAGTACCAATAAATATTTTGATATCATCTCCACTAAAAGCATCATATCCATTATAATAGTACGAAACTGCTATTATTTTACCAAACTCACTATTAAACTCCGAATCTAGGAAGATACTTTGTGAATAAGTATATTCATAAAACATATTCATTGGCAAAGGCTTAGTAGTATTACTTTCTGAACCAATAATTGGACTTCCTCCAGCAGAACCAGCCATTGCATTAACGCTAAATGAATCACTAGCATATAAATAAGGAGTCAAATAATTAACACCTTCTCCAAGCACAGCTGTTGTTGTATCATTCTTATACCAATACAATGAATCTACAGACGAAGCAGTTAGTGTTGCCTGCGTTCCAAAAGGAGTAGAAACAGGAGTAACAACAGTTGGTACAAATGGTATATGTAATACATCAACAACTGTTGAAGCAGTATCGTTATATAGTACATTATCATTATTGAAACTAATCCAAGACTTAATATTATAAACCGAGTCAACAAGATTATTTGTTCCAACATAAACCAAAGTTGCAAAGGTATACTCTGCAGTATCGCCAGGAGCTACCACAGTAGTGAAAGACTCAGTTATAGCAGTACCATTATTTTTATTATAACTTATGGTTGTGGGTACTGTTTGATTACTACCATTAATTGTATCAACACCAATATTCGTAAGTTTTACTCTCACTGTATCGTATTGCATACCACAATAAGACTGTATTTCAGCAACACTAAGCATATATGCATCCTTAATAGGAGTTCCAAATAAATCTATACAACTTGTATCATTCATCTGCACTGAATCTCCTGCCAATACTGGATAAATACATAGGCTATAATTTCCTGCAGGAACAGTCAAACTATCCAATACTAAAGTATCTATATCAAGAGGAGCTAATATACTATTATAAGCCATCGTTGTTGGTACTCCTCCATTAATAGTATAATCAATAGACATTGATGTAATAGTATCTAATCCAAAGTTCTTCACTACTGCTTTAACAGGAACTACAGTAGCCTCATTCTCCGTACTATTAGGTTCTAATATTTCAGTAATACCTGCATCATGAGGTATTCGTGGGAATATTAATATAGAATAATCTTCTGTTTCTCCCCAAGAATACGTTCCACAAGGAGTAACAGAAGCATTATCAGTTCCAGGACCTTCTCTTCCTACTACTCTCATTTTAATAACATCAAAAGAAGTTACAAAAGGCACAGTAAATGACTCAGTATATGTAGTTGTAGCACTCGCCTGACCAAAGTTTGCAATTTCCTCATCCGTAGAGAAAACACCATCACGATTATAGTCAATCCAAGCTTTAGCTCCCTTATTATAACTTCCACCACATGTTCCTAAAGTAACACTTATCGAATAAGTTCCTCCTTGCAATAGTGTTGCGGTCATCGATGAGAAATCAGAATAATCTGCACAGCCTTCTGCTGAAGTATTATTGCTTAGACCTGCTATTACAACTTCATCTATTTTTGAGTCAGCAGTGCTTGTTGCTCCTGAGGCACAAAATACATATTCATTATTTGTAATTTGCACACTAGTAGTATCATTAAAATGTATAGTGTCGTTTGCTAATTCTGCATAAACTTTCAGATTATATGTCTGATAAGCTGACAAATCTACTTGTTGAGAGAATGTAAATATTGTACTATCACCAAACACTAAACTTTGATAAATAGTATCTCTAACAATAGGCATTGCATCTAGCTGATAAGCAACAGGGATTGTATCTTGTGTAGCAACTGCATAATTATTCACCATAATAGTTACATCCTCTGTAGATGATAAATCAATACCAGTATTTGGGCTATTAATTAGGCTAACACCTATATCATCCATTGGAATATCCTCTACAATGACTGTTACAGGAACTCTATTACCATAACATCCTAAAGCATTTATATGGATCATAATATTAGGCCTATTAGTCACCGCATAACCTGCTGTAGTTGGGAATGAAGCATCTTGAGCTCTATAAACTGTTTTCCCTGGCATATTTGTAGCTTCATAAGTTGGGTATCCTGAACTCCAAGATCCATCATAGTTTTCCCATTGTACAACTAAATTAGAAACACCATCATAGGCAAAAGGAGTACTAAATGCAATTGTATACATTCCCGAACCATTATAATTAACAGTTCCATCAAAAACCTGTGTTAAAGTACTATTATCCACATAACTAAGGTCTGTAATGCTTGAATAATCTACCATTGATAAATACACCCTTTGATCTGGCATAATATAATTACTAGGGCTATTATTTACAAAAAATGAAATACTATCTATATCTCCAGTAAAACCTCCTATCTCAGATGCTTCGTAAAGTATTCTAGACCAGCTATAATTATAAAGTCCATAATTTGGAGCATTATTAACTGTAGCAGTACCATTACCACACTGTGCAGTATGCATTCCTGAGCCTGCTCTATCACTCACATAAAATGTAGTTGTATCGTACATTGGTAGAGTAGTATAGGGGCTGCCAGATTTCAAATATGTTGAAATTGTATCATCTTCCCAAAAATATATTGCATTTCCAACCGCAGAGATGGTAGCTATCTGACCATAACTTACAGTATCACCTGTAACTGTAGGTAAACCAGGAACAAAACCTGAATGTACATTCAAATAAGAAGTATCATTATGAGGTACATTATCACCAGTTAAACTTCCCCAAACCTTAAATTCAAATAAAGAATCTGCACCATAAGCAGATACGTCTAAATCAGCTGTAGCAGTAAAAGCATAATCGAGTGTATCTCCTGGTAATATAATAGTACTGATACTCTCAGTCACAACATTCGCACTACCCATTATTCTATAATTAGCAGTTAAACCTCCATTTATAGTATCACTTCCAATATTTTTTATTCTTACCATTACAACTTCACTTGAAGTTAAACCACAAGCTCCAAAAGGGCTTAAGACACCCAAAGTAGTAACATCGTATGGAGAAGGATCAAACTCATCAGCTCCAAAATCAGGATTAGTTGCATTACGAACATCACCATCAATATCATCAGTAATACCAGTAATAGAAATTCCTCTACCATTTAATAAGTTATTTGCAATATGCAAATCTGTGGCAGAAAAATAATATGGAATTATAGTATCGCAATCAGTTGCATTAGTTGCAGTAATCCAATCGCTATAGCTATTTATATTAGAACCCATTTTAGCAAATATACCACTGCCATTATAATTATAAAGGTTGTTATGATGATTAACAAACATCGATGTATCTGTATTACTTGTATAGTAGATATAACCATTTGCATCATTTGCTAATATATTATTAACAATATTAATATCTTTAACGCTACCACTAGTGCTAGCATACAATAATATGGCGCAAGAGTTACTCATATCTCCACTATGTCGCACATTATTAAAGTAAATATTTACATTCTTTGTTTCCTGAACGATGATACAAGCAGACAGACTTAAACCTGTAGCATCACCATATAACTGTACAAAATTATTAACAATATTTGCAGGAATTAAGCTATCAAATTCACAAGAAGTAAAATGAATACCATAACTATACTTGGTCATATAAGTAATTACTTTATTCTTAGTTACATTTGCTGTAGTTTTACATCCAGCAAGATATATTCCTTCGTAGTCAGAGGCAACAGATGCTATATTAGCTTCAATAGTATTTCCATTAATTTCTACAGAAACACCGTTTACTATCTGAACACCTATCGTACTGTGACCTACTACTGTATTATTATTTACAATCCAATTAGATGAAGATCCAACTGTAGTGTCTCCTATTAATAAAATGGCATAAGAACCATTAGTTAAAGCATTATTTGTAATATTAATATTATTTCCAATAGTAGAATCAAGTGCAATAACTAAAGACATTCTTGAATCGTATAAAGTATCAACAATTGTTGTTTTAATAATATTATTATTTAAAGCAAAATCGTGAATTGTATCACTTAAAACAAATACTCTAGCATAATTAGCATCTTGAGCTTCAAATGTCATATTCTTAAAGTTAACATACGAAGTCCCATTAAGTTTTACAACATAATTATCAACAGTACCCGTTGCATCAAAAGCAAGAATTACATCTGAGCTATCTCCACTTGCCGATTGGAAAGTAATGGTATTAGTTGCAGAAGCACCATCTACTGAATATAATTGAAAATGCTCATTATAAGTACCTGCAGCGGCATTAAATGTTACTGCTCCACTAATACCACATTGATTAAGTGCAAGAGAAACATCATAAAAAGAAGGGAAATCAGCACCAACACCACCTATTGTATATGTTCCAGCTAATGGGCCAGAGCATGCATAAAAATCAAAACTTGAAGTATCGTTGCTTAAATCGTTGTCTGAACCGTTATTTGGATTATCTGTCCAAGATTTAATATTATGACCTCCAGAAGATAAATTTAAAGTATCTAAAACAATACTAAATGTTGAATCAGGGAGTAAGCTGCCAGTCCAGTTTGTTACACTTTGTAACACTCCATCCAATGTCCATTCTATGTCTAAAGATGTTATTGTATCTACTCCATAGTTTCGCACTAACACATCAGCATAAAAATCAATATTAGCTGTTACACTAGATGCTGGACTTAATATTTCTGCTACACCAATATCATTATTTATCGCGCTTGGCAACATTACTGTAATTCTAATATTAGGTCTTTTTGCTCCACCATAAGAGCCTGTATTAAGTATAGAAACGGCTGAACCACTAGCATTTCCTATTGTCATATCATTTGGCAATAAGTCTTCATATTGCCAGCTAAAAGCTCCTGTAACAGGGTTTCCTGAGACTGCAGATATATCCCAATCTGTGGATATTTCTAAACCCTGTCCATAATAATTAAAACTATTTATATCAAAAGGAATCCAACCAATAGTCGATGGAATTGATTGTGCTGTATTATCTAATACATTACTTGCTCCATTAATAACAGAAGTCCAAGCTGTAGCTGTTGAAAGAGAACTTTGATTAGAATTTTTCAAATATATCTTCAAACTAGCATTTCCTACTGTTGCTCCATCATTTATTTTATACCATTCTATTTTTGTAATAGCTCCAGGGGGAATTCCTGCAGCAGATAATTCTGCAGCTGAGTAAAGATATGAATACTTACAATAATCAAAAGAACTTGACGCAGATGATCTATAGATAGGTCCATATAAATAACTTTCACTTATACCTGTTCCTACGACAAATGTTCCTCCAGGTGAATTTTTACAGAAGAAAGATTTTGTTGCTGTAGAATCAGCATTCTTAGAATACGAATCATCAACAGCCTTTATATAATACGATATAGTACGACCAAATCCATAAAAAGGGATATCACAATAAAAAGAATCTGCCGTTGCTGGGTCTATTATCATTGCTAAAGTGTCATTGATATTTTCAGGCATTACATTATATATACAAAGTGCTGTATCTATACCAGACATATCATAAATATGTGCACCAATATTGTAAGGTCCAGTTGAAAATGCAGTATCTTGCACAATAGGAGCTAACATAGTTATTGTTGGAGGAACTAGCTCTGATATCATTGCCGTAACGCTTAAACTATCAATAAACCAACCAGGATAATTATTTGGGCCTATGGCTCCATATTGTCCCCAAGTACCACCATCAGATAGTTTAAATCGTATAACAACATTAGCTTTATCTCCTACAATATTAGAAATATTAAATAACTCTGTTTTCCACATTGTATTAGTTACCAACATAGTATCGTCTCTTAACCAATCAGCATTACTAATTGAAGAAAATTTATTTCCCATAGTACCATAACCACTAGTACCTAAATAATATACTGCATCAATATTTTGAAATGTAGTTCCACTATCAATTGAATATTGCACAAATGCACTATCAGTCATATCAATTTTACATATCTGGTCAAATTGTAGAATTACTGAATATTTTCCTATCGTTGAAAATACGTTTGAGGTAAGAAAATTTGCATGATTGGCTGTTACAACAGCTGAGTCACTTTTTAATCCTTGACTTTGTATTCGGTCGTTAAGTGCCCAAACTCCTGTTCCAGTAGAAGAAGAGGTAACACTTAAAGGATTTGTTTCAAAGTTCTCTTGTACAACAAATTGAGCAAAAAGCCCAAATGACAAGAAGACGAACAATACGGTAAGTAAATTTCGATTCATAAATACTAGTTTAAAAATTATTGATTATAGATTGAATTAAAAGATTGGTAATGTATATATTACAAAAAAAACTGCTAATTATTAGCGCACAAATTTAACCAAAATTATGATAAAAACAAATTAGTTGTTATTGTCATATTAGACCAAATAACTCCAAAAAAGTTGCTTATACTAAAATATTATTTTTTTAACAAAAAAAAGGCAGCCCCAAAAGGCTACCTTCTTAATATTTTGAACTATTCATAAACCCAAAAATATGAGTAAAACGAAAAATATTCTTTACAGCTTTGCCAACCTAAATCAGCAGATAGGCAAGAGACTTAGTCCCCCTACTTTATCAAAGTCATTTCATCAATCAATGACTGAGCACCACCAAGTTTATCAATAATAAATAATACATAGCGAATATCAACATTGATAGTACGCTGAATGCTGTTTTCAAAGAAAATATCACCACTCATAGCTTCCCAATTTCCATCGAAAGCGATACCAATTAAATGACCATCACCATTAATTACAGGGCTACCTGAGTTACCACCGGTAATGTCGTTATTAGACAAGAAACAAACATGCATGCTTCCGTCTTTATCGGCATATTGTCCGTAATCTTTACTATTATAAAGCTCTTTAAGTTTTGCTGGCACATGGAATTCTGCATTATTTGGGTCTTCCTTAGCCATTACTCCTTTTAGAGTTGTAAAGTAATTATACTGTACTGCATCTCTTGGAGAATAATCTTTTACTTGACCATAAGTCATACGTAGTGTTGAGTTTGCATTGGGGTAGAATTTTTTATCTTTATCCATTTGGCGAACACCATCAACAAATAATCTTCTTCCTTTGTTCATATTATCATCAACATCCCGAATAATACCATATAATTCTCTTATTGAATTAACTACAGCCATCGTAATCTCGAATCCTGGGTCTTTTTTAAGTACTTTCAAACTTGGATTATTAAGGAAATTTCTCATTTTATTAGAATCCACTAATATTGACTTAGAATAAACAGCATCAGCATATCGTTTGATATCACCTTTGTATTTTTTATTTAATAAATCTATAAGATATTTTCTGTTTTCAGACTTAATAGAACCATCTTTATTGAAAGTAGGATTAGTAGTAAAAGCAGAATATTCACGAGGAACATTATTGAAATACATACCCATTAGCTCAATAAATAAGTCTTTATCGGTATCAAAATCATAATCTTTAAAATGCGCTGCTATTCCTGCTACTGCATCAGCTGCTTGTCCTGTAATACTTTGATCGAACTTAGCTTTATCTTCCTTTGATTTCTTCTTAGCTTGAGCATCCATTGTCATATAAAGAGAGAATAAATCAAAACCATAGTAAATATTTTCTGGCCCTTGAAATACTGCTTCTTCTAGATATTTTAGAGGAATATTATAAGGTTGACTTTCTTTAAATCCATTTTCAATGAGAGCAAGAGCATCACCATACTTTTCTTTTCTAACACTATTTTCATTAGTCCAGTCAAGGTAACGTTTCTCAACTGCTAATTTTTTATCATATACATGATTTGCTTTCAAACCTTTGCTCTGACCAATAAAATACTTCCAATAGTTTGCTGTTTGTGCATATTTTGCTGCATATTTAAGTCTTGTAGCTTTACTCATATCCATATGTTTCTTCATAACATCAAGTTTATGAGTACGAATATCAACTATGGTAGGATTTGTTTCTTCAAGAGCCGATTTAATTCCGTAAGAAGTTAAATAACGATCTGTACTTCCTGGATAACCCCAAATCATTGCAAAATCATCTTTTTGAACTCCTTTAAGAGAAATAGGGAAGAAATGCTTAGGTTTAAAAGGTACATTGTCTTTGGAGTAAGCATCACCTTTTCCTTCTGGTGAAACATAAATTCTAAACATAGAGAAATCACCAGTTTGACGTGGCCACATCCAGTTATCAGTATCGCCACCAAACTTACCAATTGCTTCAGGTGGTGCACCTACTAAGCGCACATCACGATATTGATTGTAGATAAACATATAATATTCGTTTCCATTAAAGAACGATTTTATATCTACTCTATAAATACCATCTGAATTATTTTTTTTCTTTAATTCTTTTATCGCTTTACGAATTATTTTATGACGTTTTTCTTCGCTAATTGTATCAGAAATATCTTTTAAAACATCTTTTGTTACATCATCCATTCTCTCAAGAATATAAGCTGTAACATCTTCAACTTTTAATTCTTCTTCCTTCTTTGTTGCCCAAAAACCATCTGTTAAATAGTCATGATCAACGGTAGAATTAGCTTGAATAGTTCCGTAACCACAATGGTGATTTGTTAAATATAGACCTTTATCAGAAACGATTTCTCCAGTACAGAAAAAGCCCATACTTACAACGGCATCTTTCAAACTAGAATGGTTAATACTATACATTTCCTCTGCAGTGAGATGTAAACCTTCTTTCTGCATGTCAGTATAGTTTAATCTTTCAACCAACATTGGCAACCACATCCCCTCATCTGGCGGAGTAGTATTATTTGCTCTTAATGAAAAGCCCACGAAAATAAAAAGTATAAAACTTAGTAAGATTTTCTTCATAGTAATTATTGTTTATAAGGTGTTTAAAATATGTGTGAATTTAATATGTATAACGTAGATGCTAATTGAGATGTTACAAAAAAAACTAATTTAATTTATCAGAAAGAAGTCTCATTTCTACTATAGGAGAAACTCCTTCGTATAGAATATTGTAAACAGCCTCAGTAATAGGAAGATATACTTGGTGTTCTTTGTTAATTTCAATAAGACATTTAACTGCATAGTAGCCCTCGGCAACCATTTTCATTTCAGCCATAGTGGCATTTACAGAATAACCTCTCCCAATATAGGTTCCAAATGTTCTGTTTCTGCTAAATCGAGAGTAGGCAGTAACTAATAAATCACCCACATATTCTGTGTCCATCACTTTTCTATACTGAGGAAATACGTCTTCCAAAAAGCGTCTTACCTCACGCATAGCATTCACTATAAGTACTGCCTGAAAGTTATCACCATAACCCAAACCAATACAAATTCCATTTGCAATAGCAATAATGTTTTTAATCATAGCCGCATACTCTGTACCTGCAATATCCGTAGATGTTTTCATCTTCATATAATAAGTTGAAAACATCTCAGCAATAAGCTCAGCTCTTTCTTCTTGAAGGAATGCAATAGTTAGAAATGAAAGTTTTTGCATGGCAACCTCCTCAGCATGACAAGGACCTGCAACAATACCAATATCCTCGTAACTAACATTATAACTACTATGAAAATAGTTTGCAACTATTTGATTAAACTCTGGAACAATTCCTTTAATAGCAGAAATAATAATTTTATTATCAAAATTAGTTATTCCAGCATCAACTATACTTTTATGTACAAAAGCTGAAGGAATGGCAAAAATTAGAATATCATAGTTATCAACTATATCACTCATTTCAGTTGACATAGTTAGTTTTTTAGAATCTAATTCTGCATATTGAAGATAAACAGGATTTCTACCATGCTTAACAACATGTTTTATAGTAGTATCATTTCGTACCCACCAACCAACATTGTCGGCATTATGGCTTAACAACTTTACCAAAGCCGTGCCCCAACTTCCTGAACCTATTACAGCTATATTTTTGTTAAGCATATTTATTGTTTTGTTTAAATAACCACCAAGTTATTTTACGACTTATTAAAGTCAATTGGCAAAAGTACAAATTTATACTTTTAATTATATAATAAAGTAAAACTAAAGTATCTACTCTGGTCTAACTGTTGCTTTCTTTCTATTGTTGCCACCAAACCAACGTTTTAAGAAAAACTCCTTTTTGTGGTGATTATATCTATCAGCTTGTTTGTACCTTTGTTTCATTGCCCGCTTAGTACTTGGAGATTGAATGTCTGCTTGATGCTTAATTGCCTCTTGATATTTCGCCATTGCTTCCTTCTCCCTTTCTCTTTTCTTTTTCTCTATTTCTTTAGCATCATGTTTACGCTTACGCTTTATTTGCCATTTGCGGCAACCAAAACTTGCTGGCAATGTTAAAATTAATATAAATGCAATAGCTCTGGTTATATTCATTTGATAATGTTTATCCATTTATTAGCTGACTTCTATAATAAATAAAATAACGTAGTACATATTAATAAATTGTTTAATGCAATATCTAAATAGTTTATAAAACTCATTGTTTAAAAGTTTAACAATTTAGCAATTTAACATTGCATATTACTCATCAATATTATTCTCTACATATTTAATCTTAGCATAAGGCCACATTTTTTTTAGCGACTTCTTAATATCCTTACTTAAAGATTCTTTTGGCAATTCAATATATTTTAAGTCATTAAGACTCTCCATATCTTTAGGTAAAAACTCCAATGGATTATTTGATATATATATCTTCTCAAGACTTTGTAAACTTCCAAACTCTTCAGGTAATTCTGAAATATCATTATAGCTTAAATTAATATTTTCTAATTCCTCCAAATTTCCCAATTCTATAGGTACTCTTGTTAATCTATTGTGCTGAAGATAAAGATCCCAAAGTTTCTTTTGCTCTCCAATTGATTTTGGAAGTTCTCTTATTTCACAATGCGATAAGTTTAAAGAGTTTAATTGTTCTATTCCCTTAGTAACATCTAGAACTTGTCGCAAACTTAATTTATCATTATAGCTTAAATCCAGAACTTGTAGATTTTTAAATTTTTTAAAGCTTTCTGATATTTCAACAAGTTTATTATGTTTCAATATTATTTCTTCTATCGATTTACTTTGAGATAAAAAAGCAATTGATGTGTCCCATTCCATAGCAGGATTGGCGCTTAAATCAAGAGTTGTAAGTCCATATAAATTAACTACTTCCCAAGGAATAGTATCTAAATTTAAGTAACTCAGGTCAAGTTGTTCGAGAGTATTGATACTTGCAAGAGACGTAAATACCCTATTAATATCTAAATATTTGCAGCCAGCAAGACTAACCATCATTAAATCAATATTTTTAACATTTTCAGGAATAGCTTTCAATGGATTAAAACCTACATAAAGATTCTCTAGGTTCTGAAAACTTCTTGAATCAGAAGTATTCAAATATAAAGTTTCAATTTGATTACTATCTACGTATATTGTTTGAAGTTTCTTCATTCTTGCCAATTCAGGAGGAAACTCTGTAAGCTGATTATCTGTAAGAATAAGCTTTTGTAAATTTCTAAAACGAGTTATTGTTTTTGGAAGTTTATCAATACCTTGACTAGAAAGATCCAAAATATAGACCTCAGCAGCCTTCTTTAAAGCCTTGTCTATATTAGTATAAACCTTAGCCTCTGAAAGCTCTTCTTCGGACAATAACGACTTTGATTGAGCAAAAGAATTAGTAGAAATTAATAATACTACAATACTTAAAATCAGTTTCTGAAACATAATAAATTACTTAATTGTGAGTGTAAATTTGGAAACGTAAAAGTATATAATATTTTCAATAATTGGAGTTATTATTTAGTGCTTGCCAGAAAACACCAATTTCTTCGTTATGCTTGTGCTGAAAACAAACATTTACAAAAGTAAACTTATTGTTATTCAGTACTTCGCAAGCACTTCGACTGTGCTCAGCATAACACCTCGAACTTGACGCTTTCTGACTAAGCACTGTAAAATAGTGCGTTTTCTTGCAAACACTATTTAGGAATTTTAAATTTCAGTATATCAAGCATAATTTAGATACTTTTGCCAAATAATTCAAAAACAATTATGCAAGAAAACATATTTCCTTGGGGACATCATCGTAGATTTAATGCTTATGCCCAGTATTTTAAAAAACACTTTGGCGAAAGAGTTCAGAAGCTAAGCATTGACGCAGGTTTTACCTGTCCCAATAGAGATGGAACAGTAGCAAGAGGCGGTTGTACATATTGCAATAACGAATCATTTAACCCATCATATTGTACCACCGATAAATCTGTGAAGCAACAACTTGAAGAGGGAATAGAATTTCATGGAAATAGATATAGACGAGCTGATAAATACTTGGCCTATTTTCAAGCATATTCTAACACATACAAACCACTAAGCGAGCTTAAAGGAATATATAGTCAAGCATTGTCAGTTCCTGGGGTTGTGGGTTTGGTAATAGGAACTCGGTCTGATGTAATTGATGAAGAAAAGTTAGAATACCTTGCTAAACTAGCCGAGGATAATTATATAATTGTTGAGTATGGAATAGAATCTTGCTACGATAGTACTTTAGACAAAATAAATAGAGGCCATGATTTTGAAAATGTAGTAAAAGCAATAAAGCTTACTCACGAATACGGAATAAAAGTAGGTGGACATATGATATTTGGATTACCTGGAGAAAGCAGAGAAATGATGCTAGCAGAAGCTGAAATACTTAATGAATTACCATTAGACACAATTAAATTTCATCAATTACAAATAATTACAAACACTGCAATGGCAATTGATTATAGGAATAATCCTGATAGATATAATTTATTTAAATTAGAAGAGTATATTGAGTTTATTGTAAATTTTGTAGAAAAACTAAATCCTAATTTTGTAATAGAACGATTCGCAGGGGAGGTTCCTCCTAGATTTTTGGCAGGTCCTTCATGGGGAAATATCAGAAATGACCAGATTCTTAACAAAATAGAACAGGAGTTCAAAAATAGAGATTCTTGGCAAGGAAAACTAGCCAATTAATAACCAAGAAACCACATATTACTGATTATTAGTATTTTACATGTCCTTTTATTTTGAATAACTATTTAAGTATTGTAATATTTATTTGTAAATAGTTTGATTATTTTTTCTATTTTTGCAGCCTATTTAAATGGATTCTAAAGAAACCATTATTTAAACTGTTAATACTGTTAAGAATAAATTTAGAATTACATATTAGAAATATTTAAATTATTACATATGAAAATTAATAAAAGCTATTTACTATTTAGCATTTTACTATTTGCTTTAACAATCAGCTCCTGCTATAAGGAAGATGATTATAGAATAGAAGACTATGACTTAACAATCACAAATTTTGACGATCAATTTGACTTTACAACTTACAAGACTTTCTATTTAAGAGATTCTGTTGGCTTAATAAGCGATTATATTGAAAAAGGTGATAAAGATTGGAAATCCTTTTATAAGAAAGGTGGCCCATCAGATCAGATTAGAAATAAAGTTAGACAGAATTATCTTAACTTAGGTTACACCGAAATAGAAGACTCGTTAAAAAATGCAGATTTTGCAGTAAATATGGTTGTAACACTTAGTGAGCAAACAACTACTTATTACCCTGGTTACTGGTGGGGTTACCCTGGATATTGGGGAGGTTATTATCCTTACTATTATTGGAAATCAACCAAATATTATGGTGGGTACTATGGTGGGTACTATGGTGGGTATTACCCTTGGTATGGTGGTGGGTATTCTTATACTTACGAAACAGGAAATCTTATGTTAGAAATGGCAGACGGAGATGCTCTAAGAGCTTGGATTAAGTATATCAAAGATACGCCAGACCCTTCTCCAAATGATCCTAATGCCCCTGATTTGAAATTTGTTTGGTCGGCCTTTATGGATGGAGTACAGGACAATTATTCAGACCTTGATAGAGTACTTAATGGTGTTGATGA
>Ga0164318_10002493_pt1 | contig 17123 bp, 16 predicted proteins | sample GuaBasSedimGuay9_FD_113734 | JGI IMG/M metagenome (GOLD analysis project Ga0164318, IMG submission 113734) | Subseafloor sediment microbial communities from Guaymas Basin, Gulf of California, Mexico - Guay9, Core 4571-4, 0-3 cm | ecosystem: Environmental > Aquatic > Marine > Hydrothermal vents...
CCGCATGCACCGAAAGAGTCAGTGGCAGCAGAGCAAAACTGATGAGCATAACATAGTTTATGAGCAGTTTTGTGGCAGACAGTTTTTTCATGGTTCCCTCTCTTGTTTTTAGTATTTATAAAGCATTTTTATTAATTGGCAATCCGGCTGATTTGTGGACATCTTTACACCATTGTTTTATAATCATGCCGACAGTATTCAAGCTCATAGATTCCCGGAGACAGATTAGCAAGCATAGACTTTACATCGGCATTATCCGGCAGTCGGTACTGCCGAACTCTTGTGCAAACAGTTTCAATAAATCCACACCGCCGCCGTCAATCATTGAATAATATCCTGCAAAATGAGCCAGGTCCGCACCATCCACGTCTCCATCCCGGATTATATCAAAACGGCATGTCGCAGTGTCGCAAATTTTGAGGCTGAGATATTTTTTTGCCACATGGCCCAGGGTGTCCACGGCTGTTATGGGAAGTTTATATTCTCCGGGCAGGGCCATGAAGGGCGCAACGACATAGGTATAGACACCGTCATTGTCAGGATCAGTCATCTCGACGATCATGATACAGTCCATATCAGGTGTACAGTCCACCTGGAGAAGTTCTGTAATATCCACGGATACCTTTTCAATCCGGTTGTAAGGAAGATTATTATCATCATAACCCTCAACCTTTGGAGCAATAATTTCCACTTTTGCAGCCAGCAGGATTTTATCGTCCGGTCCTGCCGGATTTGGGATTGCCCATGTGGATTGGATCTCAACCCAGCTCGTTATAACAAAAATCTCCATTACTGCTGAGTCGCTTGCGCCGTCATTGTCAATTGCCTTAATCGGCAATTGATGCATTCCGTAGGATGCCTGGGAAGATACCTCAGCCTCACCCACATAAAGCACGCATCGACGATCACCGGGAATCTGCCACGAAGGCTTTAGTGTGATAATGCCTGCTCCAATGGACCGGGCATCTACGGATACGGTCTTGATATCATCGTTGCCGTCCAGGTCTTTTACATAAACATTGAGTCCCACTATATCGCCGGCATACACGGTTTGCGGGTCGGGATTTTCAAAACAAATTTGTGGTTCATTATTCCGGTAATGAATGATCCTGCCGTCATCTCCTGCTGCCCAGGCATCTGTAAATCCAATCAGGTCTATGCCATTGAGCTTTCCCGGATCATTCCAGCCAAAATATCTCCAGTCCTCGCCGCCGTTATCTGTTCGGAATATTGTCATGATTTCGAGTGGATCAGCGGCTCCTGGGTCAAAACCCTGTTTATGTGATCCAATGATCCAGCCGTGATTGTCATCGGCAAACCCGACAGCATTAAAATCCGGAAGAGGCAGACTCAAAGGCCATATATAGCTTTGCATTTCCCAGCCGTCAGTTCCCCGTCGAAAGATGTAACCCTCTTCACCTACTGACCAGGCAGAGGACAGCTGAATTTCAAGATCCATCTGGGCTCCAACCGGGGCAAAGGTGGGTGGGTAAAAGGGATCAATTGTCCAGGTTTTGCCACCGTCTTTAGTTCCGGCAATAAAACCGCTCCTTATTTCAGGTGAAAACATATTGTATTGATACCCGCAAACCCATCCCTGCACTGAGGACACCCATTGGGTCGAGGTAAGGGTGTGCCGGATTTCCGGTATGGCCCAAAACCCTATGGACTCTTCTTGCCATGTCCTGCCGCCGTCCCCGGTGGCCAGATAATTAAATCCTTCTCCCACGGCCCAACCCTGTTGAGCATTTAAAAAGAAGAGTTTATTTATCTTTTTCATATACGGCCTGTTTGCGGATACAATATCGTCCCACACACTACAGGGGTATTGGCATTCCCAGGTTAGTCCGCCGTCGCTGGTAAAAAGAATGACGCCGAATGAGTTGGGAGCCGGGATAATATCTTCGGGTTGGAGACGTTGCAGATGCATTTCACCGGCAGCCCAGCCATTGTTTTTGTCTAAAAAAGATACGCTGTAAAAATTGCATATTCTGGTGCAGGAGGTCCCGGAACCGGGAACAATATCCAATATATGGGGACGCATAATTTCCCAGTTCTCGCCCCCGTCGGTTGTGGATAAAATAACACCGTTTTCACCAACTGCCCAGCCAACATTACTGTCTACAAAACTTATGGACGTCAAATTATCATGAACATTGCTTTGTTGATACTCCCAGCCTTTAGCTGATAATTGCGGGACGTATAACACTAAAACGATACCCATCAACAGCATTCCGAAAAGTATTTTTTTCACTTTTTTCTCCTTTATAAAAGAACCGGGAGTACTCGAAATATTTGTTTAATAATGTGCCATAGGTTGATTACATGGGATGGTTGTACAACGAAATGGCTCCGCTCTGTCGTTTACATTGGTTGTATGGGTAAATTCTGATACCGGCACACGCCATTGTAAACAATATCAGGGTGAAATATTTGATAGTAATAATGGCGTTACATTTCTATCTTCTTTTGAAAAGAGGTTGCAAGATTTGTGCCTGGAATTTGACCTTCTAAAACCCTTAACCAGTGGGATTTATGGAAAATTTGAGTACTTTTTTTCCTATGAAATAAAAGTAACAATATGGGAAAATAATTTCCTAGGGGTTTTTACCTATTTTTGTTTTAATAGCTTGTTTTTAATATGAAATTTTGAAATTAAAGATATGTAATAAATTTCCTATGTAATTTTCTGTTTTCAGAGGATTATTGGAAAAAGTGGAATGAAAAAACGATCCACCGCCGGACGAATCCCCCGGAGGGTGGAGAACCTATATTTACAGATAATATGGTCTTTTTACCGATCTTTTCAATGAGACATCAGCCACTCAATGTACTGTGGAATGCATCCAGTTAGATAAAATGGAAGGTTTAATAATATAAAATTTTTTCCTTTCAGGGTTTTAATCCGATCAATTTTTAAGGGGCCAGAATATATCCTCACCGCATAATTGTGTGGTGCGCGATCGACAAACTGGTGTAATGAACGAAGCCTTCCCGTAGCGCCAGATTTTACTTCAATGGGTATTATCATGTTTTTAAATTGAATGAGAAAATCGATCTCCGCACTGGATTGCTTTTTTTCCCTGCTCCAGAAATGGAGTTTATACAGTGGGGATGTGTCATACGTTAAAAGTTCCTGGCCTACGATATGTTCTGCTATTTTACCCTGATAAATAGAATCAATATTTTTTGCTCCAAACAGGCTTTTTTGAAATCCGGCAAAATAATTTAGCATACCTGTATCAAGAACTTGAAGCCTTGGAGACTTTTTGAAATTTGGCCGTAGTGGAGGCTCAACAGAGGATGAAGGATATAAAAGATAAATTAACATTGCCTTTTCTAACACTTTTAACGCTTCGCCCATTTCCCGTGATTTGTAATTGGAATTTCCAAATCCCTGAAATTTTATTCTAACCCCGGCCTCATAAAAAGCATTTGAGACAGCGTGCCGTATAACCAGTGACATTGTATGGTTTCGTGCATATTTTTCAACATCATCGAGATACGAAACAATGAGGTTGTCAAATAAATTGTTCAATGCAGGGATATCTTGTTGTCCTGAATATTTTTGGACAATTTCCGGCATTCCACCGATCATTGAGTAAACATAAAAAAGCTTCATTAATTTATCATGGGCGAAATCGGGCACAGGTATTATATTGTTGATGATATCCAGGCTGCTTTTTTCGTCTAATGCATTTAGAAACTCTTTAAAATTTAATGGTTTCATCACAAGATACTCAACTCTTCCTACAGGGAAACTGATGTGTGAGTCGATCAAGGTTTCCAAAAGAGATCCAGCTGCAATGATATAAAGGTCTGGAAAAGTTTCATAAAAAAATCGCAGGTAGGCGACTGCGGAGGGACAAGCTTGAATCTCATCAATAAATATGAGAACCTTACCCTTATGTTTCACCTGATCCTTATAAAAGAAGATAGCACGAATCAATTCTTCAATAGGATAGTCCTGTTCGAAAATCCTTTTCTCTTCTTTCAGTTCAAGATTGAGGTGGATATATTGATCAAACAGCTTTGAAAACATGTTCACAGCTGTGGTTTTGCCAACTTGCCTTGCCCCTCGCAGGATCAGTGGCTTTCGTTTGTTTTTTTCTGCCCACCCGGACAGTCTTTCAATTACATCTCTTTCAAACATAGTGTTCATCTTCAATCAGATAATGCTGATTTGATAAATGTTTTTTTGTTATCAGGTCAAGGATATTTTTTAATATTTTTGACACAAAGTCAAGGATAAAAATATTATTTTATGTAACAAAGTCAAGTTTATGGTCACCCTTTAACTGACAAATTATCTTGATTTCCCCTGGATTTAAATATTGACCTTTTCTAGATTAAAGGAGCGGTAAATAATCATTTCCCGTTCCTTTCTGTTTTCGTCAAGGGGTTCAAATTTGAAGGATTCAAACATTTTGAGAGCATCTTTTTTTGAGGGGATTGCATCAAGGAACTGTCCCGTTGTCTTGCCGGAAATCGTATCCATGATAACGGCATCCCTTGCATCCGTTGAAATCGCAAAAGGGATTTGATAGTCATAAACCAGTCTGGCTCCGGCCAGGATTTCTCTTTCATAGGACCCAATGGAACCTGCCACACAGGTAATGGCCATGACTGCCTTTTGTCTGCAATAGACAATCAGGTCAATGGCTGAAACATAGTCTTCGCCTTTAAACTGGACAACCAGTTTTTCATCCACCCGAATATCTTTTTTCGCATATCCCTTGTCCTCGACCAGAAATTTTTCAAATATCTGTCTGCTGGCCTCAGGCCCTACATTCCTGACTGCCTTTCCGGTAATATAATCGGTGATAATATAGTCAAACGTCATATTAAAGATGTTCCTGTCATTTCAGAGGGTTGTTTTATGTCCAATATTTTCAGGATCGTCGGTGCAATATCACCAAGAATGCCGTCCTTCATTGTTATCTCTTTATACTGATTCCCTGCAAGTATCAGCCTTACAGGGTTCAGGGTGTGGGCAGTGTGAGGAGAACCATCCTTTGCTATCATCTGCTCCGAGTTCCCATGATCTGCGGTTACCAGTGCGACACCATTGGTTTCCCATATAGCCTCAACAACTTTTTGTGCACATATATCCACAGTTTCACATCCTTTAATGGCAGCTTTTAGAATTCCTGTATGTCCCACCATGTCCATGTTGGCAAAATTGAGAATAATGAATTCAAACGCTTTTGATTTGATTTGTTTGCAGACTGTATCGGCAAGCTCAAAGGCACTCATCTGGGGTTTTTCATCATAGGTTGCCACATCTCTTGGCGAAGGGATGAGGATCCTTTCTTCCCGATCAAAAATTGTTTCATCGCCGCCGTTAAAAAAATAGGTGACATGGGCATATTTCTCCGTCTCAGCGATGCGAAGCTGGGGGATGTTGTTTCGACTTAATATCTCCCCGAGAATATTGTCCAGATGCTGGGGAGTGAAGGCCACAGGCAGATCGAATGTTTCATCATACTGCGTCATGCAGACAAAGCCCGCAAGTGCTATTCTTTTTTCTCTGGTAAATTCAGTAAATTTGAGTTCAGTAAAGCTTCTTGTGATTTCTTTTGCCCGGTCCGCTCTGAAATTGAAAAAGACAATGCCGTCTCCATCTTCAACAGTCCCCTTTGTATCCATCTTTGACAGCGAAGTACTCCCAAGAAAAACAGGGTTGACAAACTCATCGGTTTGATTTGAATCATAGGCTTTTTGAATGGCATTAACAGGATCTTGTTCCATCACACCTTTGGCTTTTGAAAAAAGGTTATACGCCTTTTCAACCCTGTCCCACCTTGTGTCTCTGTCCATGGCCCAATAGCGGCCGACAATGGTGGCAATTTTACCATAATTTTGGCTTTCAAGATAATTTTGAAGCTCTTTTATGTAAGTAATACCGCTGGTGGGTGACGTATCCCGGCCATCAAGAATGGCATGGATAAAAAGATGTTCAACACCATTTTGTTTTGCCATGTCAATCAGGGCAAAAAGATGAGAAATATGGCTGTGGACGCCGCCGTCTGACAAAAGACCCATAAGATGGAGACTGCTTTTCGATTTTGAAACCCCAGCCATGACATCCAGGAGTGCCGGAGTTTTATAAAAAGTCTGGTCGGCAATGGCCTGATTGATTCTTACAAAACTCTGCAACACTTTTCTGCCCGCACCAATGTTCATGTGCCCGACTTCCGAGTTGCCCATTGTTCCATCGGGAAGACCCACGGCACTGCCTGAGCATTCAAGCTTGCAACTGGGAAATGTTTTTAGCAGAGAATCTAAAAAAGGCGTTTTGGCCAGCGCAAATGCATTGCCTTTTGTCTCTTCATTAATCCCCCAGCCGTCCAGAATCATTAGCATATTGACAGGGCTCGGTTTGGAGTTCATCATCAGTCTCCTTTAGGTTCGATTGCCGGGTCAAATTCTGAAAGATCAATCCTTGGCGCGTCAGCCCACAATCCTTCAAGGTCATAAAAAGATTTTGTTTCAGAGTCGAAAATATGGATAATGACTTCACCATAGTCGAGCAATGCCCATTCTCCTTCTTTGACGCCTTCAACACCAATGGCCTTGATTTTTTTCTCTTTCAACCGTTTAATCAAATGCTGGGCAATGGATGATACCTGTCGCTGGGAGCTCCCTTCTATAATAATAAGGACATCCGTATAAGAGGTAAATTGTTCTACATTAACACCAGTAATTGATTTTGCTTTTCGCTCAAATGCAGGAATAAAGTATTTTTTAAGGTCATCTGTCAAAGCGATAAGTTTTGTCATTTATAGAGTTCCTTTGTTCTAATTATTTTCTCAACATTTGCAGGCACAAGATCCTTTATGGATTCGTTGTTTTTTACCCGTTCCCGGATGATAGTGGATGAAATATCTATTTTAGGTACTGTGCAAATTATTATTTTCTGTTTCGTTTTATGGGAAAAAGTATTGTCCTGTTTGTTAAAGATGTATCCTTTTGATATATTTTCGTCAATAAAAGAGGCAATGGCATGACTATTTTTCCAATGTCCTCTCAACATGATGATAATTTGAACCGCTTCAAATATTCTGTTTTTCTGTTTCCAGGTTGTTATATCTAAAAACGCATCCGATCCCATTAAAAGAAAAAAGTGGGTATCCGAACCATATTCTTTTTTAAATTCATTAATGGTATCAATGGTAAAAGACGGCCCTTTCCTTGTTAATTCTTTGTCTGATACTTCAAAATTTTCATGATCTTTTAAGCTTTGCCTTACCATTGCAAATCTGTCATTTGCAGGAGCAAGGTTGATATCGGGTTTGTGGGGTGGTGTTGCGGAAGGAATAAAAAAAATTTTTTCCAGGCCATATTTTTTTTTAACACATTCAATAATACCCATGTGCCCATTGTGAAATGGATTAAACGTTCCGCCAAAAAGTCCGGCCTTCATTTTTAACTCTTTGTAAGCTTAGAAGATAAAAGTTTAATTAGTTCTTTCACCCCTTTACCCGTTGCTGCTGAAAGAGTCAACACTTCAATGTCTTTTAACGCTTTTTTGAATGTTTCAATTTTTTCTTTTGTATCCGGCAGGTCAATTTTATTGAGCACGACGATCTGAGTTTTTTCAGCCAGTGTCCGGCTGTATTTAGACAACTCATTGTTGATCAACTTAAAAGAATTAAGAGGGGATTCAAGGTCTATTTCGAAAGCGTCAATCAGATGAACCAGGATGCCGGTTCTTTCAATATGTTTTAAAAAACTGATACCAAGACCGGTCCCTTCATGAGCACCCTCAATCAATCCAGGGATATCTGCCACGGCAAAGGGTTCACCAAAGGGAGGTTCTACCATACCGAGAATCGGAGTCAGGGTTGTAAACGGATAGTCGGCAATTTTGGGCCGGGCAGCGGACATATGGCTGATCAGTGTTGATTTGCCTGCATTGGGTAACCCGACGAGCCCGACATCGGCAAGAAGCTTGAGTTCCAGCTTGAGCTTGAGTTCCACGCCGGGAATACCGGGTTGTGAATGCCTTGGTGCTCGATTAGTGGAGGTTGCAAATCGTTTATTTCCTCGACCGCCCATACCGCCCCGGGCAAGGATGTATTCATCTTCGGTATCAGTCAGATCAACAATAATTTCATTGGTGTCTAAATTGGTAACAATGGTTCCGGGGGGAAGGCTGATGGTGCAGTGTGAACCGTTTTTGCCATGTTTTTGTTTGCCCTGGCCGGGCCGGCCGTTTTTGGCCTTAAGCAATTTCTGGCGACGATAATCAAAGAGCGTTCTTTTACTCTGATCGATTTTCAGGATGACATGACCACCATCGCCGCCATCCCCACCATCAGGTCCGCCTCTCTCAATGTAACGCTCCCGACGAAAACTTGTGCATCCGCGGCCGCCATCACCGGACTTGACAGTGATAATTGCTTCATCTACAAATTTCACGCTGCATAAACGCTGACTTTTTTCTTATTGCGGCCTTTTCTTTCATAGGTAACAACCCCATCAATTTTAGCAAAAATAGTATAATCTTTGCCCAAACCAACATTGTTGCCCGGATGGATTTTAGTGCCAACCTGTCTTACAAGTATAGTCCCTGCAAGAATACTTTCTCCACCAAATTTTTTAACACCGCGCCTTTGCGCGTTGGAATCGCGACCATTTTTCGTACTGCCGGCTGCTTTTTTATGTGACATTAGATTTCTCCTTGATATCTAAACTGAAATGGATTCTATTTTAATTTCAGTATAATGCTGCCTGTGGCCTTTCATTCTCCTGAAGCCTTTACGGCGTTTATACTTGAAGACCAGTTTCTTTTTGTCCTTTGCCTGGTCAAGGATGTGCGCTTTGACTGAGGCATTTTCAACATTAGGGCTTCCAAGGGTGATGGTTTCACCGTCTGAATACATGAGAACATCATCAAATTCAATCTGAGAACCTTCGGTACCATCAAGCTTTTCAACTTTCAGGATCTGTTCTTCATGAACCTTGTATTGTTTCCCTCCAGTTCTGATAACTGCGTACATTTTTAAACTCTCCTTATTATTTCAATACTTACTTTTCGCAATTTTAAAAAACTCGTAATATTATACTTATCTCTTAAGATTGTCAAGATAAACAAGCAAGATGAATTATGAAATTATTTAAGTTCAAATTTTACAGGAATTTTGACCCACATTTTTCGGGGGGTACCGTTTTTTTTGCCGGGTTCAAAGAGCCAGTTTTTAACGGTTTTTAAAGCCTGGCGATCAAGGGATTTATAACCGCTTGACTTGAAAAGCTTTAAAGAAGAAACTTTTCCTTTTTCCGAAACCAATACTATTAGCTCGACTGTTCCCATCAGGCCTCTTCTTTTAGCGAGAAGAGGATAAGCAGGTAAAGCGTTTTCCTTGTAGAGTGGTTTTGCAAATTCAATATGAGCTTGTTTGATATTTTCTTTTTTCTCAGGACTTCTTTTTTTTAATATTGCAGGTTGATTTTTGAAACTTTTTATTTTTACAGTTTTGATCTGTCTGGTTTCATCCATATTTATCTTAACAGAGACAGTCTTAACTGGGGGTAAAGGTTGTTTTATCATTTTTTTTTGTTTTTGAATGACAGATTTGTTCTGTTTTACTTTTTCGGAGAGTTTAGGCAGGTTTTTCTTTTTAAGAATATTTTTTTTTATTTTTTTCGGGGTAAAAGATATGGCTTGTTTTAGTTCTGGTTTGGATTTTATTTTGACATTTTCTATCTGGTTTGTTGAATGAGGTTCTTTTTTGATTACAGGCTGAGTGTAGGAAAGAGTGACCATCACCGATTTTATTTGGGGGGGTAAAATTTCAATATTTTTTTTTATCATGGAGGAAATGAATACCATCAGGGCAATATGAAACCCTATGGCAATCACAGCAGATAGTATGATACGGATCATTTTTAATTTTGATCTTCAGGATCAGCCTGCAGGGAGATCTGATTCAATCCAGCCTGTCTGATTTTGTCTAAAACTTTAAAAAGATGTTGATATGAAATGGTTTTGTCGGCAAAGAGAAGAACGCCCGGTTTTTTCTCTTTTTCTGCCTTTTGTTTTAAAACAGGGGTAAGATGTTCCAGATCTACCGGCTCTTTATCAACAAAAATAAAATTGTCTTGATTAATGGTGACGGATAAAGTGGTCTCTTTTTCAGGTTTAACAGCAGAGGATTCAGGCAGAGAGACCGGCATGCCTTTATGCACTGCCATGGAGAGCATGGTATAGATGAAAACAACCAGAAGAAGAAAAACAACATCAATCAACGGCAGCATTTCAATCCTGGGTTTATTAATTTCAGGTAAACGGATTTTCATCTTTTTTCTTTCCGGGCGTCTGTTTTATGAATTAAAATTTGTTCATACACGATCTCAAAGCTGGTGGCATATTTTTCCATGATACCTGCTGCGCGCTTGATTCTTGAGTTAAAATAGTTGTAGGGGAAAACCGTTATAATGGCAATGGACAGGCCTGCAGCAGTTGTGATCAGGGCCTGGGCGATTCCGCCGGTTACCGCCTGGGGATTTGTAATTCCGGATACATTCAGCATGTCAAATGAGGTAATGATCCCCATGACGGTTCCCAGAATACCCATCAGCGGGGCAACGGTGATCATGGTGTCCAGCACGTCCATGAATTTCTGCATCTGGTTGATTTCATCCACTGCAGATGATTCCATGGCTTTTACCAGAGAGTATTCACGATGGAGAATACCACTGATGATCATTTTAATGACATAATTCTGTGATCCTGAAGCTTTTTGCCGAACCATATCCCATTCACCTTTCCGGGCAAGGTTTAATACCTCATCCACCAGTTTCTGGTTTCTCTGCATACCAATCCCGATCCAGAAAAAACTTCGTTCGATGATAATGGTCAACGTAATGATTGAACACAAAAGCAAGGGGTACATGACGGGTCCGCCATTATGAAAAATTTCAATCATGAAACTTGGGTCTCCTTTTGATTTAAAGCAGTTTGAGTCACCAGAAATATGCAGGGTTTTTTTGATACAGGGTTTTTCTGGATGCGAATCTTTGCATGGTATACGTTTTGCATTGATTCTTCCGTCAAGACCTGTTCGCAGGTTCCGGTTTTATATATTTTTCCATTTTTTCCATTTAGCAAAACAAGTCTGTCCGAGTATTCCGCTGCCAGGTTTAAATCGTGAAGAACTATTAGCACAGTGAGGCAGAGCGTCTTTTTAAGGGAGCTTATCAATTCGAGAATTTGAATCTGGTGTGTAATATCAAGATGAGATGTGGGTTCATCAAGAATTAAAAGCAAAGGCTGCTGGGTTAAGGCCCTGGCAATGGCTGCCAGTTGCCTCTCTCCGCCGCTTATATTATTGATCGATGCATCCTTAAGCTTAAAAATACCCGTAAGCTTCATATATTTATGGGCCAGGGCAATGTCTTTGGCGGTTTCAAAGAATTGATATTTTTTAAAAAAAGGCAGTCTTCCTAAAAGGACATACTCTTCAACACTCATGGAAACCGGTTCAACTGACTGCATGACAACAGCAATATGCCTGGCCAATTGCCGGTTTGACATTGTTTGAATATCTTTGCCTTTTATATAAATCTTTCCTTTTTCAGGTTTGTTTATTTTTGAAATAATTTTTATCAGCGTTGTTTTCCCGGACCCGTTAGGACCAATGATTGAAATAGATTCACCCGGGTCTGCTGAAAAACAAATATCTTTGAGTATGGTTTTTTTTTGGTATCTGAAGCTTAAGTTTTCTATGGCAAGGGTATGGCTCATAAAGTCACCTGCTTTCTTGAAAGTGCCCAGACGAAAATAATACCGCCGATGATACCTGTTATGACACCCACCGGAAGTTCAAGCGGAGATATGATGACCCTTGCAATCACATCGCATAGAACTAAAAATGCAGCACCGGCCAGAAATGAACTGATAAGAAGTATTCTATGGTCAGGCCCTGCTATCATGCGCATGAAATGAGGGACAATAAGTCCTGCAAACATGATGATTCCAGCAACAGATACGCTTAATCCCGTTAAAAAAGATGCAAGGATAAATAAATATTTTTTAGTTTTGGTTGTATTAACCCCTAAGTTTGCCGCTTCATCTTCACCTAAAAGTAGGGCATTTAAATCAAAGCAGAAAAAATATGAAATGACAAGCCCCCCAAGGGAACCGAAAAGCGCCATTTTTATTAAAATTGTATTGGGTTCGTCAAGGGAGCCCATGATCCAGAGAACAATATTTTGAAGATCATCGCTTTTTGAGATAGCCATGAGCAGCATGACCAGGGAGGAGGCAACATAGGAGATCATCACACCGGTTAAAAGCATCCTGTTTGACTGAATATCCCTTGTCCGATTGTTCAAATAATAAACAAGAAAGATAACAAGGCTTGCTCCCAAAAATCCTGAAAGGGGGTATGCGATGATACCTATTTTGCTGTAAAATTTAAAAAGTATATTGATACAGACACCCAGGGAAGCCCCTCCTGAAATGCCCAGTGTATAAGGTTCAACCAGGGGATTTTTAAATATTCCCTGGAGCAGGGCGCCTGCAAGGCTCAGCGCTCCACCGATTGAAAGGCCCAATATGATTCTTGGCAGCCGTATGCCTAAAAGGATACTGTGCTCAGCACTTCCTTTGCCGTGTAAAAGAATATCAGGAATATCTTTTAATTGGATTCCTGCACTGCCGACGCATAAAGAAAAAAGGCTGACAAATATTAATATGACCATAAGCAGTATTAAAATAATAGACCACTGCTTTATTTTATTTTGTTTCATTTTTTTAAATCAACATTGGGATGAATCAAAGATAAAACCTGTTTTAACCCTTTTGCAAAGGTAATGGGCGTAGGACTTAAGATAAGTTCAGGATCCAGAACATAAATCCGGTTGTTTTTTGCGGCATTCAGAGACTCAAATTTCTTCCATCGCTGTTTTTCAATTTCTCCGGCTTTTTTGGATGTCCCCATGGTTGCAATTAAGATAACGGCCGGGTTTTCCTTAAGAACTTTTTCCCTGCTGTATATTCCTGATTTTTCATTTTCAGCAATATTGATTCCGCCGCCATAGTTGATATATTCATTGATAAATGTCTCTTTATTGGCAGAATGCAAAGGCTTTATACCGATCTGGATAAATACCTTTTTTTTAGGAAGATAAGCTGTTTTAAGCTTAATCGTCTCAACCTCTTTTGCCGCTTTTTCTACTATTTTTTTTGCAAGATCTGTCCGCCCGAGAACCTTGCTAATTTCCATTGTGATGTCGCACATTTGAGGAAACGTTTGGGGATTTTCGATTTTAAGTACTTTGATATCCTGGTTTTCTAAGATTTTTATCTGTTTTGCCCTTGAAAGCGGGCTTGCAATCACCAGATCCGGGTGCAGGCTGATGATTTTTTCAACGTTCATTTGTATAACCGATCCGACCTTTTTTTTTAATTTTGCTTCTTTGGGCACATTGCAATAGGTGGTATTGGCAATCAGCAAATCCTGAGCATTTAAAAGATATATCATTTCAGTGATAAAGGGCGATAATGATATCACTCTTTGCGGGATTGGTCTTTGAGGGGGTATGGTATTCTTTTCATTCCGGTTCAAACGTGCCTGTGCCCCGTTCATAATTGCATCCAGCGCTGTTTTTATCGTCCGGGGTATTGTCTCATCTGAAACCAGGTCTTTTATTCCTTCAATCTCATAGCCTGCGATAGTATCGGCAATTTTTTTGCACCAGGCATAAAAAGAATTTAAGTTTTTGATCAATCCTTTTTCATATTCATCACTGATGGCAAGAGATGATTCAATAAATGCTGCATATTCAGGATCAAGAAGAAGTTCTTCCACCAGGGCTGCAAAATCGCTGCGCTTGTCTTCACATCCGCAATCTGCACCTGTCACCAATTGGTATATGCTGATTTTTCTTTCTTCTAGACGCTGGAAAATATTACGGTTGGCAAGAATACCGTTCTGCTTTAAAACAGCCTCTGTAACGCCTGCATAAACTGCCTTTGCAATTATTTCACCCATTTTTGTGTGCCCGCCGGTATTTTCTATTTTCAGACCGGAGCCCTGTACCACAAGGATATTATCAGTGCCAGTGCCGGTGGCCTTGTTTATCAGGGGAGTGTAGCTGGATCTGATATCCATATCCTCAAGAGCCGCTGTTTTGCCTTCTGTCACTGATATGATGGCCCGGGTCATAGCTCTTTTGGAAAGTTCCATGTTGGTCAAAATGATGATATTTATGGTACCGGGTTCATAAAAAGTACCCGTATCTTTTGACATTCTTACGGCATTGCCCATGACGCCTGCTGTTACAAGGGCGTAAACCGTCATATTTTTATAGGTTTGAGTTTGAATGGAAAGATTATCCATGTCAGCACCGGTAATTAAAAAAGAAGTGGTTTGTTTCTGTCTTTGTATGGTTTTTAAAATGGATGATTTAAGATGGTCAATGCCATGTTTATACCCCGGTCCCCAGGTGGGGGGAGGAGAAAAATGATTTCCAATACTTGTTATATTGTCCCGCTGGCCTTCAAGGGTTGACACTATTGATTGGGGAGATTTAAAATCAATGATCAGGGTCTTGTTCACAAAATCATAAATATTGCTGTAAGCGATTGAAACGGATTTGATATATTCAAGATCAATTCCTAATGATTTTGAGTGAAGAATGCCAGTGGGGAGGATATTATTTTCAGGCTTTGAAAATTCTTTGGTATATATTACAGAGGAAAGCCAGGACACAAAATATCCTGTATGGGTGGAGGCTCTACAGGTCAGGTCACAGGGAAAATAATAAATCTGATGGTTTTTTATTGCATCCACATCTTTCCACCCGGGTTTGGAGAAAAAATTCTTTGCCGCCTCTTTGTCTGGCGTACATCCATAAATAACCTGGGGGTTAAATGTCATCCATTCTTCTTTCGTGACAGTTATAATATTTCCTTTTTTACCAAAATCAGGAGGGATACCTCCGGCAGCATATATGATCTCATTTTGAAAGGAATCACTGCCCGGGGTCATGATACTGTCTTTTCCCATGAGCCGTATGACTCGTTTTTTTTTAAAATTATCAATTTTGGCAAGTTTTTGTTTTATATGCCTAATTTCTGCCCTGTTTTCTGCAATGGTTTTTAACGCCTCATTCTCACGGTCAAAGATTTTGCCGAAGGCCGCCATACTTTTAAAAGCGTCTTCAATGGTTCGTGTTTTGAAAAAAAACAGTTTGCAATCTGGTTTTTCAAATTTTCTAATTATATCCTTGTGGATCGAAGAGAGGATAATCATATCCGGCCGGGCATCTTCAATTTTATCAAGGTACGGCAGGAAAAAACCTCCAATAATTTGTTTGCCGGCTGCACCGGCAAGGGTTACATCGTGGTAGGTAATGCCCTTAACAAAATCTTTCGCACCTATCTTAAAAAGAATTTCAGTGGCGGATGGTACAAGAGATACGACTTTCTGTGGTGGTTTGAAAAATTCTAAACAATTTCCTTTTGAATCCTGAACACTTACAGGGTATGCGGCAATAGAAGCGGTGCAAGGTACAAGTAACAGAGTAAATACAAAAATCCATGTGCCAATGCTAATTAGTTTTTTCATTTGCATAAAATTTCCTATACTGTAAATTTTTTTTATAAGTTCAAAGCTACTGATAGGATTGTTTGAAATTATTAATACGTCCATTCCACACCGAAAAAGAAAGATTGCGTGGGCATGGGATAACTGCTGCCACTGTAAGCAGATGTTACATACAATTCATCAAAAATATTTTTAATACCGGCAAACAATCTAAAATTTTCTTTTTGCCAGGTCACCTTTGTATCAAATACTTTATATGAGCCAAGCATCTGATCATCGGCAGTATTGGCCTGATCATTGCCGTCATACCGTGAACTTGCCATGGTGCCGGTCAGGGCAAGGGTCAGGCTATCAAACAAATACCACTCAATCCCGATATTGCCCAGGTGCTCGGGTACCAGGGGAATGAAGGTATCGGACAGCTCAAATTTGGCCTGGGTATAAGAATAATTACCCCATATATAGAGCCAGTCTGAAGGATAGATTTTTATCTGGGTTTCTACACCGCGCCGCTGTGTTTTTTCATCATAATTTCTGTTAACTGATGTACCGGTATCTGGATCTTCACCATAGTAGATTTCATCGGTGGTGGTCATATCAAACAGGGTCAAAGATAGTTCAGCAATATACTCCATTTTCAAACGAACTCCGGCATCATAATGCCTGGATTTCTGGGGATGCAGATCATTGTCTGACAAGGCAAATTCATCCACATTGGGAATTCGATAACTTGTTGCATGGCTTGCAAACAATGTAAGGGGCTCAGCCGCTTCCCATGCTATACCGAACTCATAGGCCTGGTTTGTCCATTCTTTTTCACGCACTTGTTCCGGAATCCAGACAGAATATAAATACTGGGGTGGGATAAAAACAGGGGGGGGGAGAACAGGGGGGGAGAAAAAATCAGTATAGTTTTCATCTTGAAATGTGCCGGAAAACCTTGAATATCGATACCCGCCGCTTAAGGACAACTGGCTGGTCAATACCAGTTCATCATGAATAAAACCCTCAATGGTTTGGGTATCACCATTCTTTTTTTCAGCCCATGCGTTTTCACGCAAATATTGGGTATCATAAAAATCCACCCCCATGACAGAGGTGTTTTCTAATCCTGCAACACTATATGTATGTTCATGTACCAGAGAAGATTGCAGGGTATCTTCTAAGATTTTATCTGTCTGATCTGCTTCTGAAATAATCGGAGAATACCCAATGATATAGGAATTTTCTCTGTCCCGGTATCCGCCTTTGAAGGTAAAAAGTCCTACAGACGTTTCAAAATCTATTTTCCCGGTATACCGGTTATCGACTGTACTGCTGAAATCATTCGGGGCACTGGTTTCGCGCCTTTTGTTTCTATCATCGACATCCTCCTGCGCCACAGGCCCTGGAAGTCCGATGTTGCTTTCCAGTAATGATATATTAAATTCCACCGTGGATGTATCAAAAATATCATATCCCAGGTTGATGACGGCGTCTTTTTTTCGCAATCCGCCATTATCCCTGTATCCTTCAGAGTCTGCATACCCACCGGCAAGACTCAGTGCGAGCCTGTCTTTTTTA
>Ga0164318_10002495_pt1 | contig 17113 bp, 18 predicted proteins | sample GuaBasSedimGuay9_FD_113734 | JGI IMG/M metagenome (GOLD analysis project Ga0164318, IMG submission 113734) | Subseafloor sediment microbial communities from Guaymas Basin, Gulf of California, Mexico - Guay9, Core 4571-4, 0-3 cm | ecosystem: Environmental > Aquatic > Marine > Hydrothermal vents...
TCTCACCATTAATTCTTAATTTAACTGTTTCAGAAGTTTCTGAAAGAACTAACAAATCAACCTCATAATCCTTACCATTACAAACAAGAACACGCCTTGTATTTTCTTTAAGAAAAGTGTTAAAGCAAAGACCGCCACAATTAACATCAGGCAATTCTTGGACTTCTTTTGTAGACTGAACAGGCTTGTCAAAAGCATGAAACTTCAAGGTTTCTAAATCAATATATCCATTATTGTCTAAAACACTGACAAAAACTCTGTCATTCACATTAAGAGCTCCATCGCCATTCAAATCAACATCTAATTTATTAAATTTAGGATCAACAGAAAAGGCATAAGAAAAACCCCCTGCTACAATGTAACCTATATAATCAGTACCTTCATGCTCATAAGTAACCTGCCTGGTGCCTGTAGCTAAATCAGTTAAATGAAGTATTTTTTTAGCAGGATCCAAAGAGTCAAACCTGAAAACATGAGCAAAACCTTTAGGATTTTCTGGTTTAGTAGTTGAAACTATAAAATAATCTCCAGGCTTTATAGTTACTTCCTTATACACAAATTTTGAATTTTGTGGGTTTAGTGGGACTTTGTAAAAAAGCCCTTCTCTGCTTGTAAATTCTAAAAATTTTTTATTACCCTTAACAGAAACTTTAAAAGGGTCTGCAGCTGCAAAAACAGACAGCAACAAAACAGCCAAAAAAGCCATTGACAAAATTTTCTTCATTTTTTCAACCTCCAAAAACTTGAATAAAGATATCAATAACAGGACTAATATTTAATATTTGAGCGGACCAAAAACGTAAAATATAGCTTTTTTAAGCAGATTTTTTCAAATAGAGCTTATTTTAAGGTCCAAATCACGTTTTGCCAAGAATCCAGTCCTTTAATTTGATTTTCTTCATTTTTCCAACTCTTTCTATGCTGACTATGTTTTTTGTTTCTAAAGAATTCAAGATTCTGATTAAAGAAGTCTTAGGAATATTTGTCTTGTTTTTGATTATTGCCTGAGTGCTCTGGTTGTTGTTTTCCAACAAAAAATTAACAATAACTTTTTCCCTTGAATTCAAAGTCCTTAAAATATCATCAATTCTTGATGGTTTTTGTTTTACTGACTCTTTTCTAAAAACATCTTTGTTTTTGTTTTTGGAAAATATAAAAAACAACACAAGGAGAAAAAACATAATTATAATGACAACATAAACAAAAGACTTTAAATTCTGAACCACACTTCCTGTTAAAACAATATTTGATTGTATTAAAGACCCCTTTGTAACTTTAACATCAGTTTCTCCTCTTTTGCTCTTGAAAACTGAAACAATCTTGCACTCACCTACAGGAACCCAGTCAAAACCAAAAGAACCAGTAATATCTGTAATAGCTTCATCAACTTCAGAGCCAGAACAATAAAGAATTACTTTTGCCAAAGGAACAGCACCATCATTAATTAAAACAGTCCCTTGAATACTTCCAGCAGGCAAAAGAAATATTTTTTCTAGTTTTGGCTTGTCGATGTTCAAAGTGGTTTCATAAATATAGTCTTTACCAGGAGAAGCAATGTCATCAATCAAAATTTTTAGTTTCCAATTACCTGGTTTTAAATTAAGCTTAAGCCTACCATCTTCAGGAATGTATTTTAGAGTGTTAAAAGTTTTATTATTGCTAGTAAATGTTAAGCGTGCATGAATATTAGAAACAAGTGCCTTAGAATTAAGATCATGCAATTCCAGAATCAAAGGAGCTTCATTTTCAGCAGGCAAAGAAGGCGGTACAACATCAACTTCTGAAAGCTGAGCCAAAGCAAATGGAACCGCCATCAAAAGCGCTAAAAAACAATAAAAAAACCTCATCAAAGAATATATTAAGAAAATATTATTTAAAAATAACTATTTTAACCCTTAGAACGAATAGCCCTCTTACGCTTTTCCTTTTTCATACGCTTTCTCTGCCACTTCCAGCGCATCTGACGCTTTTTCTTCCATCGTCTAGAGCTTCTCTTCATTATGCTAAAGGGCAATACAACTGTTTTATAAATGTTTCTAAAACAAATCCATAAAATATATAATACTCAAAATAATTCAAAATAAAATGGACTTTCAATCAAAACTACTCGGAAGATATACAGATGTCATAGAAACACTAGCAAGTTCAGACTACAAAGAACTAAGCAAAAAACTAAAAGACTTCGCAAACATAGTTCTTATAGATATAGTGGAAATCGGATGCTATAACCCAAAAATAGAAGAATGGTATTCTGAAAACTTCAAACAATTTTACAGCATTCTAAAATCAACAATAAGAAAAGCAAAAAGATTTGAAGAAGGAGAAGAAATAGATATTAAAAAAGCTTTAGAAAATCTTTGGGTTGCGGCAAAAGACCTGGAAAAACACTTTTATTTCTACAATGCACTAGGAAAAAGAGGAAAAATAAGAGCAGAAAACGAACCTTAAAACTTCAAAATCAAGAATTCTTTATAAAAAAATGCCCCGAGCGGGATTTTCACAAAAACGGAATTCAAAAACAAACTCCGCATTTCTCTTTGAACCCGCGTCGCTGCCTCGAAAGGGCAGCATCCTTGGCCGGACTAGACTATCGGGGCATGAGCCCGCGGGGATTTGGACCCCGGACCTCTGGTTTTCCCAGCTTCTTGTTGAGAGCGAAGCCATATAAGACCAGCGCTCTACCAGGCTAAGCTACGGGCTCACCTGACCAAAGATTAAGGTTTTAGTTTAAAAATGTTTTCAAAAATAATCTATCATACTTTATATGCGCCAGCCGGGAATTGAACCCGGGCCACAAGCTTGGCAAGCTCGCATCATACCACTAGACTACTGGCGCAATAAAAGACAAGACAATAAGTGAAGTTTTTAAGTTTTTCTCATTTAAATAAATTCACAGAAAAAGGACCAGTAATGGCAATAGCAGGATTATTCAAATATTTATTAGCAACAGCATAAACATCATCAACAGAAACACTGTCAATCTTTTTTGGATATTCTACATCATAGTCATAACCAACACCCTGCATCTCATAAAAAGCCAGGAAATTAGCCTGTTCTTTGCTTTCCTGATGAGCAAGCAAATAAAATCCTTTCATCTTGTTTTTAACATGAGTCAGCTCTTTTTCAGACATTTTCTCTGTTTTAATCTCATCAACAAGATCCTGAATACCCTTTAAAGACTGATTAAGAACACTGGGACGGACAATCATAACCATTTTAATAAACCCATTAATCCTTACACTAGGCTGCTTAGCATAAGTCAAATAACCCAAACCCCTCTTGCCTCTCAACTCTGTGAACATCCTGCTAGAAACACCAGAGCCAAGAGCAGAAGTGACAACGCGCATCCTGACAAAATCAGGACTCGTAACAGGAGAAATCAAAAAGCCATAATTAATAAAAAAAGATTCCAATAGCTTGTTTTTAGTTAAAACACGTTTAGACTTAAGGGGCTCAGCAAAAATCAACTTTTCCTCAAAAGGCTGCTTTTTAAAATCCCTGAACAAATAAGCCAAAGCCCTTATTGTAGGCTTTTCATAAAAATTTCCAGCAATACCAATAAACAAGTTATTAGGAGAAAACCATTTCCTATAATGCTCAACAAGTTCATCTCTAGTAATTGTTTTAACACTGTCAATAAAACCATCAATAGGATTTGCATAAGGGTGCTTATCATATAATGCTTTCATGAATAATTCTTCTTCAACAATATTAGGATCATCCTCCTTAGCCTTAAGCTCATCTAAAATTTTTGCCTTAGTCTTCTCAAACTCTTCAACAGAAAACTCAGAATTCATGATTATATCCTTTAAAATTTCCAGGCCCACACTAAAATACTCACTAGGCACAACAATCCCAATCTCGCAATACTCTGCAAATGTTCTAGAACTAATAGAACCGCCAACATTCTCAATCTGACTAAGAATATCTTCACCAGTTCTTTTTTTAGTTCCCCTTAAAAGCATCTTAGCAACAAAATTATTCATGCCTGGCTTAGGCTCCTGGGTTAAACCTACTTTAAACAAAGCATCAATAGCAACCAAACCAGTATTATGGTTCTCCTTCATTAAAACAGTAATTCCATTACCCAAAACATATTTACTGCCAGCAGCAGAATGACTTTCCTCAACAACTTGCAAACTAGTGCAAGCTGCCAGCAAAAGCAAAACTGCAAAAAAAATCTTTTTCATTTAGGCTTAACCTCAAAAATCGTAGGAGCCAAAAAATATTTTTTGACAACCCTTCTAATATCTTCTTTAGTTACTTTTTTAATCTTCGGAACATAATTATAATAATCATCAAGAGTGCCAGCAATCCACATCTTGCCAATCTCAAAACCAACCTCTTTAATATTCTCTAACTTTCTAGCCCTCTCAGCAATCAAAAGCATCTTACCTGTTTCCAATTCCTGATCAGAAATCAAATCAGTCTTTAGCTTGTTAATCTGACTCAATGTTTCAACTAAAGCAAGAGCCTTTTTATCAGGGCTTGCAGTTAAGATAAGCTCAAAAACACCAAAGTCCTTAAAAGGATAAACCCCGCCAACAACATCAATAACAAGGTTCTGCTCTCTTTTCAAAATTTTTTCAAGTCTAGAACTTTTACCCTCAACAAGAATCTTAGATAGAACTTTAAGAACAGGAATATCCTGACTTTGAGCATCAGGAAGAATATAACCAATAACAGCATAATCATTACTGATTCTCCTTTCAGTAACATTATACTTCTGAACAGTGTGCATAGGCTGTTTAGGCAGATTAAGCTTTGGCAAAGGCTTTGGCTTAAAATCCTTAAAAGCCTCTGAAATCATTTTCAAAACATTTTCAGTATTAATATCGCCAACAACAACTACATTAATATTATTAGGAACATACCAAGTATTATAGAAATTAATAATCTGATCTCGAGTCATATTAGCAATAGTACTCTTATAACCAATAACAGGATTTCTATAAGGGTGTTTTTCAACAAGCACTTTGCCAAACTCAGTAGAAGCATACCTTAAAGGCACATTAAAATCAGTCCTTTGCTCTTCAAGAATAACCTGAAGCTCTTTGCTGATTTCAGACTGATTAAAAGCAGGATTAAGCAAAAGGTCAACAAAATAAGGAAAAACAATATGAAACTTATCAGAAGGAACAACAATGAAAAAAGCAGTCCAGTCAAAAGAGGTCATAGCATTAAAATCACCACCCACACTCTCAATCACATTCAGAAATTCACCGGTTTTCTGGAATTTAGAACCCTTAAAAAAAATATGCTCAAAAATATGAGCAACACCCCTATTACTGTCATTCTCGTTTCTAGAACCTGTATTCACCCAAAACTGCATAGTAACCAAAGGAAGCTGATGCATTTCCTTAACTGTTACAGACAGACCATTATCAAGCTTAGTAAAGAACAAAGCATTTCTTTCTGATGGCTGAGATAAATTAATATCTCTCAAGGGTGAATAATAAAACCTAATAGCAAAAGCAGTCAAAACTATCAAGACAGACAAAATCACAGGAAAAATAATTTTTGTTTTATTGCTCATCCTCTTTTTAGAACAATACTATATTTATTCTTTTATAAAATTTTTCCTAACAAAAAAATAATTCTCTTCAAATCCTAAAGAAACTGGGCCCGCCCGGACTTGAACCGGGGACCTCCTGCACGTCAAGCAGACGTCATGCCACTAGACCACGGGCCCGCACCAAACAATAAAATGCATTGTTTTATAAAATTTATTGATTATTAAAGATAAGTTTATAAACTTCTAAAAAAAATTCAGAAAACAGGGGGTGTAAAGAATGCAAGCATTTGTACAAATCGCAACAGACACTATACACACACAAAAAATATTAGAAGAATTAAACAAGCTACCTGAAATAAAAGAAGTATACATGCTGTTCGGAGAATGGGACATTCTAGCAAGAGTAGAAGTAAAAGACTCAGAACAATTAGGAAACTTTGTCGTAAACAAAATCAGAAGCATAGAAGGCGTAAGAACAACAAGCACGCAAATAGTAGCAAAGACAGCTAAGAAGGAGTAATCCTGCAAAAACCATCAACACATTTTTGAGGCTCAGGACAATCTGAATTTTCAAAGCATTTTATTATGTCTCCTTTGGTTTCTGCAAACTTAACAGCCTGACCAACATTAGAATAAGCAAAATACAAACCAAAAAAAATACCAACAAGTACAAGCACCAACAAAATAACTCCAAAAACTGATGACACTTTCATAACAAGCAGAAAGAAGTTTTTGTATAAAAAAGTGTTGGTTGACAATAAAATTTCAAGGCCGTGACTGGGTTGGAATTATTTTTGAGTGAGTCTTTGTTTTTCTCTTTTTGAAGGAGCTTCTTGAAATCTTCTGTGAACAATCCTTAGTATGCTCTTAGTATTTCTTTGTTTGGAGCATAGATAGAAAATTCTGGAATGAATTGATAAACCTTTCAGAAACCTTTGAAGGATGGCTGTAATGATGAAAAAAACTTTAAAAAAACTGCACATGACAATAAAATTTTAAAAGCTATTAAAAAAACTGAAATAAAATGCATAAACTAAAACCATTCCCAGACGCAGAAAAATACGAATTCAAAGAAAAATTCATAGAAAGATACAGCAAGCTGACTGACTGGAACACTTACAAAAAGTACACACTGTCTTTTCTAAGAAAATCAATAAGAATAAACACGCTAAAAGCAACAATAAAAGAAGTTATTTCAAGACTGCAAAAAAACTGGATTTTAGAACAAATACCCTGGTGCAAAGAAGGCTACTGGCTGGAACACAAAAAAGGCAGACTAGACATAGGAAACACATTAGAACACACTCTCGGTTACTATTATGTCCAAGAAGCAGCAAGCATGATACCGCCAATAGTTTTAGACCCAAAAGAAAACGACGTTGTATTAGACATGTGCGCATCACCAGGAAGCAAAACAACACAACTCGCACAATACATGAACAACAAAGGCCTGATAATCGCCAACGACATCAAAGGAGACAGGCTGGCAGCACTAGGCATAAACCTGCAAAGAATGGGAGTATACAACACAGCAGTAACATTAATGCAAGGACAAAACTATGAAAAAACAGGCATGATATTTGACAAAATCCTGCTTGACGCGCCCTGCTCAGGAACAGGAACAATAAGAAAAAGCGTAAAAACAATCAGAATGTGGAACCCAGACACAATAAAAAGAATAGCAGGACTCCAAAGAAAACTAACAAGAACAGCCTGGAAAATCCTAAAAAAAGGCGGAACACTGGTTTACAGCACATGCTCAACAGAACCAGAAGAAAACGAAGCAATAATAAACTGGCTGCTGGAAAACAACAAAGACGCAAAAATAGAAGAAATAAAACTAAACATAAAAAAAAGCCCGCCTATTCTAAGTTTTGGAAACAAAAAATACAATCCAGAGATATCAAAATGCCTAAGAATATGGCCGCAAGATAATGACACAGAAGGATTTTTTGTAGCAAAAATAAAAAAAATCTAAAAATTATTCGCATCAGGCTCAAAATAATTCTTTGGATGACTGCAAGAAAGACATTTTCAGTTTTTTTCAAAATTTCATCTTTCAAGAAACTTTTTTCAAGACTTAATAAATATTGTTGTTATATTTTTTGAATTTGTTAAAATAAACTAAATCATTAAAAACAGATCTGGCCCGTTTTTCTTTTGAGCCTAAAGCAAACAAAGCCAAAGCCCTTTCACAAGAACTCTCATAAATCTCTTTTTCATCAACAACAAGACCTGCATTCTGAAAATAACGAGCAATAACCTCATACTGCCTTCCAAGAAAAGCAAAAGCCTCATAATCATTTCTATCAATAACAAGCCTCTCATCAAGAAAATCCTCCATCAAACTCTCAAGATTCTTAAAAGCCTGCCTGAAAAAAGCAGGAACATTACTCTTAAGCAAAATCCTGACATTAGCAACAACATTCCTAACACGGTTGTTTTTAACCTTAGACAAAAAATAGTTAAACCTCTCATCACTGCCAGAATTATAACTCAAGTCAACATCATCACTTGAACTCCCAAACTCTTTCCACAAATCCATGAAGAAGCACAGTAAATAAAACATTTTTAAAATTTTATTGTAACTCAAAAATAACATTTAAATACTTAAACACTTAACAAAAAAAAACCATGACAGACCTGATAGTTTTGCTATACGAACTAAAAAAATATATACAAAAAAGAGTGAGCGCAGAACAAATAAAAGACCTAAGCGAAATAATAATAACATCTGCAAGAGAAGAAGGAAGCCTAAGAATTGCAAGAGGCGCAAAACTTATTCAGACAAAAATCAAAAACAAAAACTTTGACTGGGAACTGCTGGAAAGAGAAATAAACAATATGATTTCAGTGATAGAGAACAGAATAAGATTGTAGCTCAGCTGAAATGCTTCTCAATCTTGCCCCACACCAATAAAACAACAACAAAGATAATGAAAAAAACAAAAGGAATAAGTATTCGCAAGCTACAAGTACCAAAACGAAGGACATTCTCAAAAAACAAAGAAAGACAAAACAAAACAACAAACAAAACACCCAACACCCTATCCAAAATCTTACTCCTTGCCTTCAACAACTCAACTAAAGAAAAAAGAATAACAAAAAAAGCTGAAATAAAATTTTTCACAACAAGCAGAATCATAAGAAAATGTTTCTTAAAAATAGTTTGAATAAGCATAATGAGCACTCCCTGAGAAAAAAAAGGATTTGAAGAAGAAAAAGGATTAAGCAAAAACAACAAAGAAGAAACCAAAGCAATAATCCACGCTGCTCTCTTAGACTTAACAGAATTAACAAACAAAAGAATCACTGAAACAAAAAGCAAAGACAAATAAATGAAAAAAGGGTTTAAAAATAAAAAAGCAACAGATAATTTTTTGAACAAAAATGTCAAGAACCACCAGTTAATAGACTGATAGCCTGTTTGAATGAACGCTGCTTATTGAGTGGTTCTTGAGCACAACAAATTCCACCTTGACCACCAATCAATAAGTTTGGTGGAATATTGTTGTTTAAATACAGATACAAAAAACAGGATTAGACTCAGAAAAACAAAAATGACAAAAACTTTTTCTTTAAGATCAAACTTAAGCATTGATATTTAGAAAGAATAATTAATATATAAATGTGTTGATATCAAAACTTCAAATTAATCCTTCTGACAATAACCCAACCAGCTTCTCCAAGATCATAAAAAACCCCAAGAGTCTTAGCCCTGAACTTAAACCTTGGCTTATATTTTTCCAACAAATACTCCTTAGCATCTTTAAACTTATCATCAGCAACATCTTCTAAAGCAAGAGTAGAATGAAACTTAACATTCTCACCCTCAAACTCATTCGGCTCTATATTAAACTTAGCTTTCAAATCATTAAGAATTCTAAGATGAAGGTTCTTAAGCAAAGGATTTTCTTTCACATCAAGAAAAATCACCTTAGGCTCAAAATAACTAAAACCGTCCAGAACAACATCAAAAGGAGAAACCTCTTTAGCCAAAGAGTCAATATAAACAAAAAAAGGCTCTAAATCATCAACAACAAAAGAAGCTTTAATAGTAATATGCGGACTCTGCTTCAAACCCCAACACAACCCAAAATTATGACAAAGCTCTAGCTCAAGCTTGCGAGCAAAATTATGACTCTCATCATCCAAAAGTATTGCAAAACCTATTCTCATAATAACCAGACAGAACGTAAGCGTATAAAAGAGTTGCTATCAAACACAGCAAACTAAAAACTTGCAAAAAGATAGAAAATCTTCTAAAATGTTTTCAAACAGCGCAATCCTGAGGGCATAATTCTTTAGTTTCAACTTCATCGCAAATACCATCTCCACAGGATCTGCCAGAACAATCCTGCGGACAACTATTTGAATTTGCCTCTTCAATAGTACAGTAATTATCTCCGCAAATTTTCTTATCAGTTACCGCAAATTTTTCTGTTGTCTTGGTTTCATCTTTTTGTTTACTATGTTTCTGCATTTCATTATATTTATCTTTTGCTTCTATAAAATACGCATTACCTTCCTCTAACATAATCATATTATTACTCCTTTTTTCATTTCCAAATAAATCTTTAACAACAAAATCACTAAACCCCGGCGAATATTCTCGGCTTGTAGCTCCTTCACCCAGATAATATACATACACAGGATTTTTATTCTGGAAAAATACTTTAAAACTGTTTATATCACCTGACATGAGCTGTTGTACTTTTGTAAATCCAGTTAATTCATGTACAATATTTTGTGCTGCATGATAAGCAGGAGTTTTGGAACCATCCTGATATAATAGAAAATACTTGCCAATTTTTGAAGAATCAAATTTATCTAAGCCTCCTTTTGAATCCACCTTTGCTTTTTCCAAAGCCATACAAAAAATTGTAGAATCAACATTTAATAATGCTGAAGTAAGAATCCCTTTTAATAAGGACAATGTTCCACATTCCACACCTTCAGTATAAATAATCGGCTGACCCTTTAAAGCAGAAATTTCTCTTTGGGCATCATCAACAGGCACATGAATGTTATATACATCAAAGTATTCATCCCCTCTATAAGAAGAAATCTGATCATAATAGCTTTTAATATTTCCTGCAGGCGCAGCAATTACAACATTACATTCTGCACAAACTTCTTTTATTGCATTATATGAATTTTTTAGAAGGACAACATAATCTTTTATGCTTCCAACAAAAAACTTAGCATGTTCAACATTATCTCCTGTGTCAACTTCATTATCAATCTCCCAGAAAAGCACAGGATTTTTTTTGATAATCGCTTTCATTTCTTCTGAAATCAGTTGATTTCCAAAATCATCATCACCATCATAACGTTCAACCATTTCCTTTACGAATCTTCTGTACTCTTCCATATCCTTGGGCATGCATCTAAAATCAGGAATCCTTCCCCGCATCGCATCAATTTTTCCCCCTACTCTACACGATTCATCATTTCCTTGATCCCACATCGCATACGGCCACAGGCTTGCTAATAATGTCACGCCTGCTTTTGCAGCCTGTTTAACAACATTATCAGTTAAGCTAAAATCAAATGTTCCTCTTTTTGGCTCAATATTTTCCCAAACAAAAGGGCCGCCGTGGGTTCTGACAATACCTACGCCAAGATTTTTAATATCCTCTGTGCTTAGACTTGCATAATCATTCTCCTGAATAAAATCTTCTTCAATACCAAAAAAAGGAATAGCTTTTTTGTTGATCTTTTTCTCTTTTCTATCCTTTTTCCCAACATAATATTTTGAAGGAAGCATCTTTTCTATGTCTTCTCTATTTTTTAGCTGGTTTTTGAATTTTTTTAAGAAGCCCTCTAAATCTTTTGTAACCACAAGATATTGAACCTTTGTTGATTCTTCATAGTCTTTTGAGTCAATAATTTCATAGCTGCCATTATAGGAAATTTTTATAAATTTACCATTTATTCCCTCGGGCAGCTTTGATTGCTTCCACAGCGCAAAAATAATTGAATCATCTCTGTAAAATTTGTAAGCATTATTGTTTATTTTTTCAATCTTTTGTGCATTTCCCAACAATAAGCCCAAAGTCTTTATTGGGAAATAAAGTTCTGTTGGGTTCCCATCATAATCCCTTAACGCAGTGGTCAAAGCATCTTCAGGAAGTCCTTCCATTTTAAAATACGAAACCAGAAATATTTTGTTTGCATGGTTTAGGGCAGTAATTATTCCAGTAAGACAATCATCTATACTTTTAGTTGAAAATTCTGTTATCCAGATAGGTTTGTTTTTTACATACTTTCCGTAAAATCTATTAAGATTCTGGAAGAAATTTTCAACCTTATCATCTTTTAATGAATGGACGCTTATTATATCCATAAAATCTTCTCCTTTCTCAAACACCTTTCCCCAGAATTCATGATACAATTTACTCACATCATTTGTGGGAATAGGACTCATTCCTGCGTTAAGGACAAAAGCGTCCTTGTCTGATTCTTTTATCGCCTCATAGGATGTTTTAAGGATTTGTACATATTCTTCAGGCGTGCCATTAAAAAACCACTGATTAATTTTCCCCTTTCTTGAATTTATATACCCACTTTCTACTTCATTAATTATTTCCCAGTATTTTATTGGTATCTTAAGTCCAGGCATATCATCTATTCCATCACCATCATACCTCTCAACAAGAGCTTTTACAAATCTTTTATATGAAGACAAATCTTTAGGCGGACCCTTGTATTCAGGAGGCGCCCACAAAGACAAATTATCCAAAGAAAAATTTTCTTTTTCATATCTATCTTTATCAGGTTGTTCCCATCTTGGATAAGGATAAATTGTGGCAAGCACGTGTATATTTTTCTCTTGAGCTCTTCTAACAAACTCATCAGTAATAGAAAAATCATAAAAGCCTTTTTTTGGTTCTAAATAATCCCTACGAAACGGAGCAGTATTAGTTCTTATCCATTTGAAGTTCAAGTCATCATTTGGAACTATATCAGTCCACATAAAGCCAAGCCTGTCAGCTTTAAGAGTAATCTCATCTTCAAGATTTAAAATTGAATTTTTTGGTTTTTTATTAATATTAAAAAACATCAGCAGAACAACAGATATAATAATAAAAATAGTAATTATAGTTAGGAATTGTTTTTTCATAATTATTTTAAAAAAGTAATTATTAATAAATTTATTGATTTGGAAAGTAAGATGTAAATGATATTCTTGACTTGATAAAAAAATTCAAAAAGATAATCTTCATCTGCTAAGCTGCATAGAAAACTGATCAAACAATAAAATTTCCCTATTAAGTATTTTTGAAATTATAGATATTTAAAATTTTTCATATTTTTCAAAAAAAATAAAAAAACAAACGCACTAAAATAAAAACATGAAATTAAAATTCGTATATTCAAAAGTTTATTTTGAACAATTGAACAAATACAAAAGAATAAAAAGAAACTGGAAAGAAGTCAAAAAGATAGGAAAAAAATTTGAAAAAAAATACAAAAAAGAAATTAACAAAATCACAAGGCTAATACCAAAAATCGTCAGAAAACCCTGGAGAAAAAAAGAAATAAACGTTTACATAGTAGACTGGGCAGGCCCTAGCTTCTCACACCCGTTGACTTTAAAAGTGCGAAAAGATCTTTTATTGATGCTAGTCATCTTAACCCACGAACTCTTGCATCACTTCTACACAAAAAAATTTTACCTTGATGAGGAAGGAAATGAAACAAAAATCAACAAAAAAGTTAAAGAAGTCTTTGAAAAACTAAAACTTGATGTCAAAAAACAACTAAAAACCCTGCAAAAATATCACAACAAAAGATTTTCAAAGTAAATTCAAAACTACAAAAAACCTACAACTCGCCTTTAACTTCTTTTTCCAGCCTGTTCAAAAAACTTTTAAAAAACTCCAAGCGCTCTTTACAAATCTCCTTTGCTTTCCTTGTATGCAACTTATCCTGCAAAAATTTCAATTTAGTTTCAAATTCAATCTGCGGACTATGTTTAGTCTTATCCTGAATCCGACCATTAATTTCACCGCCAAGATTATTCTTAACATACTCCTCAAGGTCATAATCAGCATAGATTTTAGCATTATTTCTACCAACCCAAACAAAAGCCCTCGCAACCCCAATAGCTCCCAAAGTATCAAGTTTATCTGCATCAAACAGAATCTGAGCTTCTTTAGTTTTCGGCTTATGCCCAGTCCTGTACCTGTGTGAAACAATACATTCCTGAACATGTTTAATTTTATCATCAGAAAACCCAAGATTTTTCAAAATTGGAACAGCCATTTCAGCACCCAAAACAGCATGATCTGTGTTACCAGAAGAATCATTATCTTCTTTAACTCTGGCAATATCATGCAATAATGCTGCTGCTTTCAACACATCCAAATCAACATCCTCATTCTCAGCAAGACGCAAAGATAAATTAAAAACCCTCATGACATGATCCATACTATGAGCAGAACAAGAAAGCTCTTTTTCAACAGCTTCTTTAATCTTCAGAAATTTTAATTCCATAACAAGCTACTAAAAACCAAAATATAAAAATATTGCGAAAAAAGACAAAAGTGAAAAACATAAGCCAGAATTCACACTTCAAAACCAACAGAAGAAAGCATTTCAACAACAACCTCAAGAGGAATACCTCTTGTTAAATTATTATAACTCCCGCTAACTTTTTTAATAAAAGAAGAACTAAAATGCTCTAAAGGATCAAAGCCCAAAGCATAAGCAGTAAATTCAGAGTCCTGATCCAGATATTTGTTAATTTCAGAATCAGTTAAATCCCTCATTTCAACAATAGTAACAACAACCCTTGAAATCTCTTTACCAGAATCAAGGTTCTTCATATGAATACCAGTATAAAACTTAAAAGCATTCCCTGACAAAGACTTTAATCTTTGAAATGCTTCTTCTCTTGATTCAGGCTTTTCAAGAACTTTGCTGTTAAACCAGCCAACAGAATCAAACCCAACAACAATTCCAGAATCATAATGTTCAGCAACAGCATCAGCTTTCAGCTTTGCCAAAAAAAGAACAAGTTCTTCTGGAGAATCAGGCCGCGCATCAAAATACTCATCAACATCACTGGCACGAACAACAAAATCAAAACCCAGAAAACGAAATGCTTCCTGTCTGTAAGGCGATGAAGTAGCAAGAATAATCTTAGCCATAAGCAAAACAGGACAACTGCAACTTATAAACTTTGCCAAAACAAAAATACCATAATTTAAATAAACAGCCTATTAATCAAGGACCATGGTTAAAATATATGAGAAAAAAGCAAAAAGCATAATACACAAAACCAGAATTCCAGGAGGTGACTGGGGCATTAATTATTATGTTGGATGCACTCACAAATGCATCTACTGCTACCTGAACTTCCTCTGCAAATGGAGAAAACAAAAAGAAAAATGGGGAGATTTTGTTGATGTAAAAATAAATGCTCCAGAACTAGCTGCCAAAGAAAGCAAAAACAAAAAAGGAACAGCAATACTGTGCATCAGCGGAGACCCATACCAGCCAATTGATAAAAAATACCAACTAACAAGAAAAGTCCTGCAAAACATAAACCCAAACCTGAAAATAACAATACTAACAAAATCAGACCTAATCACAAGAGACATTGACTTGTTCAAACGCTTCAAAAACATAGAATTAGGCCTGACAATAACAACACTAGATGAAAACATCAAAAAAGTGTTTGAACCATTTTCATCAAGCTCGCACGCAAGGGTAAACGCTTTGAAGAAACTGAAAAAAGAAGGCCTCTACACATATGCATTCATAGGACCAATCCTGCCTTATCTGACAAACCTGAAAAGAATATTCAAAGAAGTGTCTCCATTTGTTGACTTATTCATGTTTGAAGATCTGAACCTCAACCCCTGCAGAAAAGAATTCTTTGAAGCAATAAAAAAGAACTTTCCTGAACTAGAAGAAAAATACAAAAACTTGTCAAAAGAATTCTGGTTAGAAAAAGAGAAAGAGATTAAAGAATTAGCTAAAAAATACAACAAACCAATCAAGATATACTTTAAACACACAGGCTCTCTGAAATTTAAATGAACAAGAAGAAAACACACATTTATTAAATTCCAAATTCTAATCTGAAATCATGGAAGAGATTGAAGTAAAAATCCTAGAGAGTGATAAAGACAAAGTTATCAAGAGACTGTTAGAACTTGGAGCCAAAAAAGTATTTGACGGACCAATGAATTCTGTTTATCTAGACTCAGATAATGAATTAAAAAATCAAAATAAAATTCTGCGAATACGCCAAAAAGGAGAAAAATGCATAATCACCTTGAAAGTCAGGAAAAAAGATCCTGAAGCAAAAATAAATGAAGAATACGAAACAGAAGTTAAGGATTTTGAAGAAATAAGAAAAAAATTTCATAATCTCGGATTTAAAGAATTCGCAACTAACTTCAGAAAAAGAATATCTTGCAAACTTCGTATAAATATATCAATAAAATTATTATTTCAAAGGTAACTTTTCAGAATGCCAATACTCTCTTAAAGATTTTATTAATTCATTTTTGATTTCTAAAATTGCAACTTCTTTTATATGAATGCGGGCGTTTTCAATATTGCTATTAAAAAAGGCTTCCCATTCAGCTATAACAGTGTTTCCGCAAACAAAGAAATTCAGTAATTTGAATTCAATTTTTGATTGTTCTTCACAAACCTTTGTTTTCCAATAATCAGCAATTTCTTTATGTCCTTTGAAAGGCTTTTTGAAAGCCCTTTCATGATACACCCCATCTTCAGCAAAAATACTTAAAATTTTGTTGATGTCTTGATTTACCCAAGCTTCTTTATATGTTTTCAGAAGCTCTTTAACTCTTTGTTTTGAAACCATTTTCAAAAGTCATGATTTTATTTTTTTTAAGCAATAAGTTTTTTCCAAATTACCTCATCTTGCAAATCATCTTCACTATAAACTTCAATTCCATTCCTTTTCAACAAAGCAACTGTTACGCCATCGCCATTTACCAACATTCTTTCTGTTTCACCGCCCTGAGTCTTGCCCTTGCCGCAAGAAGGGCTTCCCTGCTTAAGCACAACTTCAGTTATGTTAAACATTTTACAAATTTCCAAAACCAAATGAGCCCCCTTAACATATTGTTCAGTAACATCAAGACCATCATCAGTAACTAACCTTGTTTTATTATCCAAAACATCATGCCCATTTCCAGAAAGAATCCTTGCACCGCTTCTAGGTGTTGGCAAACCACCTAACTGTTCTGGACAAACAGGAATAGCTTTACCAGCCTTAATCAATTCAACGACTCTTTCACTAGGTTTAGACTCACCCTTATAATTGCAGTTTATTCCAGCCAGACACATGCTTACTAAAATCATTTTACCAATAAAAAAAACAAATCTTATAAATATTTTTAGATAAAAAAATAACTTAACAAAAGTATTAATTAACCTCTTAAGAGTGATAAAAACGAAAGGTTTAAATATTAGTTTTTCAATAATAGCGTTATGAAACAACAAAAAAGGAATTCAAAAGATTTGAAAAGGTTTTCTTTAGTTAGATCCTTGAAATTTTGTTGTTGCTAATTCTAAATACATTGGCCAAAACAAATAATGCTTTTTGAA
>Ga0164318_10002496_pt1 | contig 17113 bp, 17 predicted proteins | sample GuaBasSedimGuay9_FD_113734 | JGI IMG/M metagenome (GOLD analysis project Ga0164318, IMG submission 113734) | Subseafloor sediment microbial communities from Guaymas Basin, Gulf of California, Mexico - Guay9, Core 4571-4, 0-3 cm | ecosystem: Environmental > Aquatic > Marine > Hydrothermal vents...
AGTAACCGGAGAGATAATAATAAACTTGCTATAAAGTATAAAATTATACGTTAAAGTATAAAATTATACAAAATTTTATATATTGCCGGAACATACCGGTATATGGAGAGAGATAAGATTATGCTGGATGAGGAAAGCATTCCGGATAAATGGTACAATATCCATGCAGACGTGGACCTTCCGCCACCCATTCACCCTGCCACACACGAGTCAATAACGCCGGAGGACCTTTCGGTGATTTTCCCGAAAGAACTCATTGCACAGGAAATGAGTAAGGAACGATGGATTCCTGTTCCTGACGAGGTGCGGGACATCTATCGTATATGGAGACCCACTCCCCTTTACCGGGCCCGGCGCCTTGAGCAATTTCTGAAAACGCCGGCCAGAATATTTTATAAGTGGGAGGGCGTGAGTCCTCCGGGAAGCCACAAACCGAATACCGCGGTGGCACAGGCATACTACAACGCGCGGGAGGGGGTGGAGCGGCTGACCACGGAAACCGGTGCCGGACAGTGGGGCTCTGCCCTTGCCTTTGCATGCTCCTTTTTCGATCTCCAGTGCACGGTGTACATGGTAAGATGCAGCTATGAACAGAAGCCATACCGCCGCATACTGATGCAGGTGTGGGAGGCAGACATCACTCCAAGCCCCAGCGAGCGGACATCCTTCGGGAAAAGGGTGCGGGAGGAGATGCCCGATACCTCCGGGAGTCTGGGCATTGCCATCAGTGAAGCAATAGAGGATGCCGCAAAAAACGAGAATACGAAATACTCTCTCGGATCGGTGCTGAACCACGTGGTGCTGCATCAGACGGTGATGGGCCTTGAAATGAAAAAGCAGTTCGAGATGATGGATGCCTATCCCGACATACTGTGCGGATGCGTGGGCGGGGGGAGCAACTTTTCCGGCGGCGTCTTCCCGTTCATACCGGATAAACTGAAGGGGAGGGACATCACATGTATTGCATGCGAGCCCACGGCATGCCCCACGCTCACGAAGGGAGCCTACACCTATGATTTCGGCGACACCGCCTGCCAGACGCCCCTTCTGAAGATGTTCACGCTGGGCCATTCCTTCGTTCCCCCTGCCATCCATGCGGGCGGTCTGAGATACCATGGAGATGCTCCCCTCCTCTGCAAGCTCGTGGAAGAGGGGCTGATAGAGGCACGGGCGTACCACCAGAACGAGGTCTTCGAGGCTGCCACCCTATTCTCCCGCACGGAGGGGTTTGTCATCGCGCCGGAGGCTGCACACGGGCTCAGGGCTGTCATTGACGAGGCGATTCGGTGCAGGGAAAGCGGCGAGGAGAAGACCATCTGTTTCATAAACAGCGGCCACGGTCACTTCGACCTTGGTGCCTACGACCTCTATCACCGCCATATGCTGCAGGACTATGAGTACCCGGAGGAACTCATCCGGGAGGCGCTGAGCAATTTACCATGCGTATAGGATTTGTGGTCAATCCCTATGCAGGAATGGGCGGGAAAATCGGCCTGAAGGGAACGGATGATATAGAGGAGGCACTGCGACGCGGCGGGGAATCTGTGGCCCCTGGAAGGGCACGGGAGTTCTGCAGAGACCTTGATGCGGACATACTCACCTGTTCTTCTTCCATGGGAGGAGATTACACCGAGGGGAAAATTGTGTATGAACCCATGGGCAGAACAACGGCAGATGACACCAGAAGAGCATGCCGGAAATTCCTCGCAGAGGGTGTGGACGCCATCGTGTTCGTGGGTGGCGATGGGACGGCACGAGATATATATGAGGTGGTGGGCATGTCGGTGCCAATACTGGGGATTCCCGCGGGAGTGAAAATGTACTCCGGCGTTTTTGCGGTGAACCCGCCGGCAGGAAGGGAGATTGTGAGAGGGTTCATGCGAGGGGACGCTGAGGTGGTGGAGAGGGAGATTATGGATGCCAGCGAAAGGGCGTACATCAATGATGAATTCGTCCTGCGTTTCTTCGGCTCTGCCCGTTCCCTTTCACTGAAACATCTCCTCCAGAATGCCAAAAGGATTTTCGGAAGCGAGAACGACGCAAAAAGGGAGATCGCATCGTTTCTCTCCCTGATATGCCGGAGGGGCACCTTCGTTCTCGGACCAGGTGGTACATTGAAGGAAGTGGGAAAACAGATGGGGGTTGACAAAACACTGCTGGGGGTTGATGTCATTGAAAACGGTGTGCTGGTGGCAAAGGATGCAAATGAGAGGGAAATTCTGGATGCAATATCAGGCAAGCATGCGCGGATACTCGTAAGTCCCCTCGGGAGCCAGGGATGTGTGTTCGGGAGGGGAAACCAGCAGATAAGCAGTAATGTCATCAAAAAGGTTGGAGTTGAAAATATCATCATTGTCTCCACACCCCATAAACTGATGCACACTCCGGTTCTGTTTGTGGACACGGGAGATAATGAACTCAACAGGGACATTGCGGGAGTGAAACGGGTGATAGTGGGATTCGGGCTTGCTGCAAGAAAGGAGATTATATCCTGAGTATATATTAAGAGTATATAATATCTATATTAAATATACTAAGTTTAATATTTTATTGTATTCTTTTGAGCAGGTATGATTTGAGCATATCCCGCCTATGATGAACATCCACAACTTCAAAGCCCTGGGGGATGAAATCCCTTCTCCCGTATATCGCATCCATGAAATCCCACTGTTTCCGGTAAATAATGCGCGCATCGTCTCTCATTTCGCATTTCATTCTCTCGAAGATCTCCTCTTTCGGTTCGACACCAAATGAGATAATGATAAAATCAAAGATTCCCAGTGGATAGTGAAGTGCATCCCCGTGTTCTATGGTGACATTTTTCAGATGATATTCATCCACCATTTTCTGCGCAATGGCAACCGATTCGGGGTCACGATCAATTCCCACATAGGTGGCGTCACTGTGCCGTGCAAGGGAAATGAGTGTGTTTGGAAGGGGGCCGCACCCAATGTGAAGCACCGCATCGTTCTTCTGTATGTCTGCCATTTGAAATTCTTCAATCGTTGCCCTTTCAAAAAATTTTATGTAGGCATGCCGGAGAAAGGTGGATGAGAACAGTTTCTCCATTTTGATGAAGAGCTGGTCGTGCATGCCCTTGCTTTTCTGCATGGTAGTAAAAAAGAAGGGGTTTAAAGTATTTGGTTGTAGCAACGGCCATGAACACGGTACATTTTCTATGAAATGATTATGAAAGATGGTGTTTTTCATTTTTGCCCGGGTGATTTTGTAGTTCCGCAAATGCTCTTTATGCTACTTGTTATCCTATAGCATTTAATACATTGGCATATTTTCACAAAATCCCCCCTCTCCACCTCACAAATTTGTATCGCTGATAGTTCTCTGCCGTAAATGCAACGCCGCTTTCATTTTAATCCGCTTTATTGCAGCCTAAATAAATTAAGTCTATATACTAAGTAAACTTAAGAGACGGATGTGTTCAACTAAAAAATTTGGCAAATTTTATATCCCCTGTCGTTATTGTGGCCAACGGTAGACCGATGGCCACGATTAGTATGAAAAAAGTAGCTCTCTACACCCGGGTGAGCACGGAGGATCAGGCAAAGGAAGGATTCAGCCTGGACAGTCAGCTTGAAAAGCTGCGAAACTACTGCAAGGCGAGAGACTGGGAAATTGCGGGAGAATACATTGACGATGGTTACAGCGGCAGGGATGTGAAACGCCCGGCCTACCGGCAAATGATGGAAGAGATGGATCGCTGGGATATTCTTCTGGTCATGAAAATGGACCGCATCCACAGAAATTCAAAAAATTTCATGATAATGATGGAGCAGTTGCGGCAAAAAAACAAGGAATTTGTTTCAATGACGGAAAGCCTGGATACAAGCACGGCAATGGGCCGATTCGTCATGGACATCATCCAGCGTATCGCCCAGCTTGAGAGCGAGCAGATCGGCGAACGCGTGTATGATGGAATGAAGCAGAAGGCAAAGCAGGGAAAGGGGCTGCTGGGCAGCCCGGCGCCGTTTGGCTACCGGTATGAAGGGGGGAATCTGGTTCCTGTGCGCGAGGAAGCGGAGGTGGTCAATATTATCTTTTCACGCTACCTTTCGGGAGAAAGCATGGCTGCCATTGCAGAGGCACTGAACGGCGCCGGCATGAAGACGAAAAAAGAGGGAATGTGGGATAGAAAGACCGTATCGCGCATCCTCTCCAATCCTGTGTACTGTGGCCTGGTGGAGTGGGAGGACATTCTTTTTGAAGGTACCCATCCATCGCTCATCTCGATTGATGTGTTCAACAAGGTGCAGCGGCTCAAGGCAAAAAAGGCAAAAATGAAGGGCGCTGTGTTTGTGATAGACGAGATGAAAAAGAAATACATATAAAATGTTATCTTAGTTTATTTAATATATAAACTTAACATTCTAAGACAATATAAAAAGTGTTCCATAATGCAGCCCTCACTTGTTTTCAACAAAAATGTATCTTGAGAATATGTTGTTTATATATTAAGTTTACTTTGTTTAACATTTTCTGCAATTTTCACCAGGATGCTCATTTTTCGTTCTTTTTTGTCCACCAGCACCCTTCCTTCCCGTCTCCACCATCTTTTCGGGTACGACTTTTCCTCCTTCACTGGGTTCAAACCGAGTTTCTTTGCCGCCTTTACAATGTCATCGGCGGTGGGATTTTTTACGGCACGTTCCCTGGAAATTTTCCTCCCCTGCTTCCTGCTCGCAGTGGCATCGATATAGATGGGCCATATCACCCATTTATCCCTCATCTTCCTCAATCAAAACAGCGTTGATGCATCCATCCTGCCCCGGGCGCGAGGTGATCCTTGCTTTCCCCTCATCCGTTGCGATGATGCATCCCTTGGTGATGATATCCCTTCTCACGTAGTGGGGATTTGCGGCATTTTCCAGCACGTCTTTTATCTCCACCCTTTTGGTTGTCCCTGTCTTTTGGTCGGTGAGGTTGACATATTGCGCCGCCACCATCCGCATTTTATAGTTGCCACCTTGCGCTCTGATTTTTCTGAGTTTATCCTTGCCTATGACCGCCAGCATCGGGTCTCTTCCAATCTCATACTTCCGTTTTTTTCGTGCCGATCTGAGTTTGCCGCCCGAGGGTTTTCTCAGGCTTCGTCCATGCCATTGCATAGGGGGAAAAGATGAGGATATACATAAATTTTTGGTAAACGTCACATGGCGCTCGCAATATGAGAAAAGCGGGAAGAAATGTACCGTTCATCCAGTGAGAATATGAGCATACAACATCCACTTGAGATGAAAAGTGCGATGTGAATCCCCCAGATGAATTATGCTCATTTTTCACCGGAACATCAGATATCAGATAGCGTATAGAAAACTACGAACTTCAAATTTTCAGGAGTGGCGTTATCATAGTCCGCGGGACAGACAATAGAAAGGTTGCTGAATCCCTTTACAAAAAATATGTGGAGTGTGATGGATAATTCACTTTTAAACTACATGTAATTACCATACACAATCTTTATAAGTGGTGTATTTATAAGGATTCATGAAGAAGGTGATGGCCCTTTTTATTGTGCTCGTTCTTTTTGCACCCATCACATTCACACACGCAAAGCCTCCCGAAAAAACCGAGCAGAATGTCACCATCTCCTTTGTGATTGAAGTGGACGGAAGCGGGTACTCCATCCCTGCCAAAACAAATTTCATCCTCGGAAAAAAGGTGGTTCTCTGGTACTGTGATGATGCCACCACCCACTCGTATGTTCCGGAAACCTATGTGAATGGCTCCCAGATAGGCGTGGGAATCATGATTGTGGGGGCATGGAAGGCACCGCGCCTGCTCATGCAACCGGGAGACATCTCCGGCATGGGACTTGGCATCTTCTTCATCTTTCCAAACCAGTGATACTCCAAATTCAGCCAAATAAGTTTAATATATGTGTTAACTTTTCTTGTTGGATGCAGGTTCGGCAGCCGATTGTGGCGGTACTGGGGCACGTTGACCATGGCAAAACGACAGTCCTAGATTACATCAGGGGCTCCTGTGTCGCTTCCAGGGAAGCAGGGGCCATCACCCAGCACATTGGCGCCACCGAAGTGCCCATTGATGCGGTGCATGCCATATGCGGCCCGCTGCTCAAGGGCAAGCAATTCAAAGTGCCGGGCCTGCTGTTTATTGATACGCCGGGGCATTTTGCCTTCACCACGCTCAGGGCGAGGGGGGGCGCCCTTGCCGACATGGCGGTGCTCATTATCGACATCAACGAAGGGATTATGCCGCAGACCGTGGAATCGATAGAGATACTGAAGAAATACAAAACCCCCTTTGTGATCGCTGCCAACAAAATAGACACAATAACCGGATGGAAAAAAGGAGGGGGGACGTTCCCCCAGCGGTTCGAGAAGCAGAACGAGAGGGCAAAAAAGGAATTTGAGGAAAAACTGTACAAACTCATCGGCACGCTCTACGAGAAGGGATTTTCTGCGGACCGCTATGACCGCATCAGGGATTTCACCAAAAACGTTGCCATTATTCCACTCTCGGCAAAAACGGGAGAGGGCATACCCGAACTGGTAATGGTGCTCATCGGGCTCGCGCAGCGGTTTCTTGAGGAAAATCTCCTCACACAGGAAGGGGCGGCAGAGGGAACCGTTCTTGAGGTAAAGGAGGAAAAGGGATTCGGCACCACCATCGATGCCATCATCTATAACGGCATCATACGGGAAAGCGACAAGATTGCACTGGGCGGAAGAAACGGGCCCTTTGTAACCACCATCAGGGCGCTTCTCAAGCCACGGCCTCTCGATGAAATACGGGATCCATCGGACAAATTCCTGAAGGTGAAGGAGGTGCATGCGGCCTGCGGCATAAAAATAGCAGCTCCAGAACTGGAACACACCTTTGCCGGCGCACCCATACGGGTGGTCACCGAGCTCGAGGAAGATATGAAGAAAATCGCGCAGGAGATGAGCATTCATATCGCCGCAGAGGAGGAGGGCATCATCCTCAAGGCGGATGCCATTGGCTCCATAGAAGCGCTTGTTTTCATACTCAAGGAGCACAATATTCCCATACGGAAGGCTGAGGTGGGTGACATCTCGCGGAGGGATGTGGTTGAGGCCCAGACCAATGCAGACCCCCTCAACCGTGTGGTGGTGGGATTCAATGTGAAAAAACTCCCTGACGTGGAGGAGTCACAGGGAGTGAAAATCATTACCGACAGGGTTATCTATCACCTTATTGAAACCTTCGAGGAATGGCGGGAGACGAGAAAAAGGGAAATTGAGGAGGAGAAAAGAAGAAGCATCACCTACCCGGGAATGGTACGCTTCCTCCCCAACTGCACGTTCAGGGTGAGCAAACCTGCGGTGATAGGAGTGAGGGTGATTGCAGGAGAAATCCGCCCGGGCCAGAAACTCATCAGGGACGACGGGAAACCGGCCGGAAAAATAAAGAGTATTCAGATGGAGCAGCGCACCCTCTCAAAGGCGACCGCGGGCATGGAGGTGGCAATCGCACTGGAGGGGGTGACGGTGGGTCGCCAGATAAAGCCGGAGCAGACATTCCTTGTGGACATAGGCAGGGAGGAGATACAGCAACTGCTTGAGATGGAACTTTCACCCGATGAGAGTGATGTGCTGGAGAAACTCATCAAGGTAAAGAGAGAGAAATGAACATTTTTCCCTACAAACCGCGAAGATACCAGCAGGAGATAATGGATACCATAGCAGCCTGCCTGAAGAGGGGAGAGCATTTCATCATGGAGGCCCCCGCCGGCTCGGGGAAAACCATCGCATCCCTCACATCGTGTCTTTCCTTTGCTGCGGAGCGCAATATGGGAGTTCTTTATCTCACGAGAACCAATTCCCAGCAGAAACAGGCCATATGGGAGTTGAAGAAAATAGCAGAGCACCTTGGGATAAGGGCGGTGAGCATCCAGGGGAGGATGAACATGTGCCTTCTTGTTGATTCCCTTGCCCACCTCAGAGAAAGAAACATCTCCAATGAGGAGATTGCACGGTTGTGCGCGGTGAGAAAGAAGAGGAGTCTCTCTGCACTGAAGGGAGAGGACGTGCCGAACCGGTGTGTTTTTTTCGAGCATTTTCTGGAAACAAAGGATGCGATGCCTTCCGGAGATGTCATGTCCGCCGAAGAGCTGCGTGCCTACGGAAAGGAATACGGCATCTGCGCCTATGAGTTGAACAGGGCGCTCGCAAAGAAAGCGAACGTGCTCATTGCACCATACATCTATGTGTTTGATGACTTCCTCCGTGAAAAATTTTTCACCTGGTTTCCCCATCCTCCCGAGGAAACCGTCCTGATTATTGATGAGGCCCACAATCTGCCCGATTTCTGCAGGGAGCTTCTCTCGTTCTCCATTTCGCTGAGAACGGTGAATCAGGCGATAAGAGAGGTGGAGGAATATACCATCAGGGAACAGGACATAGTGCATCTGCTCGCATCATTGCAGAACCTTCTTGAGCATCTTGAAGACATGGTGGAGTTTTCTGAAAACAATGATGCACTCCTTTCGGAGGATATTATTGCCCGCTCACTGGGAGCAGCGGGAATGGATGATGCATCGGTGCAGGCCGTGGCGGAGAAAATGGTGACCTATGGCGACATCGTGGCAGACATAAAGGAGAGTCACAATATGATACCCCGCTCATTTGTGAGGAGCACGGGAATGTTTCTGCTCCGCTGGCTTCCGCTCACCGAGAAATGGGTGAGAATCGCGGAGAGGGAGGAGGGCAACGTCTGGATAGAGGCATACTGTCTGGATGCTTCCATTGCCTCGTCCATCATCAATTCATTTTACGCAAGCGTGCACATGTCGGGAACGCTTCAGCCCCTGCAGGAATACAGGAACAGCATCGGCATTGATGCAGAGGCAAGGATATTCCCCTCCCCTTTTCCGGAAAAAAACAGGCTCATTCTGTATGTCGAGGGAGTGACCACCAGATACTACATGAACGATGAGATGGTGCAGAAGATAGCGCATCATCTTGAGACCATCTGCAATTCCATCGGAAGAAACGCACTGGTGCTGTTTCCCTCGTATGCCATCATGGGCAGGTTCCTGAAAACACTGAGCCTCAACGGAGCATGTTATGTTGAGCAGAGGGGGGAGCGGCAGCACACTCTCATGAAAAAGCTCCGGCAGTTCAAACAGGAAGGCGGCGTGTTTCTCTCGGTCATGGGCGGGAGGCTTGCGGAGGGCATTGACTTTCCTTCGGAGGAGCTGGAAATGGTACTGATTGCGGGCATACCGTATCCGCCGCCCTCTGCAAAACAGCAGGCACTGCTTCGATATTATGACAGAAAGTACGGTGACGGGTGGAAATATGTGATGGAGGCGCAGGCAATACGCAAAATCATGCAGTCAATAGGACGGCTCATCAGAAAGGAGGACGACAGAGGAGTGGCGGTCATTCTCGACGAGAGGGCCGCTCGATTTTCCCGGTATATCCCCATGAAAAGTTCCGCCGACCCGGTGAGGGACATCCGGCTGTTCTTTGAGAAGTAGGCAGAAATGGGGGTGCAACCGTATCACTTTTTAAGTATGAACTGCTATTCCATTATGCTCAGAGTATACAATACGCTCGCACGAAAAAAGGAACCGTTCGTACCGAAGGAAGCAGGAAAGGTTGCCATGTACGTGTGCGGCATGACCACCTACAGTGATGCCCACATCGGACACGCACGTACCTATGTGGCCTTTGATGTGATCCGGAGATATCTGGAATACCGTGGCTATCGTGTGCGGTACGTCCAGAACATCACGGACATAGACGACAAAATCATCGCCGCCGCACAGCGGGAAGGAAAAGAAGCACTGGAATACTCCGCCCACTATGCAAAACGGTGCCAGGAGGATATGGAAAAACTCGGCATCCGGCCGGCTGACTTCTATCCGAAGGCAAGCGAAAACATCGACGGGATGATTGAAACCATCAAAAAACTCGTGGAACGGGGATATGCATATGCTGCCGATGGCGACGTGTATTTCAGTCTGGAAAAGTTTGCAGACTACGGAAAACTCTCCGGGCAGAAACTGGAGCAGGTGAAGGCCGGCGCACGCATCGAGCCGGGAGAAAAAAAGAGGAAACCGGAGGATTTTGCCCTCTGGAAGGCGGCCAAACCCGGGGAGCCCAAGTGGCAGAGCCCATGGGGTGAGGGAAGACCGGGATGGCATATTGAATGCTCGTCCATGAGTGAGAGATATCTCGGCATTCCCTTTGATATCCATGGCGGGGGGAGGGATCTGGTGTTTCCTCACCATGAAAACGAGATTGCCCAGGCAGAGGCGGCGTACGGGAAAAGGTTTGTCAATTACTGGCTTCATTCGGGCATGCTCAAGGTGAACGGGGAAAAAATGAGCAAATCGCTCGGGAATATTATCAACGTGAGGGATGCACTCAGCAGCTGGGATGCGGAGACACTCCGCTTTTTCTTCATTTCATACCACTACCGGAGCCCCGCCGATTTCAGTGAAAACACCATCACAAATGCCGGAAATGCCCTCGCCAGGCTGCGGGAGATGAAACACCGACTGGAGGAGGGCGCAGGGGACGATGGCAATGTTTCCCCTGATGAACTGGACGAACGGGAGCGAAAATATCTGGAAGACGTGGGACAGTTCACTCTCGATTTTGAGGAGGCAATGGATGATGACTTCAATACCCCGAGGGCACTGGAGGTCATGTTCGACTTTGTCAAAACCACAAATAAATTTTTGATGGAAAAGGACGAACCCAACAGGAGTTTGTGCCGTCATGCACTGAACGAATTCATGAAAATCGCAGACGTGCTCACCCTCACTCTTGAGACAGATGAGAAGGGACAGATAAACGGGCAGGCCATAAAAACTCTTGCAGAACAGCACGGTGTAACGGGAGACACTCCGGAAGAACTGATAGAAGGCCTTCTGATGTTGAGGCAGAGGGCACGAAAGGAGAAAAACTACGAACTTGCTGACAGAATCAGGGAGGAACTTGCGCATGCGAGGATAGTGATAGAGGATATGGGAGAGGAAACGAAATGGAGGGTGGCATAAGAGAACAATATTTTTAAAGAGTCACCCTTTTTTACTGATGAAAAACCTGCGATTCACCTCCGCCGTGACTCTGTGTATTCTTCTTTCCCTCATCATTGTCTCTCCGCAGTATCGTGGAGTGGAAACTGCCGGAATTGAAGTAGGGCCCTACCTTCAGAATGTGACGGATACCTCCATCACCATCATGTGGAAAACAGGTGCAGAAACCACCTCCAACTCCGTGGAGTGGGGCACATCCATGGAGCTGGGCAACACCACCATGGGAGATGCGGGCGGGGTGTGGCATGAGGTAAAGATGGAGGGGCTGGAGCCATCAACCGCCTATCTCTACCGGGTGCGCTCAGACAACACAGAGAGTAACATCTATTCATTTCACACCTCTGTGGGAAAGGGGGAACCCTTCACCTTTGTTGCCTATGGGGATTCGCGGGGAGTATGGGACAACTGGCAGCATGCCTCGCTGGTGGCCCGGGGAATCTCAGATGCACAGCCCCACTTTGTCATAAATACAGGAGATATGGTCAATCAAGGATCCAGTGAAGAGGCATGGCTTTCATTTCTCCAGGTATCTGATTTCATGCACAACACGACCCTGTTCCCTGCAGTTGGCAATCATGATATGCCCGTTTCTGCATTCACCACCTATTTCTCCCTTCCCGGAAACGAGGAGTGGTATTCCTTCGAGTATGGCGATGCACATTTCATCGTGCTTAATTCTGTGATGCCCGATGTACTCTCGCTGGGTCAGTTCATATGGTTGATGAAACACCTCCACACAGACGCCCAGTGGACCATCGCCGTCTTTCATTACCCGCCCTACAGCTCCGGAAAACACGGCAACACCACCCTTCTTCAATTCCTCTGGGCACCATTTCTGGAGAGAGGCGGTGTTGACCTTGTCCTCACCGGACACGACCACATCTACGAGCACATATATGTGCATGACACCACCTACATTGTCACCGGCGGCGGGGGCGCGCCCCTTTACGATGTCGGTAAAAGCGACTGGACGGTCATGTCAACCTCGGCTTATCATTATGTTAGAATTGATGTTAATGTATCTGCCATACGTGTGACCGCCTGCATGTACGATGGGGAGCCTATCGAACAGTTTGATGTGCCACCCAACAATGAAAAGGAGGGCATATACAGCGCAGTTGCATCGTTTGTATCACACGGTTACTGATTGTTCTTGCCGGCCATCCAGATGACCCTCTGCGGGAATGGTATTTCAATGCCTTCTTTCTCCAGTGCCACCTTTATTTTCCAGAGCATCTCTGTGTAGACGTCGTACCAGCAGCTTGAGGGTGACCATATCTTGATGGATATCTCCACGCTGCTGTCTGCAAGATTCTTTACAAAAATGGTGGGTGAAGGATTGTGGAGCACGAAGGGGTGGTCGTCCAGAAGTTTTTTGATGATGGAAATGGCCTTCTCGGCGTCATCACCGTACCGGATACCGACGGTATATCCAAACCTTCTTGCCCCGTGAGCCACATAGTTCTGTATATGGGAGCTGAACACCTTGTCATTTGGGATTCTCGTATAGATGCCGTCATAGGTACGTATGGTGGTGGAGAGAATGCGTATATCTGTCACAATGCCGCTCACACCGTCAATGTCAACGCCATCACCCACCTTGACGGGCTTTTCTATCACCAAAAACAGACCGCTTATGAGATTGGAAACCACAGTCTGGCTTGCGAAGCCGATGACAATCCCGAGAATACCACCTGCCACAAGAAGACCGCTGAGAGATACATGAATGAGGTTCAGGGATATGAGAAATACAATGGAGAGGATACCATAGTACACCACCTTGATGACGTTATTTGCGGTATTTTTGGGCATTCGCTCCTTGAGTGTCCGTCTGAGATAGAACCGGATAATACGTGCGATGATAAAACCGATGAGGAGAATGAGGAAAAATTCCAGAACCTCGCCATAGGTGGGTGGGTTGTTGGAGCCAAGAAAGGTAATCGGTTCATTCAATGCATCTTTTATCGAGGCCACAATATCAATCATTTGAATCCCCATTCCATAACATAATTTTCCAGCCGTTTCAACCCCTTCGCAAGATGGATATCTATGGACCCGTGCATATCCTTTGGCTTGCGGGATATGAAACCTGTGTCGCCCACGGTGCGCTTCTGTATCTTGATAAATCCATGCAGATATGCATGGTCGTTGTAAAACATCTTCATTTCATGTCCGCAGAATACCAGCTTCTGTATCTCCATCCACTCGTGGTACTCGTTGCGGATATCCACCTTGAACACCCCCTCACGGAGTTTCTTCACCTTCGGCGGTTCTGAATATATGCTGCTCTGCCACCACTTGCAGACGATGCCGCTCTCCGGAGGACCGTACAGCGTGAACTTGGGTTTTGTCTTGGTGAACAGATCTATGCGCTCCACATCCTTTCTGTCAACAAGAAACACACCAACCTCCACCGGGAAGGTGGTATAGAAGGTGTCCCTCTCTCCGGAAGCCACAATGAGAGGTTTATCGAGCTCTATCTGAAGATGTTCAGCAGGATTCGGCAGAGGTATGTTCACCGGCTCCACAGGACACACCACTATGCGCCCGGTGTCGGCGTGGATGAATTTTTCCACCTCTTCCTTCCCGCATTTACGGTAGTATCTCTTGCGTTTTCCCGCATCCTCCACCACGATTTTCACGCCATCCTCAGCGAGAGTGACGTCCAGGTCATATTTGCCGAACACGATGGTATATTACGATCACCTATAAAAAGTTATAAAAAAATGCGTGTTTACCACCATGATGCAATCATTCCGGCTGGACGAGCGCACATCGAGAGAGGACGCCACCATAGGCATTCTGGCAGACACCCATGACAACATGCCCGCAATAGAGAGGGCGGTCGATGTATTCAATGAGCGAGAAGTGGATATGGTCCTCCATGCGGGAGACATTGTCTCGCCGTTCACCGCCGATGCCTTCAGCAAATTGCAGTGCGATATGATGCTGATATACGGGAACAATGACGGTGACAAACCGTATCTTCTGGAGCGATTCAGAAACATCGGTGTATTCCACACAGATCCCTACATCGAGGAGATATACGGTGCACGCATTGCCATGACACATCACCCTGAGATTGTCGATGCACTGGCGACGAAATATGATGTGGTCATCTATGGCCACACCCATGAGAGGGAGATAAAAAGAGAGGATGCACTCATCATCAATCCTGGGGAATGCTGTGGCTATCTCACCGGTGTGAAAAGTGTGGCGCTTCTTCACCTCGGGAAAATGGAGGCGGAACTGGTGGAATGGTAACGGACCCGGAGCATGCATGAGCGGTCATATCTGTGTTCCTATGACAATGAGTTCCCTCATATCCTGCCCATCCACCACGAAATCGGCGGCATCCACAATCCCATCATGCGCATTGAAGGCAATGGCGGTCCCGGCAAGGGAAAACATTCCATTATCATACATGGTATCGCCGATAACCACCACGTCTTCTTTTTCCACCCCGAGGGTGTTCATCAGTTCCAGAAGCACCCTCTCCTTCTCCCTGAGCGGCACCCGCACAATCCCACGCTGCGGGATTTCCCCGCTGAATACAATACCATTGGCAAACACATATGCAATGCCCAGTTTCGCTATCCGGTGCGCCAGCATATCGATGCCTCCAGAAATGATGGCCGTGATTCCCCTCTGATTAAAAAAGTTCACACATTCTGATGCTCCTGGAGTTAACGGGATATTGTCGCAGGCAGTACGGATATCATTTTTTGTGATTCCCGCTTTTCTCCACCTGATGATATCCTCATCCAGAAACTGAACATCTGTTATTTTTCCTTCCACATACTTTCTGACCAGGTCCGAATTGTCGATGCCGAAGGTACGGTGGAGTGCACGCCAGGGACTTTTTTCTATGGTGAAGACACCGTCCATATCAAATACAGTGAGCAGTGACATGGTCATACATATACTTTTTAAATTTAAATTGTATATATGAATGAGATGAGCATAGTTCCGAAAATAGGAATCACGGGAGCACCCAGAGTTGGGAAGACCGAGGGACTCATAAAGGTTGTACGGAGACTGGAAGGAGAATACACATTTGGAGGGATGCTCACCAAAAGCATCGTGGAAAATGGCACACGGATGGGATTTTCACTGATGGACTGGATAACAAAAGAAGAAAGGGTGTTCGCCCATGTGGAGCTTGACACCCCATATCGTGTGGGCAAGTACCGCGTGGATTTGAAGGTGCTCGAAACCTTTGGCATACCCATTATCACTGCCGCCATAAAGAACGAGGAAGTGGATATAGTGATTATAGATGAGGTGGGAAAGATGGAACTGGAAAGCAAAAAGTTCAGAAGAATGGTGAAGGTGGCCCTGGAATGCGATAAACCGGTACTGCTCACCATGCATAAAAAGTCGCGGGATTCCCTGCTGCAGGAGATGAGAAATATGAACAATGTGAGGATACTGGAGATAACGCCGGTGAACAGGAATGTGCTCCCGTACAAAATAGAAAAATTACTGAAGGAAGAATGGCAGCACTAATCGAGGAAGGCTCGGTAAAAATTTTGTTGAAATCTCTTCACGAATACCGTGGGCCCGGCAGAAGAGGGACAGGCTTTTACAATCCCACCCTTGAAATAGACCGTGACCTCACCGTGGCGTTCTGTGCCCATGCCGCACGGGAGGGAGCATATACCTTTCTGGATGGACTTGCGGCCACCGGTATCAGGGGCATCCGCATTGCAAAAGAGGTGGGAGAAAACCTGGAGGTGGATATCAACGAGCGCAAGCCGGAATCATACGAACTGGTGAAAAAAAACATCGCCCTCAATGAAGTGAAGGCCAGGGCCCTCAATCATGACCTGCGCACGCTCCTGCAGCAAAAAAAATACGACTATATCGATATAGACCCCTATGGCTCACCGGTTCCGTTCCTTCCGTATCTTTTCAGGGCCCTGAAAAAGCGCACCTACCTCACCGTGACGGCCACCGACACTGCCACCCTCTGCGGCGTGTGGAGGCGCACCTGCATACGAAAATACCAGGCAATCCCGCTGAAGGGAGAGACATCAAAGGAGGCGGGACTCCGCATTCTCACAGGATACATTGCACGGCAGGCGGCAGGTGAGGGGTACGGATTCACGCCGCTGCTCGCCTACACCCGCAGCCATTTTTTCAGAGTATATGGAATGATGAAGCGAGGCGTAAAAGCGGCGGAGGAGAGCCTCTCGCATGTGGGATGGATATACTGGGATGATGGCTGGCGAACATCCCCCTTTCAACATTTTTTAGGAGAACCCCGCGCCGGTCCACTGTGGATAGGACCGCTTCATGACGAGGCTGTGCTTTATGACATCCAGCAGGAGGTGGAAACCCGCAAGCTGAAGAAAAAAGAAGAGCTCATGAAGCTACTACAGTATTTTCATGAAGAGGCTCATCTTCCTCCGCTATACTATGAAAGCAGCAGCATCGCGAAGGAATGCCGTACATCACAACCGAAAATGGCAACCATACTTGCGGAACTGAAAGACAGGGGATATGAGGCAGGGACCTGTCACTTTTCCCCGGATGCCTTCAAAACCGATGCCCCGTATGAGATCATAACCTCGCTGTTTGGATGAATGCCGATTCTTCTTTTGCAATGTAAACGTTTTTATGCCGTGAAATTTTTATATAACGGTTATTATGGCACTTCCACAGGGCTGGAAAAGGGAAGAATGGCTGCAGGTACTTCTGAATGAAATCACCGACGGGTGCTGGGTGCTTGATGAAGAATGGAGATACCAATTTGTCAATGAGGCGGGTGCCCGGCTTGTGAACATGACACCTGAACAGATCATCGGCCACACGCTCACGGAGCTGTTTCCTGAAGTTAAGGGCACATCGTTTTACGAAGTCTACAGAGAGGCCATGGAAAAGCGTACGGTGCAGAGCGTGGTCTCCTCCTTCCTGTTTCGTGACGGAAGGGAGGGATTTTATGAGGTGAAAGTGTATCCGGTTACCGGAGGAATTCTGTGCATCGGAAGGGATATCACCACGCAAAAACGCATGGAAATGGCACTGGAAAAGAAGAATGAAGAACTGCGTATCATC
>Ga0164318_10002497_pt1 | contig 17110 bp, 17 predicted proteins | sample GuaBasSedimGuay9_FD_113734 | JGI IMG/M metagenome (GOLD analysis project Ga0164318, IMG submission 113734) | Subseafloor sediment microbial communities from Guaymas Basin, Gulf of California, Mexico - Guay9, Core 4571-4, 0-3 cm | ecosystem: Environmental > Aquatic > Marine > Hydrothermal vents...
TACTGTTTGCGCGAAAAGATTCATTGTCCATGGAGCTTGCAATTTATATAGTTTGTTTATCCAATACCTATTTGCCGCAGCATAACCAATTCTTAAGCCAGCTAAGCCAAAAAATTTTGTCATTGAACGCAAAACAAAAATATTTTTACATAAACACGCATATTTAATCACGCTCTCTTGTAGATTCATATCTATAAAAGCTTCATCTATAAGCAATATAGCTTCTTTATCTGGTGTCTGCCGCATAATCTCAATCATTTGCCGCTGTTTAATAATTTGGCCTGTAGGATTATTCGGATTACAAATTATTAACATTGTTTTTTTGCCAATAGACTCTATCAATGCATCAACTGAAACAGAAAATCCATTAACCTCTTTAAGCTGAAGATAACTTAACTTTGCACCAACATTGCCTAAAGCTCTCTTATACTCACTAAACGTTGGAGCCAGTATAATCGCATTTTGAGGCTGAACAACCTGAACAATCAAATATATTAATTCAGTAGAACCATTCCCCGCAATAATCTGTCCATAATCTAAATTAAGATATTTGCCAAGTTTTTGTCTAAAAGCATGGGCATTATGTTCAGGATACATTGGGATATTTTTAATTTCAGCTTTAAGAGCCTGAACTATTTCTACCGGCACTGGTAAAGGATTAACATTAGCACTAAAATCAATAATTTTATCATGATTTAGACTAAATAAATCCGCTATCTCTTTTAGATTTCCGCCATGCTCAAATATTTGTTTCATAAATTTAGCTTTAAAATAAACAATAGCCCGACAATCCAGCTCAGCTCATTTAACGCGCCCAAAACGTCCCCGGTAATACCGCGCAGCTTATGTGTTAAGTAAACTACTGCAGAACCAGCAAATAACGCGTAAAAAATCATCAGGCTGATAAAATGCTCAGGCAAAAACAACCATCCAAGAAAAATAGTAGTGATACTGGCAAATAAAAATTCCCTTATGCCAGCATTATCCACAAAAACTTTTCCCAGCCCTACGTTGTCCCGGGCATACTGACAAAATACCGCGCAGTTAACCATTACCCAGCGGCTAAAAACAGGCATAAGCATTATACCTTTAAATTGGACACAGCGAACACACTCTGCAATTAAGACAACCTTAGCAAGTAGTAAAAATCCGCTGATTGCCGCTCCTTTCGCGCCGCAATGTTTATCTTTCATTACTCTGAGTATAGTTTTTTGATCAGGGCCAGCACTAAAACCGTCAATAGTATCAACCAACCCTTCAATATGTAATGCCCCTGTAATCCAAAGACAAAACCCCTGGATTAAAACAGCGCTTAATAACGCGGAGTTAAAAACCGCGCTAACCTTACATAATCCATAACAACAACTGCCAATTAAAAATCCCACCAAAGGGAAAAAAGACATTGCCTGCGCTAACGCGATGTTCTCATTTTTTTTACTTGTCGGCACAGGAACAATTGTTAAAAATGTAATCGCGAACAAAATTTTCTTAAAAATAATTTTCATCTACCCTCTTAGACTCAAATGTAATAAGTTTGTAAAATTTAGGCGTTTCCCTGTGCCCTATATTAGAACGTTTTGACTGAAGCCAAATGAAGAACGTTTCAATATGCAGTGTGAGGGGGATGTCATAAAATTACAAACCTATACTCAAATCGAAACTTGATCCCTCTTTCTGGTGACGTGGTAGCCTTGTGCCTAACTTACATCTCCTTCTATTTCGCCAACAATTTCTTCTATTAAATCTTCTAATGTCACCAGGCCAATTGTTTGATGGAATTCATCTCTAACAATTGCTAAATATACCCGTATTTTCTGAAATTCTCTGAGTAATTCACTTACTCTCTTGCGCTGATTGATAAAATAAACAGGGTGTAATAAATCTCTCATTACAACTAATTCTTTATCTTTCCAGATATTGAGCAGTTCACGGGCATAAATAACACCTTTAATATTATCTATACTGCCTTCATAAACAGGAATACGCGAATGTCCCCGCTCAGTAATTAAATTTAAAAGATCATGCGTCGAAGCATTAATATCTATAGCAGCCATTTTTTCTACAGGCATCATTACTTGATAAACATATGTATCGCCAAATTCAAAAATACGATGCAGCATACGGCGTTCCACATCTGTTAAAACACCTTCTTCTTTCCCTAATTCGATCATCAGCCTGATTTCTTCTTCTGTAATTAAAGGAGACCTCTTATACTGAGTTTCCCCTAAAACTTTTAGAATAGAATTACTAATTTTAAGAAAAATTTTAGCAATTGGCGCTAATATCCTGATCAGTGAATCCAAAATCCACGCGCTTTGCAAGCATACCATTTCAGCATGTTTGACCGCAAAAACTTTAGGTGTTATCTCCCCAAAGATTAAAACTATTAAGGTAATTACTATAGTAGCAAAACTTACCACCCAAAAATTATTGCCAAAGTAATAAATAAAAATAGCAGTGCCAATAGCTGACATAGCAATGTTTACAAAATTATTACTAATTAATATTGTTGTAATCAGTTCGTCCATCTTAACTGCAACTCGCTGAACAATTTTTGCGTTTTTTTTATTCTGTTTTAATAAATACTTAAGCCGCAGCTTACTCAGGCTGACAAAAGCAACTTCAGTCATAGCAAAAAACGCCGAGGAAACAACAAACACGAATAAAACACAAATCATTAGAAAAATTGGTTCAGATTCCATTTATTTATATAAAGAATGTTGATTAATAAATTGACTAACACTACTTGGGACTAAATACATAATTGACTTGTTACTGCGAACAAGCCTGCGAATTAAAGATGAAGAAATATCAGGATATATGCCTTGTAAAAAAATTAATTTTTTATATAATTTTTTATAAAAAGAACATTGAGTAAAAGACGGCCTAACTGCAATAACAAATTTACATAATCTAAATATTTTATCTATTTGTTTCCAGGTATTTAACTTGGGCAAAACATCTGATCCTGCGATAAAATAAAAATTTGTTCGCGGATGGATTTTCTTTAAATCCCATAATGTTTCGACTGAATAAGAAATGCCTTTTTTTTCTATTTCTATTTTTGAAAAAGAAAAAAAAGGATTAGCCGCAATCGCCTGCTCCAGCATCTGAGTACGTAATGAAGCAGATGTAAGCTGTAGAGAATTTTTATGGGGAGGCTTTAACGCTGGGATAAATAAAACTTTATTTAAACCTAAAGCCTGCCTTGCTGTATCAGCCAAAATTAAATGGCCAATATGCACTGGGTCAAAAGTTCCCCCTAAAATACCAATTTTATTTCTAACTTCTGATTTGCCCATTACCAATCACAACATATTTGTAAGTTGTCAATTCTTTAAGCCCCATAGGGCCGCGTGCATGTAATTTATCTGTACTTATGCCAATTTCCGCGCCAAGCCCAAATTCATTACCGTCAGTAAAACGCGTGGACGCGTTTAAATAAACACACGCAGCATCCACAGATTTAAAAAATTTCATTGCATTCGAAAAATTTTCGGTAATTATTGCTTCAGAATGTTTTGTCCCATATAGAGTAATATGTTCAATTGCCTGAGATAAATTTTTTACTATACGCACAGATAAAATTAAATCAAGATATTCTGTTGCATAATCTTGCTCAGAAACTATTTTTATTCCCGGGTACAATTTGACTGTTTCCTTGCAGCCGCGAATTTCCACACCAGCTTTTTGTAAATGTTTAAAAACCAAAGGTAGAAATTTAGCAGCAATTTGTTTATGCACTAATAAACTCTCTATAGCATTACAAGTTGCCGGCCTTTGCACTTTAGCATTAAATGTTATTTTTTCTGCCATAGATAAATCAGCATACTCATCCACATAAATATGGCAATTGCCTTTATAATGTTTAATTACCGGAATTTTTGATTTTTCTACTACCATACGAATTAAAGACTCGCCGCCTCTTGGGATAATCAAATCAATATATTCAGATAGTCCTAATAGATTCTCCACAGCACGTCTATCTGTACTTTCAATCAAGTTAATACAGCCATGCGGAAATCCGCACAAAATAAAAGATTTAGAAAGTACATTATAAATCGCGATATTAGAATTTATTGACTCTTTGCCGCCGCGTAAAATTACCGCGTTGCCGGATTTTAAACATAAACCAGCACAATCACTAGTTACATTAGGCCTTGATTCGTAAATTATACCAATTACTCCTAAAGGGACGCTCATTTTCCCAATCATCAGGCCATTAGGCCTTTTGGACATATTATTTATTTCTCCCACAGGATCTGTAAGGATAGTTAAAGCTCTAAGATCATCGCTCATCTTCTCAATTCTCTGTTTATTTAAATAAAGACGTTCAATAAACGCCTCTGTTTGCTTAGCTTTTTTAGATAAAGCAATATCTAATTTATTCGCTTTTAAAATAAGGTTTGTATTTTCCTTTAACCCTTTAGCTGCTTCAAATAAAACTTTATTTTTCAAATCAGTAGAAACATTGGATAGATAAACTGAAGCAATTTTCGCCTGTTTAGCTATTTTAAGTAAATCATTTTCCAATTTCATATTATCTCCTTACCGCTAAATTTAGGGGCAGTCAATAAATTTATTCTAAAACAACCAGATTATCTCGATGAATTACTTCATCGTAAAATTTATATCCTAAAATGTGTTCAATTTTAGAAGTTTTAACACCTTTAATTTTTTCAAGCTCTAAAGCAGAATAATTAACTAAACCTTTAGCAATTTGATTACCCTGTTCCCCGCAAATTACAACTAAATCACCCTGGGAAAAATTACCGTCGATACTGGAGATTCCAGAAGAAAGTAAACTCTTGCCTTTTTGAATAATTGCCAGTTGCGCTCCATGGTCAATAAAAATTTTTCCACGGCTTCTGCAACTAAAAGCAATCCAGCGTTTTTTCCCAGAAATTTTATTTTTTTTAGGCATAAACCACGTGCCTGCCTGATCACTCTCGATAAGTTTTAAAAGAATATCAGATTTAGAGCCATTAGCAATTACCACCGCTATTCCCGCATTTACCGCAATTTTTGCCGCAGCAAACTTTGCTGTCATTCCTCCAACAGTAGTCTGTTTGCCTGAACCTTTATCTAAACCAAAAATATTCTCATCAATTTCATCAATTTTTTTAATAATCTTGCCCTCAAGCCCATAAACTCCCTCAACATCAGAAAGAATAATCAATAATTTCGCGTCAATTAAAACTGAAACTAAAGCAGATAACTGATCATTATCACCAAATTTTAATTCATCCGTAGCTACAGTATCATTCTCATTAACAATAGGGATAATATTTTTTTTTAAAAGGTTCAAAATTGTATTACGCGCATTCAGATAACGCTGCCGATTATGCAAAACCTCAGGAGTAAGTAAAATTTGCGCGGTAATAATTTTTTCTTTACGAAAAAGCAGCGAATAATTATGCATTAATTCACTTTGCCCGATTGCAGCAATAGCCTGTAAATCAATAATATTTTTTGGACGCAAAGAATATCCTGATAAATGCATACCACTAACTACAGCGCCTGAGGAAACCAAAACCACATTAATATTACTTTTTTTCAATCTGCAAATTTGAGAAACAATACGCTGCAATTTATACTTATTTATCTGATTATGCTTTGAAGTTAAAAAACTTGAGCCGACCTTAACCACAACCAATAATTTACCATTAAGGCTTTTTAGGTTCATTTTCTACTGTATGCTCCCGTATTTGATTAACTTGTTCAAGCAAAAAAGTTTTTAATTCTTCAATCCCCTGGCCTGTATTACAAGAAACAGGGAAAATATCTTCTTTAATATTTTTTCTAAATTCCTTTAAATTATGCTTTGCCAGAGGAATATCCATTTTATTAGCTGCTAAAATACGCGCTTTTTTTAAAAGTTGAGGGTTGTAAAGTTTTATTTCTTTTAAAAGGTTTGAATAATCAGTCAGGGGTTCTCTGCCGCAAGTTCCAGCCATATCAATAAAAAAAAGGGAAACTTTTGTTCTTTCAATATGCCTTAAAAAAGCAAGCCCTAACCCTTTGCCTTTATGAGCATTTTCAATTATACCTGGAATATCAGCAATTACAAAACGTTGTTCCAAACAATGGAACTCTACTGTCCCAAGTACAGGGCTTAATGTTGTAAAGGGAAATTGTGCGACTTTTGGCTTTGCATTAGAAACAATATTTACAAAAGAAGATTTCCCCGCATTTGGATAACCAATTAAACCAACATCAGCAATTAATTTAAGTTCAAGGCTAATTAATTTTTCCTCTCCAACCTGCCCCAATGTTGCCTGCTGCTTTTTATAATTACCTATGCCGCCTAATCCGCCTTTAACAACAATTACCTGTTCATCCTCAGAACTTAAATCCCGAATCAAACAACCTGTAGTTAAATCAAATACATTTGTTCCTACAGGCACAGAAATTAAGCAATCCTTGCCGCGTTTGCCTTTTTTTAAATTACTACTCCCATGAACTCCTGTCTGTGCTTTAAAATGTTGATTAAAACGAAGGCCAAGAAGAGTTGGGACATTTAGATTTGTTGTGATAATAATATTCCCGCCGTCACCGCCGTCACCGCCATCAGCCCTGCGATGCCGAAAACCTTTGCGATAATAAAAACTCTCACACCCTTTCCCACCATTACCAGCTTTAACATAAATTTTAACGCGGTCAACAAACATCAGTTTATAATTTAATTAGCAATAACACTAATCATTTTTTGTTTTGGGAAAAAAACTTTTCCAGCAGCTAATGCGTATAAAGTATAATCTCTACCAATGCCAACATTATTACCTGCTTTAAAAGTTAAGCCTCGCTGCCTGATTAAAATCGCGCCTGCAGGCACAATTTCTCCTCCAAAATGTTTTACTCCCAGCCTCTGAGAATTACTATCTCTGCCATTTCGAGTACTTCCGCCACCTTTTTTATGTGCCATAGATACATTCCTCCTTTAAAACAAAAGGGATACCAATGCTTTTATTTAATATTATATCAGCACTTTCTCCCCTTGGTTATACTTTATTAATTTTATTAATTAAAAGCCTTGTTATTTTTTGCCTATGTCCATTTTTAGTATGAGAATCTTTTCTGCGTAAATATTTAAAAATAACTAGCTTTTTAGCTTTTACCTGAGCCAATACTTCCGCTTCAACAGAAACATTCTCCAAATAAGGGCGGCCAATTTCCAGATTATCTCCATCAGCAAACAAAAGTACCTTCTCTAAAACCACCTTATCTTTTTTCTCAAAATCTAATTTTTCTACTTCAACAACTTGTTCAGGCGTAACTTTATACTGTTTCCCACCTGTTTCTAAAATAGCATACATAATATCCACCTCCAACCTTCGACAATGACCATTATAAAATAAACTTTATTTTACAAACCTATTACGTTTGAATGTATAATTCAATAAGTATATCATAAAAATTTAATTTCTTCAAGATCTAAATGTTCATCCGCGAATATGGCAATTTTACGCCACATTTTCTTTTCTAAAGTTATAATCTCTGCTCGTTCCTCATTTAAAAGCCGCATAGCAATCAAAGGATGCACGGTAATTTCCACAGAACGCTGCTTATGTGTTAATAAAAAATACTTTAATCGCCTTAACACTTTAATTGCAATAGTTTGTATTGTTTTTATCATTCCTTTCCCCTGACAATGCGGACATTTCATGAACATAATATTTTCTACACTTTTACGAATTCTTTGCCTTGCAATCTGAACCAAACCTAATGGGGAAAAAGGATAAATATTTATGCGCGCTCGGTCATTCTCCAAAAATTTGTATAAAACCTGTAAAACTTTTTTCTGGTTTACAATTTTCTGCATATCAATAAAATCTACAATAATAATTCCCGCTAAATCACGCAGTTTTATCTGTCTGGCCACTTCTTTCGCTGCTTCTAAATTAGTAATTAAAGCAGTCTGCTCTAACTTACTTGTATCAATAAAACTCCCACTATTTACATCTACAGAAACTAAAGCTTCTGTTTTTTCAATAACTATATAACCGCCATTCTCCAATGTTACTTTACGCAAAAAAATATTTTCAATCTGAACATTAACATCATATTTTTCAAACAAAGAAATTTTTTCTTTATGTAAAACTAAACGTGACTTTAATTCTGGCGCTAAAATTTTAATAAAATTTACGGCTTGTTTATAAGCATCACGGTCATCTACAATAAATTGCTCAATATCATCAGTAAACAAATCCCTTGCTGTCCTTAAAACCAAACCATATTCCTGATGAAGTAAACAAGGCGCAGTACTTTTCAGCCCCTGCTGCTTAATTTCCTGTAATAATCTCAAAAGATACTTAATTTCTCTTGCAAATTCTCTTTTGCCCTTATTCTCGGCTTGAGTACGGATAATACAGCCCATACTTTGCGGTAATTTGAGTTCTTGTAATAAAGAACGCAACCGCACCCGTTCCTTTTTATTTTTTATCTTCTTAGAAATCCCAATACTTTTATTATAAGGCATTAATACTAAAAATCTACCTGGCAAACTAATCTGGCTGGTTAAACGGCATCCTTTTGTGCCAAAGGGCTCTTTAACCACCTGAACCATAATTTCCTGACCTTTACGCAATAATTTCCCAATATCCTTTTTACCTTTAAAAGGTAGGTTTTCTGTCTTTTTTGTTGAATGTTCGTCAACCTCTATAGAATAAGCATCAACACAGGGTATTAACTCATTAACATATAAAAAACCATTTTTCCCCCGACCAATATCTACAAATGCCGCATCCATACCTTTAACAACATGTGTAATTTTCCCTTTATAAATATTTCCTGCTAAATTATCATTATTCCGTTCCAGCAAAAATTCTTCAATTTTACCATTTTTATCAATAACTACTACACGTTTTTCCTGTGCACCGATACTCTGCAGTATTTTTTTTTGTTTTACCATAAATAATACTAACTTCCTTATATATATTTAAACATAACTGGTTTGCTATTTTTAGCCGTTCCTTTGTCCCGCAGATTAGGCTTCTTGTTATGTTTGAATACAATCAATTATTTTTAAAAATAAACCCTTTATTTTCTTGTAAATCCTGCGTAATTTCAATGTCCTCCTGAATATCAGAAACGATCTCATCCTCAATCTGAACATCTGCCTGTTCTGAAAATGGTACAGAATAAATTTCCTGTTCTGGCCTTTCAAAAAGCTCATCGCTTCCAGAATTACTCAGCGTTTCATTGTTAGATTTAAGCTTCTCATTAAATTTAACTGAATCTGTTGTTTCTACCAATTGTGAAGCCAAAATGTCTCCAGCCTGTTCAGAATTATTATCAGCATTAACAATTCGAGGCGTAATAAAAATTAATAAATCCTTTTTCTCAACTGCATTCATTTTATGCGTAAAAAACAAACCTAAAATTGGGATATCTCCCAAAATCGGTACTTTTGTTTTAGAGGTAACTTTTTTATTCTTCAACAACCCGCCAATCACCAGAGTATCCCCGCTTTTAATCATTACAGTAGCTTCCGCACTCTGGCTGGAAAGTATAGGCACCTCTGCTCCTTCAAAAGTAACTATATCCTGCTTATCACTAATTTCAGGATGTAATTTTAAGGTCACGAAACCATCTTTATTTATTGTTGGAGTAACTTCTAAAAGCACACCATAACTTTTATATTCCCAACCTGTAATTACAAAACGATCACTTTCCTCGCTAAATGAATACTTGGCAATTGGCCAATCTGTGCCTATATGAATCTTAGCAGGATGATTGTCTAATGTTGTTATTCTTGGGTTCGATAAAATATTTGTTTTGCCGCGGGAAACAATTGCTTCGAGAAGTAAACTAAAAGCAGAACTGTTCAATATGCCAAAACTATAATCATCTGCTGCTGCAAGGGGAAATGATGGATTCGTCCCACTGTGAAACTCACCAGGTTTCTTAGGCAAAGGCAAATATTGACTAGTCTTGGTACCATAACCTTTATCAATACCCCATGGAAATGTTGTGGGCCGTGAAGATCCAGTTGCCACAGCGGAAACATTCCATTTCATACCTAAGCGATCATCATCTGTCAAAGAAGTTTCAATTATTTTAGCTTCAATACTTACCTGTGGAGTTATTGTATCAAGCCTTTTAATTACTTTTCCAATACGATAAATATTTGTCGGGATGTCATTAACAATAACCAAATTAGCTCGCTGATCATATTTTATACTGCCACGTTCAGATTTCATTACATCAATTGTAGCACTAACGTCCAAAGCTTTAGCATAATTTAAAGTAAAAACTTCAGTATCTAAACTTTCCTGGCTTTGTTTTTCTAAAGTAGTAACCCTAATAATATTATCTTCTCTTTCATACGCATAACCATAAGTACGGCAAACAACACTTAACACTTTTTCCCATGGCACATCATTCATTGTTACGCTAATTAAACCGGTTACATCAGGGTCTGCAACTATATTCAAATTGCCTTTTAACGCCAATATCTCAAATACATCTTGAATATCCGCATCTTTAAACTCTACACTAATATTTTCTCCTTCTGAGCTTTTAACCTGTATTTCATTAATACCGTTTGCTGCTAAAAATGTACTTACCGCAACAACTAAAAGGCCTACAACTAAACCAAGCTTTAACTTAAAAGATAAACCTTTACTTTTTACTTCCTTATTTTGCATCACCCCTCCTTTTTTTGGGCATAATCGTAAACACTTTATCTTTATTTTTGATTACTACACTTTCTTTGTCTATTTTTAAAATCCGCATTCCACAAACAGTATCCAGTTCTTTCACTAATTTACCGTTTACAATTGCCACAGATTTTCCTTTTTCATCCCACATAATTCCTTCAAGATTAATCTCTTTAATTTCCATCCCTGACCTTGCTCCAGGCAAAAGCACACCATCTGAGGTTACTAAAAAAGAAAATGGGTCACGTTTTCCTTTACTATCATAAACAAAAAACTCCTTTTTCTCTTTTGCAAACACAGAGTCAAAAAAAAGCATTACAAATAATAAAATATACAGAAACAATACTCTAAAGTTCATTTTCTTTTAGACAAAAAGTATTTACGGACACAAAAATATGATGTTTTTTAGTATCCATAGGATTATTTTCAATTTTAATATTTTTTATTTCCATAAATTTTTCCGCGTTTTCTATGTCATTGACAAAACTGCCAAGGTTATGATAACTGCTATAAGCATCAATAAAAATTGGCGTTTGCACATAAAATTTAGCTTGTTGATTGTCAATCTCTCCAGGTTCCATTGCAATAATTTTTACCTCATTTTCCCTTGCCAGATCAGATAATATCTCTAAAAAAATAGGAAATTCCTTTTGCTGAACAAAAAAAGTTGTAAAATCATTATACGTCTTATTTGCAGTATCTAAATCCCGCATTAACGGCCTAAAATTTCTTACACCCTGATCAATAACCTTAAGAGTCTTTCGTTTTAAAATCACTTCTTTTTTAACAACTACTAAATTTTTTACCACTACCCCTGTAAAAACAAATAGGCTGAATGCAATAAATATTAGAACTATTTGAACTACAGATATTTTATTTTTTTTAAATAAACTACTTTGCATATCTACTCATTTTTAAAATAACAAGTCAAAGTAAAATCCATAACCTCAACATCAGCGATATTTCTACGAATTACAGATTCAAGCTTAATATTCTTAAAATTTTTAAAAAATTCAGCATCAGACTTTAAATTACGAATAAATTTCCCGATCAACGCCATCTCTTTATGCTCTAAAGAAACAACTGTTCCGTCAATTTTTATACAATCAAAATCTGTTGCTATTTTCTCATTGTCTAATGATAAAGCTCTCAGCCATATCCCACAAATAAGAGAGTCACTGAGTTTATTTAATTTTCTGGCCCATAAAAAATTACGCTTCAGCAATTGTTCAAATACATTATTGCATTCTTTTGCTTCTGCTATTTGCTCTTGAATTTCAAACACTTTACGTTGGCCTGGCGCCAAACCATCTAACTGCATATTTAAAGTCTGTAACTCAGCATGAGAAACTATTTTCATCCTATAGACAAAAAACAACACAAATAAAATAAGACAAATAAGAATAACCAGAAATAAAGTTAAAGGAAAATATTTCTCTCTTTCCAGTTTTGCCTCTTTATATTTCGCAGGCAAAAGATCGATTGTAACCATATTTCCTATCCCCTAAGCGCCAAACCAATAGATACTGTTAATAACGGCCCCATTTCCTCAAGTTGTTCCTTAGATAGAGAATCATCCCGCTGAAGTATTTGCGCAGGATCCCAAATCTGCACATCAGCATCTAAGATACTACTTAAAATTTTGTCAATACCTTTAAATTTAGCAGTTCCTCCAGTGAGAAAAACCTTCTGAATCGGCTGACTAATTTGCGCCTCACAGTAACTAAATGATGACTGAATCTCTACACAAAGTCTGGATAAAACAGGCCGCACAACATTTACTAATTCGCCATATTTTTCTTTAGGATGAATTTTAAATTCCTCAGCAACCTTCGGGCTGATTTCAAAACCATTAACAATCGCTTCAGTTAAATGTTTACCTCCTATGTGGACATCACGGTTAAAAAAAGGCATATTCTCTTTCAATGCCATTATACTGGTTATATCCGCGCCTATATCTAAAATTGCTATCGGAAAATTATTTTCCTGAGGGATTAACTGAAAAGAATTAATAATCGCAAAAGAATCAACATCGATAAGATTTGGTATAAGCCCTGCATCACTTAATAACTGTATCCTCTCTTCTATAATTTCTTTTTTTACTGCGACCAATAGAATCTGTATTTTTTTATCTGGTGATTTTAACTCATCCAAAATTTGAAAATCATAATTAACTTCATTAAGGTTAAAAGGGATATATTTACCAACTTCAAACTGCAATGCTTTTTCTATATCCTGCCTAGCCATTTTAGGCATTTGAATATACCTGACAATAACAGCTTGTCCTGAAACAGAAATATTAACAAGTTTAGAACTATTCTGAATATTTTTAGCAACAGTTCTAATCGCTTGCAAAATATCACTACGTTCGTTGCTTTTAAAAGGAACGACATTAAAACTAATTAACTCTTTAGCCCCTGATAAATGCTGTACACGCAACTGTACTATCTTAACACTAGAATTTCCAATATCCATGCCTACAATTAAGCCAGGCTTTATTTTAAATATGTTTTTAAACATATATTATCCTGAGGAAAAAAATACTTCCATCACCTATACTCAAACGCAATTAATTTGCAAAATTTAGGCGTTTCCATGTGCCCTATATTAAAATGTTCTGATTAAGTAAAACCTTAGGCGCAGCCAGTCAAGCCATTCCAATATAGGGCACAGAGGAACCCTTAAATTTCACGAACCTATTACGTTTGAATATAAAGTTAATAAATTTCAGGTATCCCCCTTAATAAACGTTAGTCTAACATATATTATCTTTACATTCAAGGGCTATTTAAAACACATTGGAAAGTCAAAAATACTGTCTGTATCGACGATAAAATAATGTATTCAAATGTGTAATCGGTTTGCAATTTCGGGCAGTTCCCTACAAAAATACAATTATACTTGCGACTCCTTCTACTTTTAACAAATTAGCCTCTTTATCTTTAGGGCTTATAGAAACTTGTTCAAATTTCACTAATAACTTACTTTTCTCCATAACATAGAAAAAATCTACCATTTGCGAATACGTCATTTCCATACGTAGTTCTGCTTTATATTTTTTAAACATAGCAGTTTCTTCAGCTTTACTCTGCGGAGACATATTCACAATAGATGCTCCTGACAAATAAGCAAGAGCTTCAAACTCTTTTAATAATTCTGCTTTTATAGCATCAACATCATCCATTTGAATTTCAAGAAAAGGCTTACAACGGTTATAATCCTGAGTAATATTATCTTTTATTGCTTCTACCTTCAACCTTTGCAATAAGTTATGTTCAGCCAATTCTATCTGTCTGTCAATATTTCTTAATTCTCGGACTAAATGTGAAAAGAAAAATTTACTTGCGATAAAAGTACAAACTAATACCACGCCTAAATACATAAATAATTTACGTTTATCCGTGAAGATCATTGTTAACCCTGTCCTTATACTCAAACGTAATAGGTTTGCAATTTTATGACGTTCCCCTCACACCGCATCTTAAAACATTCTTCTATCGCCAAACCTTAGGCGTAGCAAGGGTTTATCTTAAGTCAGATCGTTCCAATATAGGGCACAAAGAAACGCCTAAATTTTGCAAACCTATTACGTTTGAGTATAATTTAAAGAAAAAATAAGCTCAAAATAAGTTAATTCTTCATTTTTTAATTTCTTTTTACGCATATATTTTGTCTGTACTTTTCTGACTGACTGCATCTGTTTTAAATTACTAACTAATTTAAGCACATCTGAAAGCTTACGCGCATGGCCGCGTAAAACTACACGTATGTCACTTTCCAATCCTATATAATTTATAACTAAATCATTAGTGATCAGCTTTTGTAGTTGACTAAGAATAAATAGAGGTATTCTACGCGCATATAAATGTGTTTTAACAAATTCTATCTTATCTATTTGAACACCAACCTGCCCAAGGTCTTCATCTATCTGAGCAGAATGTAGTACTAAATTATTTAAATAAACCCGCTGGTTATATCTTCTGCCAAAAAAAACTAAACAAACCATCGAGATAAAATAAACACTAAAAATACTCAATAATATAAGCGCCCTGATCTTTTCCCTTAATACCTTCTTTATTTGCAATTCAGGGAGTGTAAATAACATTTGATATTTATAATCATCTATAACTAACGCGGATAAACCTGTAAACGAAACACTGCCAACAACTGCTGTTTTTTGGAACTTCTTTACTGAAATAGGAGCAGAAACACTATTTACAGCAATGCTCAGCTCTTCTCCCATTGCACTATTTAAACCAGCGACAGAACATCCTGAGAGAAAAATATTTTTAGGTTTTTTAATAATATTGTCATTATTTAGAATTAATAAAGACTGTCTTATTTCACCCAAAAGTTTTCTCCTTCCTACATCAGTATTAATCTCATCTATCTTTATTGGTATGCTGCGTGAAAACAGAAGATTTTCTCCTTTAAAAATAATTAAATCTGTAAATGAAGTGTCTATATCTAAAACAATATTGATACTTTTATTTTCTATTTTGCAAATGGAATTTTGCACAATCCATTGCATAATACTGTAAGAACTTAGAACTATTTTATCAACTAAAATTCCTGCCTGTTCTAATATCTTTACCTCTCTTTCAACTATTTCTTTTTGAACAATAGCTACTACAACTTTTGAATACCCCATTTCCCCAATACCACAAACTTGATAACTAAAAATCACATCTTCTTTTTTATAAGGTATGATTCTACCGACATGCAAATCAACCATCTTCCCTAATTCATTCTTATTCAAAGATGGGAGTTCAATTGTCCTTAAAGTAACAAAATTACGCGGCAATATAAGAGTTACAAATATAATGTTATAATGATTTTTTTTCAGCGTCTCTAAAATAAATTCAATAATTTCCTGATCTTTACAAGACGCAATTGGCTTTACAACCACATCAATTATTTTTTTCTGCCTTGTCTGCATAGCCAACCAAACAAGCTTTAAATACATACTATTTATTTCTATATTTAAAAAAACTTTCATCTTAATGCACCAATTCAGTTATCTGAAACGTTGGCAGAAGAATTGCCACCACAATAATACCCAAGACTCCACCAATAAAAAGTATCAATAACGGCTCCAGCAAAGAACTTATCAAAGCAATATCGGATTCAACCTGCTGCCCATAAGCCAAGGAAATTTCTTCTAGTATCTCAGCTAATCTGCCTGAAGCTTCTCCAATAGCAATCATTTTAATAAAAAAATCAGGCATCCCTGAAACTAAAGTAATACTTTTAGAAAAACTCTGCCCTGAAGAAATTTTTCCCCACATATCCTTTAACTCTTGTTTTAGTTTAACATCCTCAATATTCGGCGTAGCAATTTCCAAAGATTTTAATACAGAGATACCGCTTTTTAATAATAAGCATAATGACAAAGAAAACTGTGCTAATTCCTGGCTCTTAACTAACCTTTTCACTATTGGCAGCTTACGCTTAAAGGTACTCAGAAACAATTTAAACGCATCCGCTCCTTTGCGGGAATTAAAAACAAAAAAGATAACTATTCCCAAGATAAGCCAAACCCAAAAATTTTTTCTAGAAAATTCACTTAAAAGCAAGATACTTTTAGTAATAAAAGGCAAATCTTTGCCCACCCCCTGAAATACACTGCCAATACGTGGAATAACAAAATTTATGAGCACAAAAAAACTTATAAATCCTACGCCCAAAAGTAACGTAGGATAAGCTAACGCAGCAACAACTTTACGGCGCAAAGATTCTTGCTTTACCAAATAGGCATTTATCTGCTCTAAAGAGAGAGCCAATTTCCCGCTCACTTCACCAGATTTTACAATGTTAACAAATAAAGAAGAAAATACAGAAGGAAAACAAGATAAGGCCATAGAAAAAGTTTTACCTTTCTTTACATCTGTATGTAAACCTAAAATTATTTTTTGAAAAGCATTATGTTCTGTTTGCTCATAAATAATTTTTAAGGCTTGCAATAAATCAACCTGAGCATAAATGAGAATTTTTAATTTTTGGCTAAAAATAACTACCTGTTTGGCGTTCACCCGTGTTGGAAAAATTCTCTGTTGAAAAATTAACTTTAAATTGTGCGAATCAGTTTCGGATTCTATCGAAACAGGGAACAATCCTTTCTCTGATAAAATATTTAAAGCTTCCCGCTCACTATTAGCTTCAATACTACCATCTAATAAACCGTCTAAATCTCGTTTTGCTTTATAAACAAACTTCACTAATTTATCATCCCTATATCATTGGCTTTATACTCAAACGTAATAGGTTTGTAATTTTATGACATTTCCCTGCACTGCATCTTGAAACGTTCTTCATTCGCAAAACCTTAGGCGCAGCAAGCTGTGCCTAAGGTTTGACTTAAGTCAGAACGTTCCAATCTACAGCACAGGGAAACGCCTAAATTTTACAAACCAATTGCGTTTGAGTATATAACAGAATCTATGGGTTAA
>Ga0164318_10002498_pt1 | contig 17105 bp, 13 predicted proteins | sample GuaBasSedimGuay9_FD_113734 | JGI IMG/M metagenome (GOLD analysis project Ga0164318, IMG submission 113734) | Subseafloor sediment microbial communities from Guaymas Basin, Gulf of California, Mexico - Guay9, Core 4571-4, 0-3 cm | ecosystem: Environmental > Aquatic > Marine > Hydrothermal vents...
CGGGTTTGGCCGGCTTGCAGCATACTCTTACAAAAACATTGAGAAATGGGTCCAATTGCATAAAAGGCAGGTCCCATCTTGAATACATATCTTTTGAGAGAGGATGTCAACCCGGTTGAGGATTTGAACCGCCGGATTATTGGGCAATTCAAACATGCTCTTATTATCGATTTTGAAGCCGTTCCCAATGAGAATATATTTCATGTCGGCGCTGTTTTTAATGGTAATACATTTGAAAAAAAAGGCATAAAGGATAGCAAAGCAGCATTAAAGGAATTATCAGAATTTTCATTTGGTGCCGACTACATAATGGGCCACAATATTATCGACCATGACCTTGTCCTTGTAAAAAAAGTTTTACCTGATGCGCCGATTTTAAATCTACCGGTTATTGATACGCTTTATTTGTCCCCGCTTGCCTTTCCGGAAAACCCATATCACAAGTTGATAAAAAACTACAAGCTGATCAAGAACAGCAAAAATAACCCGGTGGCAGACGCCAATTTGACCTGGGCCGTTTTTGAAGATCAGATTGCGGCATTTTCGGTATTAACTCGGAATGCTCCCGGGTTGATTTCATTCTATGCCTTTGCTTTTGAGCCGTTTTATTCCGGAGACCAAGGATTGAAGATGACCGGCATTTTTCATCTGTTTCACTCTTTGTCTAAATCTGTGCCGAGCAAAGATAAGGCCAAACAGATATTTATTGAAATGTGCCGGGGGAAAATATGTTCAATAGCCTTTGAAAAGATCTGGGACGGGTTCTGTGATCACCCGCAAAAAAGGCCTGTTCTTGCCTATGCCTTGTCATGGCTCAGGGTGTCCGGCGGCAATTCCGTCATTCCTCCCTGGGTGAAACACGAATTTCCGGAGATTTCCGCCATTATTGTTGAGCTTCGGTATGCCTGCGGCAGCAAAGATTGCGAGTATTGCAAATCGACCAACGATTCTGAAAAACTCTTAAAGAAATACTTTGGGTTTGACGAGTACCGCAGGCTGCCGGATGGTCGGAAACTCCAAAAGGAAATTATCGATTCAAACCTTGGCGGCAACTCCTTGCTGGGCATTTTGCCCACGGGCGGAGGAAAATCGATCTGCTACCAGATTCCCGCCCTTCACCGATATCATAGGACCGGTGAACTCACCGTCGTGATATCACCGCTCAAAGCCCTAATGAAAGATCAGGTGGATAATTTAAACAAGAGCACCGGTATGGAGTCAGCCGGCGCCATAAACGGCAGCCTTACGCTTCCTGAACGAGGAAATGTCATTGAAAAAGTGAGGCTGGGGGATATCGGTGTCTTATATATTTCTCCCGAGCAATTGCGCAATTTCAGTGTGGCAGAACTTATCGGTTCAAGGGATGTAGGGTGCTGGGTCTTTGATGAGGCCCACTGCCTTTCCAAATGGGGGCATGATTTCAGGCCGGATTATCTGAATGTTGCCGAGTTTATTTCAGAACAGAACAGGCGTTCTATACATCCTCCCCTTATCGGTGCCTTCACGGCAACCGCAAAAAAGGATGTGATTGAAGAAATTTGCAGTCACTTTACTGAGAAACTTGAGCTTGATCTGGTTTCTTTTATCAGTGGGGTTCAAAGGGAAAATCTCAGCTTCCAGGTATGGCCGGTGACAAAAAATGAAAAGTATGATGTGATTTCCAATTGTCTTAAAGAGAGTGTCTCTGACGGCGACAGCGGGGCCATAGTATATTGTGCAAGTAGAAAAAAAACAGAAGAACTCAGTGAGTTTTTGAATGAAAAAGGGATTGCTTCACAGGCCTTTCATGCCGGAAGAAGTGAGCCGGACAAACGAAATATCCAGGATAATTTTGTAGCCGGAAAAATTCCTGTAATCTGTGCGACAAATGCATTTGGTATGGGAATCGACAAAAAGGATATCCGCCTGGTCATTCATGCCGACATTCCGGGATCCCTTGAAAATTACCTGCAGGAAGCGGGTCGGGCCGGGAGGGATACGGCCCCTGCAGACTGCATCCTCTTATATGAACAGGAAGATATTGAAAATCAGTTTTCATTAAATGCCTATTCAAAACTGTCGTTAAAGGACATCAAGAAAATTTTAGGCGTCTTGAAAAAAAGGGGGGCAAAAACCCCGGAGATTGTTATCACCCCAGGGGAAATCATGCGCCTGATCGGATATTCTAACTTTGCCGATGATGACGGCCGGGCAAAAATCGGCGTCAGTTGGCTAGAGCGAAAAGGTTTTTTAAAGCGTTCTTTTAACCAGACGCTTTTTTTTAAAGGTAAACCCCTTGTCCGGGATATGAAAGAGGCTGAAGAGAAGATCGCCGCGCTGAACCTTTCCAAAATGATGGCGGCGGTGTTCAGAACGATTCTGCTCACCCTGTTCAATGCGGATAAGGATTCAGTATTATCTGCAGATGCTATCTGCGCCAGTTTAGGAAACATCGACAACCTGCCGGAAGAATATCTGGATTCAAGGTTTGTCATCGGGCTTTTATCCCAGATGGCGGAGGTCGGGCTGATCAAGGAAGGGATTATCATGACCGCCTTTGTCAGGCCCAAGGGGCAAGGAAACTCACCGAAACAGCTGGAGTCTTTTCTGGAGATTGAAAAGCAGATGCTTGAAATTATGGAAGAACTATCCCCTGACGCATGGATGTCGCAGGAATCAGCCGATGTCATCCATCTCAGGCTCATGTCCCAGCGGTTGAAGGACAAAGGTTTTGATCAGGTTAATACCGATATTGTGGGCAAAATATTACAGGCCATTGCCAACGATAAGGGGGAAAGCCAGGGAAAGAGTTTGAAAATAGCCGGCAGAAAAGGGGCAGAGCAGCAGATGGTTTATGTGAAATTCCCCTGGCAGAAGATTAAAAAAAGAATGGAATTGCGGCACAATTGTGCAAGACTCTGCCTTAACACCATCATTTCAGCCCTGCCCAGACAGTTGCGGCAGGGTCAAGCTCAGGTGATGGCAGAGTTTTTTCTCTCCCATATTACTAAAACGATGCAGTCTGATGTTTTTCTTTCAGGATATAGGGGAGACCACAAAACCTTAATTGAACGCAGCCTTTTGTTCATGCATGACATGAAGGTGATCACCCTGCAGAACGGTCTGGGGGTTTTTCGGCAGGCAATGACCCTGACCATGCTTCCGGAAAGCCGGAAAAGGCAATATACCATGGGTGATTATGAGCCCCTGTCACACCACTATGCCCAGAAGAATGTACAGGTTCATGTGATGGAAAAATATGCGCGTCTGGGCCTTGAAAAAATTAAAACCGCCCTTGGGTTTGTCAGTGATTATTTTTCATCTTCCTATGATATTTTTATCCAGCAGCATTTCCCCAAAGAAAAAAAACTTATTCAAACAGCCATGACCGTAGAAGCGTATAAAGAGATCATCCAGTCCCTTGAAAATCATACCCAGGAAGCCATCGTTGCAGCCCCGCCTGAAAAGAATATACTTGTCCTGGCCGGACCCGGCTCCGGCAAGACCAAAACCATTGTTCATAGGTGTGCCTGGCTGATCAAAGCCAAGTCGGTGGATCCTTCTTCGATCCTTGTTCTATGTTTCAACCACCAGGCCATGATCGAGCTTAGAAAAAGGATTCGGACACTGACCGGCAGAAGAGCAAGCTTTGTGACGGCCATGACTTATCACGGATTTGCCATGCGCCTGACCGGCCGGTCTTTCCTGGAAAAAGAAAGGGGCCTGAAAAATGAAAAGGGCCAAAACCCGGGGAAAGATGCGATGGGATTTGACACCATTATTGACGAAGCCGTTGAGATTTTGAACGGGGAGCGGGAAATCGCCGGAATTGAACAATCAGAGGCACGAGAATATCTGCTGGCACAATACCGGTATATCCTTGTGGATGAATACCAGGATATTGATGACCGTCAGTACCGGTTTATTTCGGCCTTGACCGGCAGGCTTGAACAGGATCGGGATACGAGAATTTCCATTATGGCGGTTGGTGATGATGACCAGAGTATTTATGGATTTCGAAATGCAAATGTGAAGTTTATCAAGCAGTTCCAAAAGGATTATGAGGCAAAAACATTTTATCTGGTGGAAAATTACAGGTCTTCCTATCCGATTATCCAGGCCTCAAACGCATTTATCGCCTTGAATAAAAATCGAATGAAAACAGGCTCGCCATGCCGGATCAATAAAAGAAGAAAGTCCCAGGAGCAAGAAGCCCACAAAATCGAAAATAGTGGGCTGGTCCAGGTTGTTCAGGTTAAAGATATGGCTTCCCAGGCAGTGTTTGTTGCCCAAAAAATAAAGCAGTTCATGGGAGACAAGCCTGATATGAAATTAAGTGATATCGCAGTAGTTTCCCGGCAGGGAATGGGATATCCGTCTCTGGTGTCCCTCAGGATGGCCCTTGCAAAAGAAGAGATCCAGTTTTGTTATTCAATTAAAAATGGTTCCGGCTTTCCATTGTTCAGGATTAGAGAAATCCAGTCGTTCCTCCAATATCTGGAGGATCATAAAAAAGAAAGCAGGACGCCCTTTGACCTTAAGCAGGAAGTTCTTGAACAATTTAAGCAGAAAAATACATGGACGAATCAAATAACGCAGATTCTCGAATCATGGCGTGACATCAACTCTGATATGGAAATATCTATTGACCGGGCAAAGGATTTTGTACTTGAAACCCTTTTGGAAGAAAAACGGGAGCACAAAACCGGGACCGGTGTCTTCCTGGGCACAGCCCACAGTGTAAAAGGAATGGAATTCCCTTTTGTTTTCATTCTGGACGGAGGGTGGAAACAAAAGAATATCGAAGAAGAGAGGCGATTGTTTTACGTGGCCATGACACGATCAATAAAGGCCGTCTATGTCTGCCGGATTCAAGACTCCCCAAATCCCCATGTGCGGTTTTTGGAACAAAATGACTATACACATGCCACAACTGCAGGACTATCGAGCATCAATGGATTTAATGAAAATTTAACCGTTTCGATCCTCGGGTTGGAAGACCTTTTTATTTCTTATGCTGCTTCATTCCTTGAAGGCTCTGCAATTCATAAGGCGCTTGCAAATCTTAACCCCATGGACAAAGTCTGTATCGTAGAAAAAAAGAATAACATCCATATTGAAAACAAGCATCATCAAACCCTTGCAAGACTTTCGAACAAAGGGAAGGCAAAATGGCATGATAAAATCCAAACCATATTGCACGCCAGAGTGCTTGGCATTATATGGCGCCAGAAAACAGATGGAGAAGACTATGATGGCAGGCGTGAGAAAGTTGAATCATGGGAACTTCCGATTGTAGAAATTCTTCATGAAAAACTGGAGGCAAAGTCAAACAATTTTTTAGAGGTAACACTCAACAATCAAAATATACCGGTCAAGCCAGTGATTTAGATGTTAACAATACAAGAGACCTTTCCTTGAATCTTGCTCATTACGTATTACCGTACGGGAATTTTTTCACCTTTAACAAATCGTGCTAATAAATATTTTCCCGGTCGGGAATATTTCCATTGTTTTTTTTAAATAGATATTTTATATTCCTGATCGGGAATAAATTATAACAGGCTGGCAAACATGAAAACTAAAACAATTGGCAAACTTGTCAGAAAATCACGGAAGGAACAGGGCTTAAGTCAGACAGAGGCAGCTGGGTATCTAAATGTTGGCACCCGTTTCCTGTCGGATCTTGAAAACGGAAAACCAACTGTCCAGTTAGAAAAAGCCCTACATGTATTGAACGGTCTCGGGTTTAAGGTCATTGCTGTGCCAAAGGCAAGCCACAAACTAATCCGCTACATTGAGGACCATTTAAGTGAAAAATAAACTCAATATTTTTGTTAATCAACTCAAAGCTGGTGAGTTGTGGCTGGATCATCAGCGCCGCTTTTGTTTTCAGTATGATAAAAGCTGGATCAATTCGCCGGACAGCTATCGCTTATCTGTTTCCCTGCCCTTAAGAGAAGATCCGTATTTAACCGACGATTCATATTCGTATTTTACCAATTTGCTGCCTGAAGGCAAAATTTTGAATGTCCTTTCCAGAAAACTTCAGATTCCTGTTAGCAATCAGTTTGAATTGTTAAGGGCTATTGGGGGGGATTGTGCTGGGGCTGTATCGTTATTTGAAGATGGTACCTTACCGCCAAAACCCGCAGCATATTCATACAAGTCTCTTACCGATGATCATCTGGCAAAAATAATTAAAGAGCTGCCTGAAAATCCGTTTATGGTAGACGAGGCGGGTATCAGGCTTTCTCTTGCAGGAGCCCAGGAAAAACTTCCTGTTTCACTTAGAGATAATAAGATCCGAATATCAATGAATGGTGCACCCTCTTCCCATATTTTAAAGACCCCGATAAAAGATCTTCATGGGACAGTTGAAAACGAAACTTTCTGCATGATGCTGGCCAAAAGAATGGGACTGATCGTGCCAGATGTTAAAATTATAAAAATAAATGAAACTCCTTTATACATAATCGATCGATATGACAGAAAGATAGAAAATGAACAAATCATCAGACTGATACAGGAGGATTTTTGCCAGGCATTGAATGTCAATTCTCAATTAAAATACACTCCAACACTTGAAGTGTGTTTTTCACTCATCAGAAATGAAAGCGTTGTTCAAATCAAAGATACTAAGCGATTTCTGCAACTTGTCATTTTTAACGGGCTAATTGGCAATTCTGACGCTCACGCAAAAAATATTTCCTTCGTCCATGGAGAGAATGGAACAATCCTGGCACCTTTCTATGATTTATTGTCCACATATGTGTATCCCTATGCTAAAAAAATGGCAATGAAAATAGGTGGCGGGAGGCATTTCCAGTTTCTCGAGCCCAAACACTTTGAACGATTTGCCAAGGATACGCCAATAAAATATAAAATCGTGAAAGAAACTATCGTGACAATGGCAGATAAAATTGTGCGTGAGGCAAAAGACACAACTCAAGAGTTTTCAGATCTGTACGGGAAAAATCCTGTTTTAAAAGAAATTAATGATGTGATTAAAAATTCTTCGAAACAAAAATTAATGGTATTTTCTAAGAAATAGCTCAACCCGGGATAAGTTTTAAATTTCAACAAAAAAATAAACCGAATAAAACCGGTTATTTTCATGTTCACGGCACAGGTCTCTCGACGGTCTTTTTTTTATGTCCCGTTTTATTTTATTCAAATACCGAGTGTTCACTATGCGAACAAACTGGGTAGAAATCCAAAGCTGAGAATTAGAATTTTCTATATTTCGAGAAAATTAAATGACATGCATATATATGTATAATAATCATAATATTTAGTACATATATATATGGCTTGACAATTCAATTTTAATAATATATATATGTACTAAAATCTTGTAAGCGTATATATAATTATGAATTACATGAGAAAAAAACAAAAAAAAATAATTCGAGAACAATTGGATGACACCTTAAGTCGTTTTTCAACTATTGCCTCGGTAAACAGGCCCATGAAGGGATGGATTCGTGCCATCCGTGATGCTTTGGGCATGAATATGCGACAATTTGCCGAAAGGCTTGGAGTCAGCAAATCTCGAATCCCTCGCATAGAACACGATGAGATTACAGGAAGCCTTACTCTTAAAACCATGAATCGAGTTGCAGATAAACTTGATTGTGTTTTTGTTTATGGGTTTGTACCTCGGACAAGCTTAGACGATACTGTCAGAAAACAAGCCTCAATTATTGCTCAAAAACGAATGAACAGACTTATGCACACTATGAGTTTAGAAGCTCAAGGACTTTCATCTAAAAATGTTAAAAAAGCATTTAATAATATGGTGGAAGAAATAATTGATTCGCCTTCTATGTTGTGGGAGAAGGATAAATAATGATTGAGTATGATGATGGTGCTACCCCTCTCGATTATGACGAACTCAAAGGGCTTTTACCCACACATATTACAACCCGTGGCGAACTCGATTTCTTAGAAATGGAAAATATCAACCAAGCGATCATTTGGAGTGAAAATCTAAAAACTAATGACATTTTAAATATCGAATTTATTTGTAACCTTCACAAACAAATGTTTTCCAATGTCTGGAAATGGGCAGGAAAATTTAGAAAATCCAAAAAAAATATTGGAATCCCATATAGTCAAATTGCAGTGGAATTACAAACATTGTGTGATGATTCTCAAGCGTGGATAGAGTATGATACTTATCCTCCAGATGAATTCGCAGCCAGATTTCATCACAGGTTAGTCTTCATACATCCATTTTCAAACGGAAATGGTAGACATGCAAGACTTATGGCAGATTTAATTCTTGAAAAATTATTCACCACAGAAGTTTTCTCTTGGGGAGGAGAGAGTCTTGAGAGTCTTGCTAATCATAATAATGCCAGAAAAGAATATATTAAAGCTTTAAAAATGGCAGATGAGCATGATTATTCTCTGTTGCTTGAATTTGTTAGATCATGAAATTGAGAATCAATTATATCTTTTTGAATTCCAACAAAAAAAAGCACTTACACTCGCTTCGCTATGGCTGCTTTAGGAAGCATTCCATGGGTTGGTGGTTTTATAGCTGCCAGACGCTGATCATACGACCTCCTGATCTATAAAGATACCCGGCATGAAACCGCGGGGTCTGGGAATTAAGAACCTTTTAAAACAAGTAAAATGAAGTTAATTCCTTTTTTAAGGATAAGGAGCAAACCATGGGAATACCTAAAAATGAAAAGCCCCCGACATGGGCAAAGACAATGAGTGATCTGAATACCTATATTGCTCAAGATTTTCTGGGAGGACCTAAAATACTGAAATTTGCCTGGGTTATAAATTTTCAGAAATCCGGTACATTTTTTTTTATCGCACTGCTGATGATGATCTATAAGAACTATTCTACGGCTGCTTATATTTATATGGCCCTTCACGGTAGTTACGGTTTTTGTTGGCTTATCAAGCATTTTGCATTCCCGGACCCGAATTGGGAAAAAAAAATTACTTTTGGAGGAGCTGTATTGAGCTTTTTAGTGGTGCTGGGTCCGTATTGGCTGTTTCCATTTCTTTTAATCTCAGGTGTATTGGGCCCTGATCATTCTGAGCCATCTAACTTTATGCTGATGTTTTGTGTCAGCCTGCATACGCTCGGAGTTGTGATCATGATGGCTTCTGACTGTCAAAAATATTTTACGCTCAAGTATCATAGCGGATTAATTGAAGAAGGAATGCTCAAATATATTCGACACCCCAATTACTTAGGGGAGATGATGCTGTATGGTTCATATGCGCTGCTTGTAAACCACTGGCTGCCATGGATAATATTGGCCTGGGTGTGGTCAGGGCTTTTTCTTGTCAATATGGTGATAAAAGAGGCTTCTATGTCTCGATATCCAGAATGGAACGCTTACAAAGCAAGGACAGGAATGTTGCTCCCGTGGAAACTGTTAATTCCACATAGTGGTTTAAAGAAAGATACATAAAATTCAATAACATTGGTCGACAAAGGAAATTGATCAACTTTAAAACTCTTTCCGAACAAACCGAATTTCAGTATAAACAGATCAAGCGTTAATCCAAATCGTTGAAAGACTTTATATTAATGATAGAGAAAGGGAAAAAATGAAGTATATCGGAGCCCATGTCAGTATCAGCGGAGGCGTAGAGAAAGCCCCTCAAAATGCAGAAAATATCCAAGCAAAGGCCTTTGCCATGTTCACTAGGAACCAGAGGCGGTGGACATCAAAACCCCTGACCGACAAAAATATCGCCAAATTCAAGGAGAACTGCAAGAGCACCGGATATGATCCCAAGCACATCCTCCCTCATGACGGTTATTTGATCAATCTCGGACACCCGGAGGAAGAAGCCCTCAAAAAATCAAGAATCACTTTTCTTGAAGAGATGCAGCGTTGTAAACAACTAGGCCTTCGATACCTGAACTTTCACCCGGGAAGTCACCTGAACAAAATAGATCCCGATCACTGCCTGGAACGAATCGCCGAATCCATCAATCAGACCCTGAACCAGACAAGCGGCATCACAGCAGTCATCGAAAACACCGCCGGCCAGGGAACCAATATGGGATATCGATTCGAACACCTGGCTCGGATCATTGGGAATGTCCAGGACAAGACCCGCATAGGGGTCTGTCTGGATACCTGTCATATTTATTCTGCCGGGTACGATATAAAGACAGGCAAGGCTTTTGAAAACACCCTCCAGGAATTTGATAATCTCGTGGGTATCAGCTACCTGAAAGCCATGCATCTAAACGATTCGAAAAAAATCTTTGGGAGCCGGGTAGACAGACACGAGAGTATCGGAAAAGGATCCCTGGGGCTTGAGCCTTTCAAATTCATCATGAACGACTCGCGCTTCGACCATATTCCCATGGTTCTTGAAACACCGGATCAATCCATATGGGAAAAGGAGATCAGACTCCTCTATGACCTGATTGAATAAAAATTAGTACTCCTAAAGAATTCGGGCAGTATCAGGGCCATATTTCAGTTGTACACCTTTTAAAAATTTGCGCAAGACCTGGTCTTTACAATTCCGGTAATGTCTATTGCCGGGTTTGCGGAAAAAGGCACTTAATTCGTGTTTACTAATGTGTGAATCGGCCATAGCCAGGATTTCCATAATATCATCCGCTTTCAGGTCCAATGCAATTCGTAATTTTCTAAAAATAATATTATTTGTTAACCGTTCTTCCGGCTTGGGCTTAGGACCGTCTTTTTTCCCTCTTTTATCGTTGATCAACCCATTGAGGAAGATTGCCAGATGGATGTCACTGCATTCCTGATATGCAGGATCATCATCTTTTTTCAGCCAATCGCTGACTTGGGCTCGGCTTACCGTTAGGTCGGCCAGGCCGAAAATAGCCATCATCTTTGAATCACCGAAATCAAAAGTGTAACGGATACGTCGTAGAATATCATTATTGGTCATAGTTATATCCTTGACTGCCTTTTTTCCGCTGGCAGAATCATTGGGGTGTCGCCTCAATATATTCCGGTTCCTGAAGCATGATCCTGAACTTATATCATAATCACAAAGAAATGTCCTATAGCTTCACTTCCTTTTCTTGCTAAAATCAAATTATACCATTATGTATTTTATTATGGCGTGGGGATGGCCTTGATTTCAAGAAGATATTTCCCATGATTTTAAATCTTCATTGTTTCACATTATCATGGTATGTTAATCATTATTTGTAAAAATAATACAAATTAAGGGCAGGACAAGTGACGCTGAAATTTCTTGGAATAAAATTAAAAAACCCAATGGTTCTTGCTTCAGGAGTCCTTGGAAACAGCAAAGACATCCTTGAAAGAGTCCATGAAAACGGCTGCGGCCTTGTGACCATGAAATCCATCGGCCCTGAACCCAGGGATGGTCATAATAATCCCACGGTGATTGATCTGGGTTGCGGCTTGATCAATGCGGTAGGCCTGCCGTCTCCCGGGTATCTGAATATGGAGAACGAATGGAAAGATCTTGAAAAAAGAGACTTTCCGATAATTGCAAGCATCTATGGAGGGTCTGTAAGAGAATATCAGATGGTTGCAGAATTTGTTTCTTTAAAAAAACCGGATTTTATCGAAATTAATATCTCTTGCCCTAACTCTGAAAAGCACGGCATGATATTCGGGGTTAACCCACAGTCTTCCCATGATGTTGTCGCAGCTGTTAAAAAAGTAATCAATGTCCCGCTCATTGTAAAATTAACACCCCAGGCACTGAATATTGGTGATATAGCAAAGGCCTGTGAAGATGCCGGTGCTGATGCCATCTGCGCCATCAATACCCTGGGCCCGGGGATGGTGATTGATATTGAAGCAAAGATGCCGGTGCTGTCCTTTAAAAAAGGAGGGCTTTCAGGTCCCATGATAAAACCTGTTGCCATTCGATGTGTGTTTGATATTTACAAGGCCGTAGACATTCCCATCATTGGGCTCGGCGGCATTACTACAGGGGAAGATGCGATCGAAATGATCATGGCAGGAGCAAGCCTTGTGGGAATTGGAAGTGCGGTCCGGTACAGGGGTATTGATGTGTTTCAAACGGTCTCAGATGAAATGGAAGCCTGGTTTTTAGATCATCATTGCAGTTTAGATGACATTAAAGGGGCTGCCCATGAGGGAAACCGATCATGAACACTATTACCGATCAGAACCATATCATGCTCAGAGTTGGAAAAAAACAAATTGAAAGCCAAAACTTTGCCACTTTGTTTTTTAACCATGCTCTGCCTTTCAAGCCCGGTCAATTCATCATGGTATGGATACCGGGTATGGATGAAAAACCCTATACCATATCTTATCATTCAAAAGAAAATTTTGCCATTACCATTGAGGCCAAGGGGCTTTTTTCTACTAAAGCCATTTCACTGGAAACGGGTGACCTGATTGGAATCCGGGGACCCTTTGGAAACGGGTTTAATATCAAACCAGATGACAAAGTAGCGGTTGTAGCCGGCGGCTGCGGAATGGCACCTCTGGCCACCCTGATGGAACAGCTTTCCAAAAGTACAACCTTTATTCATGGGGCAAGATCCAAAGAGTATATTCTCTACCCGGAGCGATTTGATATTGAAAGGCTATTTTGTACGGATGACGGAAGTTTTGGTTATAAAGGATTTGTAACAGATCTTTTGGAAAAAGAAATTACATCAGGAAAACACTTTGACAGTGTCTATACCTGCGGACCTGAAATCATGATGTACACTGTTTTTTGTATCTGTGAAAAGTATGACATCCCCTGTCAGGTCTCTTTGGAACGTTACATGCGATGTGGTTTTGGTGTTTGCGGAGCCTGTGTCTGCGGCAAACAGGTGGTCTGCAAAGACGGACCGGTATTCGAATCTTCCACACTTCGTGCTATGAAAGACTTTAATGCAAAAGCCTTGTTGAAATCCGGTAAAGATGTTGATCTTTCCCAATATTTTTCCTGGCGTTGTAAATAAAAAAATATTTTACGTGTGACCTTCAGGTTACGTGTGATCTTTAGTTTAAAGGATTTTTATAAATGAAATATAAAGAAGAATTTATTGAATTTTTAATTGAATGCAATGCTTTAAAATTTGGCAAATTTGAATTGAAAAGTGGCAGGATTGCCCCCTACTTTATCAATACCGGCATGTTTGATACCGGCTTTAAAATTAAAAAACTCGGCACCTGTTATGCCAAAGCCATACAGGAGCATTTCTCTGACAACTTCGACGGGATCTATGGCCCTGCTTACAAAGGGATCCCTTTGTGCATCTGCACTGCCATGGCACTTTCTGACATGGGCCTGGATAAAGGGTATGTATTCAATCGAAAAGAAGCTAAAACCTATGCTGACAAGAGCCTTGTTGTGGGCATGCCCCTGACATCCGATTCCAGACTGATTCTTGTTGATGATGTCATTACATCCGGGAAAGCCATCAGGGAATCTCTTGAAATCCTTAAATCCTGTGATAATCCAAAGGTCAACGGTATTGTTATCAGTGTGAACCGCCAGGAAAAAGGCAAAACCGAAAAAAATGCATTAAAGGAAGTTGAAGAGATCCTTGGCATTCCCATCCACTCCATTGTCACCATCACGGAAATAAAGGAATACCTGCACAATAAAGAAATAGATGGCAAGGTGATTCTTGATGATCACATGCTTTCAAAAATCGATACCTATCTTGAAGAATATGGTGCCATATGAAAATCAAGCAACCTATTTAGGATTCTATTCTAAGGATAACCCATCTAAGAATAGTGCTGACGTATCTCTCTTTCGCTGATTCCCATCAGATACAGCAGCCCATCCAATCCAACGCTGGATATGGACTTTTGTGCGTTTTCCTTTACAGTCGGCTTGGCGTGAAATGCAATGCCTAAACCGGCAATACTGATCATTGGAAGATCGTTGGCACCGTCACCAACAGCGATGGTCTGCTGAAGACTGATATTTTCTACCGTGGCAATGGTCTTGAGGATTTCGGCTTTTCTATGCCCGTCAATAATATCACCGGTAACACTTCCGGTAACTTTACCCTCTTTGATTTCAAGTGCATTGGTAAAAACATAATCAAGCCCCAGTTTGCTCTGTAGATATCCACCGAAATAATCAAAGCCACCGGATATGATGCCTATTTTATACCCAAGTTTTTTTAAGGCAGTAACCAGACGCTGGGCACCTTCAGTCAACTCAAGATTTTCGGCAACCTGAGCCAGTACTTTTTCATCCAGGCCTTTGAGCAGAGCCACCCGCTGGGTGAAACTTTGTTTAAAATCTATGTCACCGTTCATAGCAGACTCAGTAATCTGTGCGACCTGTTCTCCAACTCCGGCGTGCTTTGCCAGTTCATCAATGACTTCACACTGGATTAAAGTTGAATCCATATCAAAGACGATCAGTCTTCGGGCATGGCGATAAATGTCATCTACATGAAAAGAGATGTCAATCCCGGTTTTTTTTGAAATTTCAAGCAATTGCCGGCGTAATCTGCCAGGATCATGCATCTTGCCGGATACGGTAAGCTGTATGCAGGCTTTGGGGAATCGTTCGGTCTCATCTTGCGGCACCCATCCGGAAAGTTTGGTAATAATATCAATATTGAGCTGGTTGGCTGCGATTGCAGCTGTAACTTCGGATAGCTGCCTTGCGGTCAGGGTACGACCCAGAAGTGTTATGATCCTTCGTTCATGGCCATTAGAAGCGACCCATCCGATATAGCTTTCAGCATCAATGGCCGAAAACCGAATCTGAATCTCAAGTTCATGGGCCTGGAATAGAAGATCTTTAAGGTTAGACGATGATGAATGTTTTGATGGTATTTCAACCAGTATGCCCAAAGAAAGATAATCATGAATAACAGCCTGCCCGATATCCAGGATAATGACTTCATATTGCGAAAGGATATTGGTTAAGCTGGTGGTCAAACCGGGTTTGTCTTTACCGGTAATATTAATTAGGATAATTTCTCTCAATACAAATCTCCATTTATTAAACTGCGGCTCAAAGTTTTTTCTTTAAAGGAAAATTCATGCATATGCATTAAAAATCTCTTTGTTTTTCCTTAACATTTCTCCTGAAAGAAGGTCTTTCAAAGCATCGTCATAATTTTGTTTTGATACACCAGGGACTATTCTCTGTTTTGCAATGGTCCCTAAAAGTGCCATATTCTGCATCCTTGAATCGTCCATGGTCCGGGTATCCACTTTAACAGCAACTGCACCAATAGACTCACATGCCGTCTGAATATCGTTTGCAGTCAGTTCAGTGTTCAGACCCAGACGAACACCCAGCGGTTGCCAGGAGACATCCAAGTATACCAGCGTGCCACCCTTTTTCAAAGCCGTTTCAAGTCCCCGCATGGCCTCATGAATCTCCATACCTAAGACAAGATCGGCACTATTTTTCATGATCATCGGGGAATGGATCTTATCCCCGCATCGAATCATGGAAACGACCACACCCCCTCTCTGGGCAAGACCGTGGGTATCCACGGCAAGGGCATTAATTCCTGCATGATCTATTCCCCGCAACAACGCCTGACTCAACAATCCAATACCCTGCCCGCCGACACCTGTGATATGAATATTATATGCTTTCATTTTACTCCTTTATCAAAATCAATTGCCTGTTGGGGGCACGATGGCCTGCATGATCCATCCCCGATACATAGATCAAGATTGATATCCACACTCTGGTCCGGATTTCGGATAAAGGTGGGACAGCCGAACTGCTCCACACAGTCATGGGTTTGATTGCAGGTTTCCTGGTCAATGGTAATATGCTTTTGAATAAACCCTGGTTTTTTTCTTTGAAGCCTTGTGAACTTGAGCATGGATGGGTGGCTGGCAATGTCCCCACTGATACCGTCTATTCTCATGGCGGTCTTTACAAGATCTGTTAATTTTTCCTGTTTGTAGGTATCGCATAAGAAAACATTTTCAATACCCAGCCCTTTTAAAAGACTTTCAATGGAAATTTCTTCACCCGCATGATCCTGATGACCGGTCATGGCTGTGGTACCATTTTCCATAATAATCAACGTCATATTGTGATGGTTAAAAATCGTATTGATCAACCCTGGAAGACCGGCATGAAAAAAGGTTGAATCTCCCAAAAAGGCCACCACTCTTTTTTTATCATTAAACAAGGACAATCCGGATGCCATACCCGGAGAAGCACCCATACACATTAAAACCTCACCTATGTTATAAGGCGGCATATATCCCAACGTGTGACAGCCGATATCCGCTACTGTGACATCTTCTTTTCCCAGGGCTTTTTTGATAGCAAAAAAAGCACTCCTATGCCCACATCCGGGACACATCTGCGCCGGCCTTGCCGGGATGTCAAACGGCAGGACAAACGCTTTTGGGTTATCAGTTGTTATATCCGGCCATACGCTTACAAGTTTTCCCCTTACCTTATCCGGGGTGTATTCACCCACATAATCTTCATCCTCTTTTTTCCCGATCAATTTTACTGTAAGACCTTCATCATACGCCATGGCTTTAATCTGAATTTCAAGGATATAATCCAGTTCTTCTATAATCAGAACCTCGTCATGAGCTTTTAAAAAGGAAAGGATACTGATTTCTTCAAGGGGATTTACAGCACCCAGTTTTAAAATATCAGGCCTGTATGCTGCTGTTTCAAGCACATCCAGCAAAGACAAATAAGTCAACCCGGAAGTAATGATACCTTTTTTTCGACTGTTCTGAGAGGCCAATTCCTTATTTAAGCCCGCTTGTCTGATATATTGTTTTGATCGATGAAGTTTTTTAATTGATTTCCGTTTCATATCCAGCGCCATTGTTGTCAACGCTATATACGGACCATTTTCCGAATTGAAATCCGTTCGATAGGAGGGGGTATTTTTATAGGCATCAAACTTAACTTTCTGCCTTGCATGGCAGACATGGGTGGTCAGTCTCAGCACAACAACGGTCTGTTCTTTTACGGCAAGGGCTGCAGCATGTTTATAATATTCATAGGCTTCTTTTGGCGATGCCGGTTCAAAAACCGTTACCCTGGACATTTTATAAATATTCCTGTTGTCCTGCTCATTCTGGGAGGAATTTGCTCCGGGATCATCTCCCAAAATAGCCACCATACCGCCGATAATATTCATCAATCCCAACTGTACAAAGGTATCAAGCGCCACATTC
>Ga0164318_10002499_pt1 | contig 17105 bp, 11 predicted proteins | sample GuaBasSedimGuay9_FD_113734 | JGI IMG/M metagenome (GOLD analysis project Ga0164318, IMG submission 113734) | Subseafloor sediment microbial communities from Guaymas Basin, Gulf of California, Mexico - Guay9, Core 4571-4, 0-3 cm | ecosystem: Environmental > Aquatic > Marine > Hydrothermal vents...
AAGATGTAGAAGATTTTTTGGCTTATGATGAGAAATCTATTCTATCTGATAAAAAACAAAAATCTGTTACCAATACTTATTCTTGTGATAACGATGTAGATATTCAGGTTGGAACCATTCACTCAGTAAAAGGCGAAACGCACGATGCGACATTGATTTTAGAGACCAAGTATTCACGTTGGTTTGATTTGGAAGATATGCTTGATTATCTTATTAGCGATAACATCACGAGACCAATAGAAGATTATAGCCGTCCAAAAACACGGGCATCTATTCAAGCAGGCTTTTTAAGAAAACTTTATGTGGCTGCTAGTCGTCCTCGACACCTTTTGTGTATGGCCATAAGTGCCAATCATGTGACAGCCGAGCAAATCAATGGTTTAAGAGATAAAGGATGGGGCATAAAAAGTTTGGAGGTTTGAAAAATCGCCTCCACCTGCGAATAAATTACAGCCTGCTAAACAAGATAGGATCGGGCAATGCAGTCCTAAAAGCCCTCATTCCTCATCACCTCATCATACTTGCGGCGCACTTCCTGAATATCCTTCCACATCAGAGCTTTGGGGGAGTTTGGGGTACGGGCGGGATTCCGCAGCAAATAACCCTCATTTATTGTATAATGTGATTATGAATAATAAACTAAAAGATGTTTTGAGCAAATTGCGAATAGGTCTCTCAGAAATTTTGCAAGAAAATCTAGAGGGCGTGTACTTATATGGCTCCCAGGCGCGTGGCGAGGCGCGGCCTGATTCAGATATTGATGTGCTAATTGTTCTTAAAGGGACTTTTGACTATGGGGAAATGCTAGACCTCAGCATTGATCTAGTAGCTGATCTTTCTCTGAAATACGATGTGGTAATATCGCGGACTTTCGTCTCAAAAGAGCGTTACCAGCGGGAAATGAATCCGTTTTATATGAACGTCCGTCGTGAGGCTGTTCCAGTATGAAAGAGCGATTTCAATCCATTTTGAGTAAAGCCACAGATAGCCTTGAGGCTGCCAAATTATTAGCAGAACAAGGCTATTATGATTTCTCAGCTTCACGCGCTTATTACGTGATGTTTTACGCTGCTGAGGCATTATTACTTGCACGCGGATTGTCATTCTCTAGCCATGCGGCTACCATCGCGAATTATGGAAAAGAGTACTCCAAAACGGGGGACATGGATCGAAAGTTCCACAAATACCTCATTGCTGTTCAAGACCTGCGCAGTCAAGGGGATTACAGCTATGGGCCAGGTGTTTCAGCAAGCCACGCTAAAGAGGCTTTATCTTGGCCGCAGAATTTTTAGAAGCAGCTACAGCTTACCTAGAAAATGAATGACCGTGTCCCCCTCGTCACCTCATCATACTTGCGGCGCACTTCCTGAATATCCTTCCACATCAGAGCTTTGGGGGAGTTTGGGGTACGGGATGGATTCCGCAATAGATACGAGGGGTGAAAGATGGGCATTACCCAACGCCCCTGAATTTGCAGCCATTTGCCGCGTAAACGCGTAATCCCTGTCCGGCCTAAAATTGCTTGGCAAGCCACATTACCCGCGAGAAGAACAATGGGAGCATCCACCAGCCGGATGATTTCAAGCAAATAAGGTTTGTAATACTCAATCTCGCTGGAGTCAGGTTTTCGAAAAGCCTTTCCCCCCTGACCAGGCGGCATGCGAAAGACAGAATTAGTGATGAAAACATCTTGATCCATATCAAAATTCACTGCATGCAGAATTTTATCTAAAAGTTTTCCTGCTTTCCCCACAAAGGGTTTGCCCTGTATGTTTTCCTGCGGCCCTGGGGCCTCTCCCACAATAAGAAGCTTGGCATTAGGGTCGCCTCGGCTAATAACCATGTTAGTGCCTGTCTTGGCCAGCAGGTCATTGGTCATGTTCTGCATGGCTTTTAGAAGTTCGTCTAGCGAATCATATTGCGGTACAGATGAGGATGTCTGAGACATGAGGGGCTCCTTATGAGATGGAAAAACCATTGGGAAGATTCTACTACACAAGTTGAGCATCTGATAAAAATATTGAAAAGATAGGGATGGTTCACAAATATGTAGACACTTTCCAAACCAATATGTCACTGCGAGGAATGTTTTTTGTGACGTGGCGGTCTCCCAGTTAACACAATGGCTTTGAAATCAGGGAGAGTACCGCAAAGGGGCGCAGAGATTGCCACACCCCCTGCCAATGGCACGCACAGCGAAAACGGGGGGTTCGCAATGACATGTGGATTAATGAGAAAAAGTGTCCACTAATTTCTAGTGCTTTGTCAAGCGTGAAATGATGGCTTGTAGCAGCGAACGAGAGTTCGCCTGTCCCCTAAAACGGGCACTCTCGTGCCCTACTACGAACACGTCATACTATACTTGACACAACACTAGTTCAAAATGAACCATCCCAAAAGATATTGGCTCATCTGTTGAATGTGTGCAACAAAAGGCGATATAAATATCGCGTTACGGTTTCGTAGGACGACATTCATGTCGTTTTGCACGTTTTTCATACATGAGCCAAGATATTTATTTTGCTTCTAGCTACCCGACAGTTTTAATTTGGATATGGATTGACACTGATTTTCACGGATTCTTTTTTGTTTTTTCACAGAAAATCCGCGTTTTCCGTGTTTATCCGTGTCCGAAAAAAGTCTTTCAGCATAAGTGTCGGGTAACTACTTTTGCCTCAAATTACGAGTAAGTAAATATTCAATAAAATCGCAAACATTATTGACATAATCTAAAACTAATATATAATATCTTTCTAAATATAAAACAAAATATAAAAAAACTTTAGTATTGTTTCATCTTTTGCAAACAAGGAGAGCAGCAGTGGCAACACAATTTTCGGTCAAAGATGGCAAACAATGGAAAGCTCCCTTTTTCACCATTTGGAGCGGCCAAGCAATTTCACTATTAGGAAGTCAACTCGTTCAATTCGCATTAATCTGGTACATAACCGTAGAAACCGGGTCGGCCACGGCCCTGGCTATTGCGACAATGGTGGTTATTCTACCCCAAGTTATTCTATCCCCGTTCATCGGCGCTTTGGTAGACCGCTGGGATAGAAGACAAATCATGATAGTGGCCGATACTGTCATAGCCTTGGCTACCTTAGCAATGGCGGCTTTATTTGCCCTCGAAATCATTGAACTTTGGCATATTTATAGCTTGTTAATTGTTCGGGCTATTGGCGGCGCGTTCCACGGCCCGGCCATGACATCCTCCACTTCCTTGATGGTTCCCAAAGAACACATAACTCGCATCCAAGGTGTCAACCAAGCCCTCAATGGCGGGCTAAACATCATCTCTGCCCCTTTGGGAGCCTTGCTGATTGAATTAATCCCCACGCAAGGAGTTCTGGCAATAGATGTGGTAACAGCCGCCTTTGCCATCATCCCCCTCTTCTTCATTGCCATCCCCCAACCAGAACGTGATACCCAACCCAATGGCGAAAAACCCTCCGTACTCCGCGAAATGAAAGAGGGGTTGGATTATGTTTTAGCCTGGCGCGGAATGATGTACATTGCCGGGATTGCCATGCTGTTGAACTTTCTCTTAGCCCCCGCGTCTTCTCTGGTGCCACTTTCGATCAAGGAGCACTTCGGGGGCGGGGCCATGCAATTAGGATGGGTGAACTCGGCCTTTGGGGTGGGCGTTATCCTGGGAGGGCTAATCCTGGGGGCGTGGGGCGGCTTCAAGCGGCGCATCGTGACCTCTATCCTAGGTATCGCCGGGATAGGTTTGGGTGCCTTACTGATGGGAATAGCCCCGGCCAACGCGCTCTACGTAGCTCTGGCAGCCAATTTTATCTTTGGCGTATTCCAACCAATTGCCAATGGCGCCCTGGGAGCTATCATGCAGGTAACAGTAGACCCATCTATGCAGGGACGGGTCTTCACCTTACTAGGCAGCGCATCCGCCGCCATGATGCCCATAGGGTTGGCTATTGCCGGCCCCCTTTCAGATCGCTTTGGCATTCAAACCTGGTTCATAGTTGGCGGCGTGGCCTGCCTGGTGATGAGTGTACTCATGTTAACTATTCCCGCAGTGATGAATATTGAGTCAAACCACCAAAATGCAGGGAAACCTTAGGCTTGTAGATTGGGAAACTGAGAGATTGACAGATTGGTTGATTGGTTTATGCGCCCCGCTTCCTGACACCTAGTCCTCTATCACCCGATTCCTGGCTTGAATTTCACCCTGGCGTCTGATAGAATGAAAACATGTCAGCAAAACAGGGGAAAACATGATACTTAGATCTTTAGAAGGTGTGTACAGAAACGGGGTAATTGAATTACCTGAGATTCCAAGCGGGATAGGTGATGAGACACCTGTTATTGTAACGTTCTTGGAGGCAGGAGGAATTAACTTGCGTTTGCGGGGTATCACTGAAGAGCAAGCTGCTTACTTACGGGGGAGTCTAGAAACTTTTGCCACCGATTGGGAAAATGAAGAAATGGATGTCTATGATGATTACGATACCAACAAATCCAAGTTATAAACGGGGAGATGTAGTACTTGTACTATTCCCACATTCAAATTTACGAACAGCAAAGCCTCGTCCAGCACTTATAGTCCAAGCAGATAACCTTGATACAGTTATTGACAAAGCCATAGATCGCGTTATTGGAACCTTTCCCATGGAGAAAGTTGATCCCTCACTCAAGTATACTTTAGGGCTATAAGCTGATACTCCCCTGTATGTAAAAAACAGCCCTCAATAAAAACCGAGGGCTGTTTTTGGTTAAGGTGACCAATCAATTACGCGAGGGCTTTTTCTACTACTTCTACTACTTCTGGCAAGTCAATGCCCAAGCTTTGAAGTTTCTCTAAGGTGGGGATGCCATTGGGCGTCCAGCCTCGCCGTTGGTAAACAGCGTCCATAAGTGACTCGTATTGGGCTTCGCGGAATTTACGGAGTTGAGCCACTTTTTCTGTCGTACTCAGGCCATCCGTCTCGATCCCAGCCAAGGTCTGGAGTTGGTTGTCGTAGCGATCGGCACGAGATTCGTACTCTTCGTTTGTGACCGGCCCCATAGCGCGGTAGGGGGGATAGTCGTGTTCGCGGGTGCCAAAGCCAACCCGGAGGTTGAAAACCCGTTGGAAGTTGTAAACACGCTCGGATTGGGCGATGAAATCGTCTATAGTAACCTTCTTTCCCGTCACTCCCTCGTAAACCCAAGTGTAATTCTCAACGTGTTCGGGAACCGTTTCGGGATCTTCGGTTTCAGCGTTATTGGCCGGTTTGATGTCATTCCATGGCAGTTTGCACAAACCATGCAAGCTGAACCACGTCCGCCACATGGGGTAGTAATGCAAAGCCTCTGCCTTATCCTCAAAAGTGGGAAGTCTTTTCTTAACCTGATCCATGAAAATTAGCCAAGCCTCATCGTGCTGCGCCCCCTTAAGAGCCATACCAAATCCGCCTTGTTGGGCAAGGGATTCCTTGGTAACGTACTCTGAAATTTCCATCCCTTTGACTTCCATGCCGATGTCTTTTAAATGCGCGAAATCGCCGCCAAATTCCTCGGCGAAGTAGGATGCCATATAGCGCACGCCTTGCCCCACAACAACGCCAAATCCCTCTCCACGCGCCATCTGATGGAGAAGTTCTAGGGCTGCCTTGGCGTTGCCCCAGGTGAGGTCTAATCCGCCTGTGCGTTCTTTGTTGAGAACGCCATCCGCGTAACATTCCATGGCAAAAGCAACTGAGTCGGCGAACGAGATAGTATCTACGCCGTAAATGTCGCAATAAAAATTCAGTTCAATCACAGCTAGGGAGTCGAAGACGCCAATGTTGGCGCCAAGCCCAGCGGCATTCTCATATTCGGGGCCATCCACGAGCACCTTTTCTCCAGCGTGGGGGCCAGTTTGGAGGGGAAAATCGTTCACCGCGTGGGAGCAGGCCATGGAGCAGCCCAGCCAACAACTATCAACGCGGTTCTCTTGAGCAAAGGCTTTTCTCCAAACAGGGGACGAAATTCCATCGGTCTCGGGATGGGTTCCATAGCGAAAATTATGAGTAGGCAAAAGATCAAATTGATCCATAATCTCGACCAGGTGGGCGGTTCCCACAGAGCGCATATCGTTTTGTTTCGCGTCCAGGTTAGTGACTTCCGCGTTATAGCGTTTTCCAGCCTTGCGGATAAGGGCTAAATTAGCAGGCCCATTGCTCTTTCCGCTGAGGTCGCTAAAGTGAACGACAATGCCTTTAATTTTCTTATCCCTAAAAACTCTTCCCGAACCGCCGCGGGCGCATTGTTTAATGCGTACTTCTTTGCGGCGTGAGTCGTACCAGCTTAGGTTGAGGCCGGCGTAACGGATGTAATTCGCCGCTTCTCCGGTGGTGACAACAGAAACATTGCGTTTGTCGCGTTCGTCTTTGGCATACATCTCGGTGAGAATGCCGGCCAGGGGGTAAGTGTTGAGGGCTTCTTCAGGAGCAGCTTCGATGGTGATTTTGCCTGTATCACCATCAATGAAAATAACGACATCTTCAGTTGCCTTGCCTTGAATTGCCAGAGCATCGAAGCCAGAGAATTTGAGGTAAGGAGCAAAGTATCCGCCGCCATTGCTATCTATCACGGATTTGGTAAGGGGGGAAAGGGTGACAGTGGTGGTTTTCCCCATCCCAGAATAAGCCGTGGTGCCACACAAGGGGCCATTTGCGAACACTAAAGCATTTTCGGGGTCGTCCCATTTGGTGCCATCTTCAAGGGCGTCCCAGAGCAGCCGCAACCCAAAACCGCGTCCGCCAGTGAAAACGTCTTTCATTTCCTGGGTAACGGGTTTTGTTTGGATAGTGTTCTCTGAAAGGTTGATATGCAAGGTGCGGTTTGCATATCCGCGTTCTATAGGTTTAAGTTCGTAATCATATTCTGCTAATAAAGTATGTGTTGCTCGCCAATTTTTTTCAGTCATCTATAAATCTCCTTAGTTAGTTAACTAGTTGGTCGCTCTACTTTTATATTATACCCGTTAGCGCCTGAGATTCCTCCTTTTTTGGACAGCGAAAAGGAACTTACATTATCAAATATTCTCATCTTACTGTATCTTTTAGTTCATCTGTTGAAAGTGTGCAGGGAAAGGCGATACAAATATCGCGTTACGCTTTCGCAGTACGACATTCATGTCGCTTTGCACAATATTTATATATGAGCCTATCTTTTATGACATGATCACTTTTAGCTAAAAATTATAGGGCGCTTCAAGCAGCTAGAGAAGGAATTGCGTAAACCCTAACAAAAAAGCCCCGCAGCTAATTTGAAGCGAACGGGGCATCACATTTTTGTGTTTGAGAAAAAGGGCTAAATTATCGTCTCCCTAACCGTAACAGGCCGGTGTTCATTTTCGTAGACTGCGTATGGGTATCTTCTTTCCCAAAGCTAAATACTTCACCATCTTCGGTAACGGCCTCAATATCAAGGCCAAGGCTCTGCATCTCGCGCACAAGCACATGGAATGAGGCGGGGATACCTACTTCCCCTATCTCTTCACCTTTTACAATGGCTTCATAGGCCTTTACCCGTCCAACAACGTCATCCGATTTTATCGTCAACATCTCTTGTAATATGTGAGCCGCGCCATACGCTTCAATGGCCCAAACTTCCATCTCACCAAAACGCTGACCGCCAAATTGCGCCTTTCCGCCCAATGGTTGTTGGGTCACCAAACTATAAGGTCCTGTAGAACGTGCATGAACTTTGCTTTCGACCAAGTGGTGAAGTTTTAGAACTGTCAAAACGCCCACTGTAGCAGCGTGGTCATACACTTCCCCAGTCTTGCCATCCCGTAAAATTTGCTTTCCAAACGTAGGAAGAGGTTTACCTGTTTCCGCTACTATCTCCGCTGCCTTTGCGTTAATTTCCTCAAAAGACGCTTCTGCTAATTTGTCTTCTGTTGCTGTCACATCCGCAATCCATATTCGTAAACAAGCCGCAACAGCGCGTTCGTCTTGGGCATCCCGTTCTGAAACTGGAATGTCAGCGTCCTCAAAGAAGAGAATTTCATCTGCTTCATATCCTTTCTCTTGAAGCCACTCGCGCAAAACAGATCGGCGCGCATAAACATTATCTACGGCTAATTTATATACATCATAGCCAAGACCGCCCAGCCAATTCTCAAGATATAACCGACATACCTCGGCATCGTCAAAGATGGTCTCAGGATCATACTCATATTGGCTAAGCCATGTCCACGCTCTGGCAGTAATGTCTTTCCAAGCTTTGTCAATCATCCAAGCGCGAGCCAGTTCTGCCTCAATTTCGTTCTCATTAGCGCCATCAAAAACAGGTGTCACCGCTCGGAATCCTAGCCGATGCGCAGCCCATCCCAGGTGGGTTTCTAGTAACTGACCAATGTTCATCCGGCCAGGAACACCCGTAGGGCTAAGTATCATATCAACCGGTGTACCGTCTTCCAAATATGGCATGTCTTCGGTGGGAACGATAATGGAAACAACACCTTTGTTTCCGTGCCGGTTAGCAAGTTTGTCACCTGCCATCAACACGCGGCGTTGAGCAACAAAGACGCGCACCATCTTCTCAACACCAGCCGATAAATCTGCGTGGTCTTCTCGAGTAAAGACTTGCACGTTAATAACTTTTCCGCGTTCACCGTGAGGCATACGCAAGGAGGTATCTCTCACATCTCGTGATTTTTCGCCAAATATGGCTCTCAACAAACGCTCTTCAGGTGAAAGCTCTTTTTCACCTTTGGGAGAAATTTTTCCTACCAAAATGTCTTTTGATCCTACTTCTGCGCCAATTCGGATGATGCCATCTTCATCCAAATCTTTGAGAGCTTCTTCGCCAACATTTGGAATATCACGAGTGATTTCTTCAGGCCCCAATCGGGTGTCTCGAGACTCAATTTCATGCTCTTCAATGTGAATCGAGGTGTAGTAATCTCTCTCAAGAAGGTGCTCAGAAATAACTATTGAGTCTTCAAAGTTCAAACCTTCCCACGATAAGAAGGCCACCACAACATTTTGTCCCAAGGCAAGGTTACCCTCTACCGTTGAAGCAGAATCGGCAATAACGTCTCCTTTGCGGACAAGTTGACCTTTGTTCACAATTGGACGTTGGTCAAGACAAGTGCTTTGGTTAGAGCGCTGATATTTCCGCAAATTATGCTCTTCTAGTTCGCCTTTTGAGTTACGAATAACAATTTTATTTCCAATAACGGAGATTACTTCTCCATCTTCTTCAGCTACAAGCACTTGACCAGAGTCCGTAGCGGCTGGACGTTCCATTCCAGTAGAGATCATAGGAATATCAGGGCACAGCAGCGGAACACCTTGAGCCTGCATGTTCGCTCCCATCAAAGTTCGGTTAGCATCATCATGAGACAAAAAGGGTATCAATCCAGCACTGATGCCTACAGTCTGATTGGGTGCTACATCCATGTATTCTATATCTTTGGGCGTGAAAAAGTCAAAACCTAAGCGGTATCGCGCTGAAATACGCTCTTCTTCAAATTCGTAGTGGTCGTTCAAAGGTGAGTTAGCCTGAGCAATAACATAGCGGTCTTCAACGTCGGCAGCGAGATAAATAGCCTCTTCTGAAACGTATGGAACAACAAGCACTTTTTCTATGCCTGCTTTCTGTATTGCGTCTGCTATATCTTTGGTGACACGCGTTCCTTCTTCGGCAAGCACTTCTCCCGTTTCAGGGTTAGTAACTGTTTCTCGCAGTTTAGCTCCTATCAATTCAGAATCACCAGGGGAGGCAATATTTCGCACTTTGCGATAAGGGGTTTCGATAAAGCCATAATCATTTACTTTGGCAAAGGAAGCGAAACGCCCTATCAGACCAATGTTCGGGCCTTCAGGTGTTTCAATAGGACAAATTCTGCCATAGTGAGATTGGTGGACATCACGCACGTCAAAGCCTGCTCGCTGGCGATGCAATCCACCTGGCCCTAAAGCCGAGAGTGTGCGTTTGTGCCGCAACTCAGAAAGCGGATTCGTTTGATCCATAAATTGAGATAGCTGACTTGAGCCAAAAAATTCTCGAAGAGAGGCCACTACAGGACGAATATTCACTAAAGTCACAGGAGCCATTTTCCGTCTACCGCGAAGAGACATCCTTTCACGGATTACCCGTTCCATGCGGCGAATCCCAATCCGAAGTTTATTTTGGATTAGCTCATCCACGGTCTTAATACGGCGATTACCTAAGTGGTCAATGTCGTCAGGGTCTTGCATCCGATTATTGATTTCAATCATGCGCCGCACCAAATGGTACACATCCCATTTAGTGATTGTCTGATGCGTCATCGGAATCTTGTCGTATAAATCAAATTTTTGATTTAGTTTATAACGGCCTACCGGTTTGAGATTGTAACGGCGGTCATCAAATAATTGACTTTCTAAAAATTCAGTGGCATTCTCAAGCGTGGCGGGGTCGCCGGGACGCATACGCTGGAAGAAGTCAATCAAAGCCGCTTGAGCTACGGTCAATCCGTCAACTAATTCCCATTCTGGTTCCTGTCCAAAGCAACCGGCAATGAGCATCCGATCAGCGTCGTTATCCACGTCCTCAAACAAAGACATGATCTCTTCATCAGTGCCTTCTTGGAACGGAGAATCTTCAATTCCATCACTAACCGCTGCTAGCGCACGCAAAAAGATTGTCACTGGGATTGTGCGTTGTCTGTTGAAACGAACGACCAAATAACCCGTTTTTCGGGTTTCAAACTCCATCCAAGCACCACGGTCAGGAATTAGTTTGGCAGTTGCCAAGCGGCGCCCGGTGGAGCGGTTGACTTCCGCTTCGAAATAAACTCCAGGAGAGCGGATCAATTGAGAAACAACGACTCTCTCAGTTCCGTTGATAATAAACGTTCCTTTCGGAGTCATTTCTGGGAACTCGCCCATGAAGATTTCTTGTTTAATTGGCTCGGGAACCTTTGGCCCTGCTAACAACACAGAAACGTACAAAGAGGAAGCGTAAGTCAAATCACGCTCTATGCACTCGCTAACAGTGTACTCAGGTTCCTCAAACCTATATGTTAAACCCCATTGTTCTGCCTCAACAGAGTCACTGGGGAAATATAAACGCATTTTTCCATTATAAGATTCAATCGGCGAAATTTCATTAAGTAATTCCGCCACGCCTTCTTTCTTAAGGTGTTTAAAAGACTCTAATTGAACATCAATCAATGGGGGTAACGGATAACGATAAGCGATACGAGCGTAACTTTTGGATGGCATGGTCTGCGCCATAGAATTACTCCTGACTTCAGCTAATATAAACCTCAAAAAAATGTCTATTAACCCTTATGCGCTATAATGCCCCGGCGTTCCACCAGGGCATTTCTTTTAGTCATACAGGCAAAATTGGCAAATCACAGGCTTGAATGTATTTCTATAATTGAAAACTTCCCAAAAATAAGGGGGCTTTTGGGATAAATGAAGTAGGTTTGAGATATTCCTTTGAAAACGGTACAATGTTGTTTTTGACATAAGATACCCTCAACCTACAGACACGATATTATAATAACTGAATACTTTTCGGTCAAGATATACGAGAGATGGGTTTAAGTCCAGGGACGTTCAACTCTATGCCGCCCAGATATCAGAAACCTGGGTGAGTTGAGAACTAAACAACCTGGTGATTTAAGCGTTCTGGGACTAAAAATCATGGCTCCAAAGGCGCGTCACGCCTTTAACCACTTGGCCTTTCCATAAGAATGTAGAAAAAATCCCCTCTAACTTTGAAGATTTTTAGAGTAGAATGTAGTTCGGTTCAAAAAATGGCTCATTGCCGAGGAGAATCCAAAGCAATCGCAGCCCCTTAGCAAACGGGAATGTCGCAAATTCTCCGCTGATTACCTATCGCATAAAATGAGAGAAAACTATGTTAAACGAAAACAACAAAAATTATAAGGCAGGTTTTATTGCCGTTATGGGCAGGCCAAATGTGGGCAAATCTACTCTTCTGAACGCGCTATTAGGGCAAACGATTGCCGCCGTTTCCTCTAAGCCGCAAACCACCCGAATGCAACAATACGGGATTCTCACGCTTGAAGAGGCACAACTTATTTTCATTGACACACCCGGCCTACACCGCCCACACCATAAATTGGGAAAATATATGAATTACGATGCCCAGAAAGCTTTGGAAGACGCCGACCTGGGGATATTCATTGTAGATGGCACTACGCCTATTCCTCACGAAGAAGATCATCTTCTCGTTGACCTCCTCCGAGAACTTCCAGCCCATCCGCCAATGATTATGGCGCTTAATAAAGTAGACCGCATTCCCCAAGATGAGCTAGAGGAACGTCAGCGAGTTTATCAACAACTCATTCCACAGGCAGAACTCATTCCCATTTCTGCCGCACGCGGAGACAATTTAGACAAATTGAAAAGCACTCTCATTGACCTGCTTCCAGAAGCTGAGCCATTCTTCGCCGCCGACCAAGTCACCGATATTTACGAACGTGATATAGCATCTGACCTCATTCGCGCTGCAGCCATGTTGAGCCTCAAAGATGAACTCCCGCATGTTATTGCCGTGCGCATGGACGAGTACACAGAGAGAGGGGATAAAGGAGGCTATGTAGCGGCTACTATCTTCGTGGAACGGGAATCACAAAAGCCTATCGTCATTGGATGGAAGGGAAAAAAGATTAAACGCATTGGTACTATGGCCCGCAAAGAGATTGAAGAGATGAGCGGACGCAAAATCTTTTTGAAGTTGCGCGTGAAGGTACGCAAAAATTGGCGCAACGATGAAAACGCGCTTAAGTTGTTTGGGTTTAAGAAATAACGTAATTGCTCATAACCTAGTTATAAGATAGTGAGTGCAATGCACTTCTAAAGTGCGTTGCACATCTTTATATTTAAGCAAGTACGAAACGACATTCAACGTCTCACCTCTCAACCGAAAAACTAACCTCTTTCACCGTCACATTGCCGGCCATATCGCTTGCGTTCACCACAAGAGTGTACGTCCCCCACTTCATTTCCCAGGCGTACGCGAAAGGAGGTTCAATTCGCTCGGCAAGTGTCTTTCCGTTGAGGGTAAACATCACGGCGTCCAATTCTACGTTGTCGCTCACCTGCGCCTGAAACGTGAGCCGCTCGCCATCCTCAAATTGGAATATTTGACCGTCTTCAATAGCGAGCAAAGCAAGTTCTGGGGGAGTATTATCCACCGAAACTAAAATAGTAGCCTTCTCTACCCGCTGCTCTTCGCGCAAAACAATCACCCGCAAAGCGTATAAGCCATCCTCAAACTCGCTAGTATCCCAGCGCCATAACGGAGCGTTAGTAACTCTGTCTGTTACCTCGGTGCCGTATTGCTGCCAAGTTTCAGGGTTAAGCCCTTTTCCTATTTGAATTTGATAAGAAAGAAAATCGCTTCCGCTGGCCGTTCCCTTAACCAAAACCTCGCCCCGAACGTAAGCAAAATTCTCTGGCTCTAAAATATGTAAATTCTCAGAAAAAGACGGCTGATAAATAACGTCGTAAGTCTCTGGGGGAGTCGACAACCCTTTTCCGGCGGCCCAGTCGGCGGCCTCTGGGGGAACAATGAGATACACGCGCTCTTCTATTAACTCTGGCTGAGTGAAAACAGTTGCTAAACGGCCTGTCTCACGGTTCACCTCTCTAACTTGGTAAAGAGTATCTGCCTGAACAGGCTCACTGCCGGCGATAAAAATTTCGCGGACAGTCGCCGGGCAATATTCGGTGGGCAACATGCCCGAAAACTCGCAAACGTTTAAGGTGGTGATTCCTGGGGGCATCTCCCAGCCCAATGGGGGCAAGTCACGCGTGGAATATTGAGCAATGGCCCTCCACAGGCCAGACGCCGCCTCTTCGGGGAGCGCGGCCATTCGCGGGGGAGTGGCATTCGCGTTTGGGGCGGCGGAATCGCCATCCCCCAGGCCAAAACCCGCCCATACAGCTATCACACGCTGAGGAGTGTAGCCTACCGTCCAAGCAGTGTTTCCCTCCCAGGTATGTCCAATTTTCACCCCTACTGGACGCCCAATCTCTAGTACGTTGGGATGTCCCAAACTAGGCCAACGCGCGGTTTCATCTGCCAGCGCGTCTGTAATCAAATAAGCCAACTGCGTGCCGATTACGGGACGGCGGGCTTCGTTGGGTGTTTCACGCCAAACTTTTCCGCCCTCGCTTTCGATTCGCGAAACGCTCACGGGGCGCAAATCGCTCCCGCTCCAACCTTCTAAAACGCCCTGGTTGCCTAGCACGCCATAAGCTTGGGCAATGTCTAGCAACGTCACCGCCTGGCCGCCCCACAAGGCAGAAGCATCTACTTCAACGGCCACGCCAAATTGGGTAAGAATATTGAGGATGCTGGTTTGCCCCAATTTTTCCCAATATTTCAGGGCTGGAACAAGGTAATCGTTAGCCAATGCCGTTCGGAGGCGAACAGGCCCTTTGTATTCGCAATTTTCGCGGCAATGGGGATGGGCATCTTCTGCACTGAGGGAAAATGTGTAAGGGATGTCTAAAACCATAGTGGATGGCGCATCCCCATGCGTGAAGGCTGTTAAATAAACGAATGGATCAAGAATAGACCCGGCGGGGTGACTGTTTCTAAGAGCCAAATCTATTCCCTGAGGCCCGCCGCCGGTCATGGCGAGTAAATGGCCGTTTTGCGGGTTGAGCATAATGACGCTTGTTGTCAGCGGCGCGGGCGTAGCAGCCGTTTCTTCGGCGGGGGTGCCCCCTGTGTAGAGGGTGGGCAACAAGCGGGCTGCTTCGCAATTGGCGGCTACTGGGGCATCGCTCCCAGACACCCGCGCTATTTGGTGTTGAGCGGCGCATGTGGCCTGTTGCTGTAAGTCGGCGTCTAGGGTGGTAATGATTTTAAATCCGCCACGCTTGAGGCGGCTTTCGGGAATGTCTTGCACCGCTTGCGCGAGAACATAGGTCACAAAGGCTGGAATACGTTGGGCGAGGGGTTCTTCTTGAATGGTAATTTCGGCATCGCTGGCTTGGCGAACTTGTTCAGACGTTATGTAGCCTTTGATGAGCATGGCGTGAAGAAGCTCTTGCTGGCGTTCGCGGGCGGCTTGGGGGGCATCAAAGGGGTTGAGTGCGGGGGCTTCGCCTACAACGGCTAGTAAAGCGGCTTCGGCTAGGGAGAGATCTGCGCTCGGTTTTCCAAGGTACACTTGGGCGGCGGCTTCTATGCCATAAAGTTGATGTCCGTAATAGGTGTTGTTCAAATACCATTCTAAAATTTGCTCGCGTCCAAATTGAGATATGGCTTGCGCGGCTAGTATGCGTTCTCGCAGTTCGCGTTGGAGGCTTTCTGGCTCATTCCAGAAGAGCAGGTCGGAAACCAGCCGCTGGGGCATGGAATTGGCATCTTCTGCGGTACGCCAATTTAAGAGTTGCCAATTAGACCGCGACCAAAAACTGGGGTCGGCGGCGGTTATTGTAGCGGCAGCAATCTCTGTTTCGGCGAGGGCGTCTAAGGGGATATATTCGCGCTTTTCTATGCGGGGGTTTTCAAAGCTCCACAATATCTCGCTTCCGGTTTGGTCGTAGAGGCGGGTGGGTTCTAGGAGTTCGCCCTGGGTTGGGGAAAGAAGGCGTGCTAGCTGCTCTACGGCGGGGAGGTCTTGGGCAATGCGGGAGAAAAGGAAGGCAGAGATTATGGCGCAGAGGGCAATTGCTAAGCTCAGAGCGGTTGCGCTGGTGAGGCCTGCTCGCCCAGCGGGGCTTTGGCGGTGCTTTGCGCGGCGTCTTTTGCGGGAGCGTATAATGGGGGTGACTTCATCCATGGAGGAATTGGTATATGGGGAAATTGGTATAGAGGGGATTGAGAAATCAGAAATGCATCACGGGGGCGGCGTCTGCGTCTAGGATATGGTCACGGAATACTGTGTAATATGGCAAGAGATGTTTGTGGGTGATATTCTCTTGTATTTCGTCTAATATTTGCGTGACACGCTTTCTTGGTTCTTCGTTTTCTTGGCCTGTGGTTTGGAGTGTTTTTTCTAGTTCACATAGGGCGGTTAACTCTAACCATAGATTAGATATTTCGGCGGCTTCTTGCGCGGCAAGTTGAAAATATTCTTCTGCTTGGGCAATATTCCCTATTTTTAGGGCTATTTCTCCCGATAAAATCTGGTTACAAAGCGATAAAGAAATCCAGTCATCACTGTCTGCTATTTTTCGAACTTTTGTATTCAGTTTCATGGCTCGCTCTAGGTCATCTTCATTGATGGCAATCGCTTCCCAGGCAAGCATAGCCGTTACTTCTCCTGTGGCCATGGAAGCCATGTTTATTTTTTCAAGGCTGTCTTTAATTATTTCTTGCCCTTTGGCTACTTCACCTTCCCGTGCCAAGACAAATCCCAAGCGGAAAAGATTATCGAATCCAGTGAAGTGTTCAGGGGCTGTTTTATAACCTGCTGAATAATATTCTTGAGCGGCTTCATAAGCTTGTAATAAATAATAAATATCGCCTGTTATGCGTTGTCCGAGAGCTATGTTGTCTTGATAGGCAAATCTCTGTCCAATTTGAATGGTTTGGTCTGCGTGTTCAAAGGCAACACTAATATCTCCTTTGGATAGCTCAATCATAGCACGATAGGCGTGTAAATATCCTAGCATCCGCCAACTGTGAATACGCTCTGCTATTTCAAATCCATAATCAGCGGCGACAAGGGCTTCTTCATATTCTCCTAGGTAGTACTGTGCAATGGCAATCGCTGAATAGCCAGTCAATTGCCGGTGAGGGTGATTGCCTTCTTTGGCTCGTTCAAGGCAAAGTTTTGCGTGTTTTAGGCCTATGCGGGGATGAGCGTTTAGGGTATTGGTTACTGCCATTTGGTAATGTGCGTTCGCCAGGGCGTTGAACACTCTTGCTTCTTCGGTACTACCCGCCCCCAGAGTCAGCGCGTCTTGAAACATTTCTTCCGCTTTATCCAAGCGATTTAGCATATAAAGAAATACGCCTCTCCGAACCAGGTTTTCTATGTACTCTGTTGTGTGGCGTGTTTCATCTAAATAAGTTAAAGCCCGATCAATAAAGGTAAGCCCTTCTTCAAATTCGCCAGTTGCCATGCAGGCATCGCTCAAGTTTCCCCAAGCGGTACCTTTGAGCAAATCGTCCTCGCGTTG
>Ga0164318_10002500_pt1 | contig 17105 bp, 13 predicted proteins | sample GuaBasSedimGuay9_FD_113734 | JGI IMG/M metagenome (GOLD analysis project Ga0164318, IMG submission 113734) | Subseafloor sediment microbial communities from Guaymas Basin, Gulf of California, Mexico - Guay9, Core 4571-4, 0-3 cm | ecosystem: Environmental > Aquatic > Marine > Hydrothermal vents...
ATAATAAAGAAGAACTTATTAAAATTCTTACATTTTTTGAAGATTTTAGAAAAGGAATAGACGCTAAACGTATATCAAATGGTAAATCTAGAAAACGTGGGTTTAAATCTTTTATAAAATTAAGAGATTGTTCATCACCTAGAGGTGAGTTATTTATTGTTGAAGGTGATTCTGCTGCAGGTGGTATAATTCAATCTAGAAACCCAGCTAGACATGCTGTATTTCCATTAAAAGGAAAAATACCATTAGCCATAACTGCAAAAGATATTTTAAAAAATAAAGAAATTGGTGAGTTGATTATGGCTTTAGGTACAGGAGTTCATCAAGAGTTTAATATTAAAAATTTAAGGTATAGCAAAATAATATGTGCAACTGATGCAGATCCTGATGGTGGGCATATTTCATGTTTGTTAATGGTAGCTTTTGCAATGATTGTACCTGAAATAATTAAACAAGGGCGTTTTTTTCTTGCACAGACTCCATTATATGCAATAACTGGAAAAAATAAATTTATTCCCTTATGGAATGAAAAAGAGTTACAGGAGGCACAAAAAAACAATGAACATATCAGTAGATATAAAGGGTTAGGAGAACTGGATCCCAAAAATCTTAAAGTTTGTTTATTAGATCCAAAAGATAGAAATTTATATCAAGTAAAGTGGACAAAAAATTTAGAGGATATAATTTTATTATTTTCAAATGTTGAAACAAAGAGAAAGTTATTAGATTTAAAATTTACTTAGAAGGATGAATATGGATATAAAAATTTATGATCTATATCGGGAATATGGCATGTATGTTAATAAAAGCCGTCAATTGCCATTGGCCGAGGATGGATTAAAACCAGTTGAAAGGAGATTATTATTTTCTGCATATGAATTATGTAGAGATAAGTTCATTAAATCTGCAACCTTAGATGGTCATTGCATGGGGCATTATCATCCACATAGCTCTTCTTATGGAACAATAGTTCAATTAGTTAAACAGGGTTTTTTAAGTGGTGGTGGAAATTTTGGTTCTAATTTGGGAACGGAATCTACTGGTGCAGCAGCAATGAGATATACAAAAGTAAAACTAAATAAAGAAACTTTTGATATGGCATTGCAATTAATTAAGTATGTTAACTTTGAAGAGGGTGAAATTCCTGAATTTTTAGAGCCATCCTTTTTACCTGCCATGATACCAATGTGTTTGCTTGGAACTACACCAACACAAGGTATTGGTTTTGGTTATAAAACTTTTATTCCATGTTATAAAAAAGAAGATTTATTAAAAAGATTAATGTGGTTATTAAAAATTGAAAAGAAAAAACCTACTATATTTCCCATCTCTAATTGTAAGTATATAGATGGTGAGGATGAGGCAGAAATGCTCCTGACAACAGGAAAGGCTTCTATTAATATCAGAGGATGCTTTAGGTTAGATAACATCAATAAGAAGTTAATTTTGAAGTCATGGCCTATGAGTAAATCATTTCAATTTTTAATTAAAAACATTCATGAGGATGTTTGTTATTCTGATTTATCATGTGACGAGACTGGGACAAAAATTGAGTTTGAAGTTGATCGCCAGAGAAATAAAGAAAAAATATTCAAGGATTTTCTTGAATCTTTTGTACCAAGATTAGAAGGTACAATGCACTACGCAACTTATATAATCCAAGGAGATAAAGTTGTTTTAAAGTCAATTGATGAGTGGTTATTGGAATCATATGAACAGTATACTGAAATTTTTATGGATATGTTAGTTGATGTTCACAAAAAATTAAAATCATCTTTGGATAAATTAATTATGATTAAAGTATGCCGACCATATATTGCACAGTATATTTCAACACATAAAACAAAAGTAATAATGAGTGAAGCAGCTGATTTTGTTTCTAAAAAAACTAAATTTCCAAAATCTAAAGTAATGAAAATGTTTTCTGAGAATTCAATTGCTTATTTACTAAGTGTAGATACAAATGAAACTACATTAAAGAAAAAAATAAAAATAGCAGATGATAATATCAAAAACATTAATAAAGTTGTGTTGGAAAAATATATGGAATTATAAAGAAAGGAATAAATATGTATAAAATTCAAAAGAGATTTACATTTCCAATGGGTCATCGTTTATCCCTTCACAAAGGCGCTTGTAGTAACTGGCATGGCCACAATATTACCGTTATTGTTGGATTAAAATCAAGAACATTAAATGAAAATGGTATGGTAATAGATTTTTCTGATTTATCTAACCTTGTTGGTCTTGTTATTGATAAATGGGATCATGCGTTATTGTTGAATAAAACTGATTATAAGATATTAAGGGAAGATATTGATATTGATAAAGCTTTTAATAAATTATTTAAAATTTATTCATTTGATTTTGAACCAACTGCTGAAAATTTATCAAGGGTTATATATGAGGAATTAACTCAACAACTAAATGGTTATTTAGCTGGAACAGATAAAAACAAACAACTAGTTGTTGTAGATTTTATTGAATTTTGGGAAAATGAAAAAGCTATGGTAAGATATGAGAAAGATACTGATGCCTTTAATTTTTAAAAGAGGTTCTGGAATTTTAATTCCTAAATCTTATTCAAATGAAATATTTTATAAAAATATTAAATCTCATTTGACAAGAACATCTAGGAATTATGGGACTTCTATATTAACAACTGCTGAATTTTTTGAGGAAGATGAGCGAGGAATGAAAATTCCTCGCTTTTTTCCAATTCAAAAATTTGTACATTGTGAAGTGAAAGATGTATTAACCAATGGTAAAAAAATAAAAATTAAGCATAATATAAAATTAAAAAATAAAACCCAAGAAGAAGCTGTTAAATATTTTAAAAATAATAATGGTGTTTTGAGATTAGATCCTGGAATGGGCAAGACTGTTATTGGTATTTATTTAATAGCTATATTTAAAGTTAAAACTTTTATATTAGTCCATAGAGATGCTCTAGTTGATCAATGGCAATCAAGATTATTAGAACATTCAAATTTAACACCTGAAGATATTGGTGTTTTATCAACAGCAACATTTGATGATTATTTAAAAGAAAAATCTGTTATTTTATGTACAGATCAAGCATTTGGTGCAATAATGAGAAGTAAGCGTTCAAATGAATTTAAGAAAGCATTAATTGATGCTAAATTTGGTTTTTTAATAGCTGATGAAGTTCATACATCTGTTGGAGCACCAGGTTTTTCTAAATGTTCATTAAATATACCAGCAAAAAGAGTTTTAGGATTGAGCGCGACACCATATAGATATGATGGTAATGGAGATATTATTTTAGCTCATTTGGGTGAGATATTTTCTATAGAAAGTAGGGAAGGAATACTAAATGCAAAAGTAATGGTTTTTTTATTTAATAGCGGTTTAGTAGAAACACGCCAAAAATATTTATATTGGGGAGGTCAATTTCAAAGATCTAGGTACTTAACAATATTAAAGAAATCAAAATTATTTATGGCATTATTAGAAAAAATAATTTCTAGATTAGAGAAAGATCGAGAAGTGATTTTTGTTGCGGAAAGATTAAAATTAATAGATGAATGTATGAAGTTAGCTAAAGAAGAAAGTAAGATTGCTTTTACTGCAGGTATTAATTTAAACGAAGTTTTAGATAAAAAAATAATTTTTACAACACCTGGAAAAATGAGGGATGGTATTGATATCTCTCATAAAGATTGTTTAGTTATGACATCTCCAATTTCAAATATTGCTCAAATTGCAGGTAGAATTATTAGATCCCATCCTGGAAAAAAAAATCCTGTTATATTTGATTTGGTTGATTTAAATGTTAAAGATATAAGATCAACTTATAAAAAACGTATGGATTATTATCAAAAAAATGAATGGAATATTGAATATATTTTAGCAGAAAATAGAAAATTTAAAAAAATAACAAGAAATAAAGCATTAGATTTAATTTTTTGAAAAAGGATGAAAATATGAATGAAGAAATTAAATTAGCACAAAATGATGATGATATTTATGAAACATTAATATCGTTATATATTGATTTATGCGAAAATGTTGAACTGAATCCTGTTATTCAAAATGATGGTATTGGTTGTTTTTCACATGGAGAGGTTAATGGATATGATAAAGGTGAAGATTATGTTGCGTGTATTGAAGAAAAAACAATTATTACTAAAGTTAATGTTTCTAAAGTAGATAAAGGTTTTTATATTTATTTAATGCAAAGTTTGGTTGATGAATTGGATTGTCCAAGTTATCGACGCTATAAAAAAATTTATTACGATATAAACGAAAACGAAATAGAATATGAAATCGATGTTGAACCTTCTGTAAAAATAGAGATGACATTAGATAATTTTAAAAATAGAATTTTTACCATGTTATTGACTGGAAAAATCACATTGGTTTAAGAAAGGAAAATTATGGAAATTGAAAATAGTATTATATTAACAGAATGCTTGCTTAAATTGAAGGATTTTTATAACAATGGTAAAAGAGAATTTATTGATTTGATTTATATTGACCCACCTTTTAACAGTCAACGAGATTTTAATTTAGTTCACAAATCTAATTCAGATATGTCTGAAAAAGCTTTTAAAGATACATGGACATCCGATAATTATATGACTGAATTAATGGAAATTGCTGAAATATCTCCTAAGTTATATGAATACATATCTTTTTTATCAAATATTGAAATGCCTGTTTCTTATATTGCATATTTGACATCTCTTGGTAAACGTTGTTGGTATATGAGGGAATTGCTAAAGCCAACGGGTAGTTTTTATTTTCATTGTGATGATACTATGGGTGCACATGTTAAATTAATGTTAGATATTTTATATGGTGTTGAAAATTTTAGAAGTCAAATATGTTGGAAAAGAAATTTTTCTCCTGGATCAGGTAGGAAAAGCCAAGCAAAGAGATATTCACGAAATGCTGATTATATCTTTTTATATTCCAAAACTAAAAATTTTTATTTTAATTGCCCATCAATACCAATGGATGAAGAAAAAATAAGAAAGGGTTATAAGCTTGATGATAATGATGGTCGAGGACTTTATTACTGGGCAAATTTTAATTATAATCCACCAGTTGAAACACTTAAAAAAGGTATTGAAGATAATCGAATGATGTGGGATAAAGAAAAAACAAAATATCCACTATATAAAAAATATAAAAACGAAAGTGATCTTTCAATAAAAATTGGTAATATTTGGGAGGATATTTATCCAGTATTGAAACATAAGGAAAGAATTGGTTACCCCACTCAAAAACCCATTAAATTATTAAAGAGAATAATTAGTGCATCTAGTAGAGAAGGAGAATTAGTTGCTGATTTTTATATGGGTGGAGGGACAACAATTATTGCGGCTGAAGAATTGAATAGAAAATGGATTGGGACTGATATAAATCATAGATCACTTCAAGTAACTTTTAATCGTCTGGAAAGTATTAATAGGATTCCTGGAAGAGATTTTATTATTAGTGGTATTCCAATGACAATTCAAGATTTAAAAAGATTGACAAAGGAAGGCGAAAAATATATTTTTATGTTAACGGGATATAAAATAGAAGATTTAGTGTTTAAATATTATGTTAAAAATATACATATTCAAGGGAATATATCCAAAACTGGAGATGGTCAAATAGATGGTAGATATTTTGTTAAGTATAAAGATAAAATGTATCGAGGAATTGCCCAAGTAACTATATCTAAAAATTTGAATCATTTTCTTTCTTTTTGTAACAGACTTAAAGATACATTAATAGATTATAATTATGGTGTTTATATTACTTTTGATGAAAACGTAACACCATCAATGAAAAAAGAAGCAGCATCTTTCGGTAAACTTTTTGGAGTACCTGTTTTGCAAATTGTTACATTTGAAGATTTACTTGAAAGGGGTAAAGAAATAAAAGTACCGACAGAAATATTAAAATTCTAAAAATAATAAAAATAAGGAGAATATATGAAAACTGTTCTCACAACAGAAAGAATTCCAATTAAAATGTGGTTAGATGATATTGAAGGTAAAGCATTACAGCAGGCTATTAATTTAGCTAACTTACCTTTCGCTTTTAAACATATTGCTTTAATGCCAGATGCACATATGGGTTATGGTATGCCTATTGGTGGTGTTTTAGCTACAGATAAAAATGTTATTATTCCCAACGCAGTTGGCGTAGATATTGGTTGCGGAATGATGGCCGCAAAAACAAAATTTAAAGTAACTGATTTTTCCATTGATGAATATAAAAAGAAAATGCAATTTATTAGAGACAATGTTCCAATAGGTTTTGAGAAAAGAAATGATGACCTATATCTTGATGAAACAAGAGAAATATATTCATTATTTGGTAATGATGATTCACGTTTAATCAATACTGAAAAATTATTTAAAACAGCAGTTAAATCTTTAGGAACATTAGGTGGAGGAAATCATTTTATTGAATTTCAAAAAGATGAAGATAATTTTTTATGGTTTATGATTCATTCAGGTAGTAGAAATATAGGGAAACAAGTTGCTGATTATTATAATAAAAAAGCAATAGAAATGAATGAAAAATATTATTCTTCAATACCAAAAGAAGATCAACTAGCATTTTTAATTATTGATGATGAAAATTATCATGATTATTTCGATGATATGAATTTCTGCGTTTATTATGCTGCACTTAATCGTGAATTGATGATGAATTGGGTTGTTAGTGCTTTTGATTTAGAACTTAATAATTCTGATGATATTATTACATATTTAGATGTTGCCCATAATTACGCAAAAAAAGAAAAACATTATGGCAAATTAGTTAATGTTCATCGCAAAGGCGCTGTATATGCTGGTGTAGATGAAACTGTTATCATTCCGGGTTCTCAAGGCACATGTAGTTACATTGGTCGAGGTTTAGGTAATAGGGAAAGTTTTAATTCTTGTTCCCACGGAGCTGGTCGTTTAATGGGAAGACGTCAAGCACAAAAAATCTTGAATTATGAAAATGAAATTAAAAAATTGGAAGATCAAAATATTATTCATTCAATTAGAAATAAAAAAGATTTGGATGAAGCAAGTGGTGCATATAAAGATATTGATATAGTAATGGAAAATCAAAAAGATTTGGTTGAAATTACTACAAAACTGACACCAATTGCTGTTCTAAAGGGATAAGGAGAGAATATGAAAGCAGTTATAAGTGCAGATCTTCATTTATCAGCATATGGTTCTGATGATATTGTTTCAGAAACTGGATTACCAATAAGACTTAATTCAATTATGAATGTTCTTGAACAAATGGCTGATTATGCTAGAAAAAATGATTGTAATATTATTTTTGCAGGAGATGTTTTTCATAATAAAAGTATCATTCATTCAATTGCTCAATCCTTATTTTTAGATTATGTTAGAAAAAATAGTGATATTCAGTTTCATATTATTGATGGAAATCATGATTTATCATCTAAGTCCGGGGTTGGTGTATCAGCTTTAAAATGTGTTGATAATGAAAAAAATGTTAAGACATATCATGTTGGTGAAAATGTTGAAAATATAATGTTTGTTCCTTGGAATGTGAATATGATGGAAACTATTAGAAATAATAAAGCTGATTATTTAATTGCACATCTTGGATTGAATGAAGGTAAATTAAGTTCTGGTATTTCTATTGTTTCTGATATTGGTTTAAAAGACTTAAAAAATTATAAGCATGTAATTTTAGGTCACTATCATTTACCACAACATATAGAAAATAGTACAACAGAGGTAATATATGTTGGGTCACCAATTCAATTAGATCGTGGTGAAAGAAATGAAGAAAAAAGATTTTTAGTAGTTGACACCGAAAAGGATGAAATCACTTCAATACCAACTGAGGGATATCAGAAATATTATGTATTTGAAATAACATCAAAAAATAAAACTGAAGTTTTAAAAGAAGCTAAAAAACTACAAAATGCTGGACATATTATTCAATTAAGAAAAACAGATTCATCATTACAGGACAAAGATATTGGTGATAAATTTGATGTTGTTGATAAAAGCGAAATAGATATTACAAATCGTGGAGTCAATATGAGCATGTCTGATACTGATAAATTTAATGAATATTTGTCAATCAAAGAAATTCCTGATAATGAAAAAGAATTTTATTTAAAATGTGCTTTAGAGATCGTTAATGAAATTTCATGTTAATTAAAAAGTAAAATGTGGAGTGTTTATGAGAAAAATAGAATTTTTAAAAGTTTCATGTGAAAACTATTGTGGTTATATTGAACCAATTGATTTAGAATTTAAATCAAATAAAATCATAATGATAGTTGGAAAAAATGGCGTTGGTAAATCTACTTTATTTTCTATTATTCCTTATGCATTATATGGTATGACTCAAACTGGTTTACGTGCTGAGGATGTAATTAATAAAAAAACTAAGAAAAATTGTCATGCCCATGTTGAATTTAAAATTGATGATGATGTTTATTCTTGTGATAGATATTTAAAATATCGAAAAATGGGCAGTAGCAAAGTAATCTTATCAAAAAATGGTGAAGTATTTAAAACAGGTCACACTGAAGTAACTGCTGAGGTTGAAAGATTAATTATGCCAAGGCAGTTATTTTTTAATACTGTTTTGTTTGGTCAAAAGGTATCAACATTTTTTACTGATTTAACTGATTCTCAACAAAAAGATATTTTTAGGAAGATTTTAAATCTTGAAATATATAAAGATTATCAGAAAATTGCAGCTGAAAAAATCAAAGATTGTGATTTAGAAAAAGATAATATATTACATACTGTTGACACAAATGACCAATTAATATTACAATTACATCAACAAAATAAAGAAATTGAAGATGCTAAAATTAAATTTGAAGAAAGGAAAATAGAAAAGATTAATGAGCTTAATACTAAAAATACTCAACTAATTTCTTTTGTAACTGGATTGGAAGAAAATATTGTTAAATTTAACGAAGAAGAAATAAAAGAAAAACTTGAGATTTCAAACAAATTTTTAAACAGTGTGACTGAGCAAAAAACTTTATTGGATGAAAAAGCTAATGGATATTATAGTTTATTAAAAGAAAAACAGAAAGGAAAAATTACCCAAATATCTAGTCAATACGCAACTAAAATTCAAAATCAAACAGCTACTTTAAATAAAACTAAAATGGAAATAACAGATAATTTAACAAAAGAAATTCAAGAAATTGACAAAGATATAAATAAAGTAAAGGATAAAGTAGGTGAGTTAAAAAATAATTTATTTGAGGTTGATTATTTTATAAAACAAGTAAGTGAATTGATTGAAAAATATGAAAAATTATTAAATACAAAAAATGCCCCATGCCCGTTATGCTTCCGTCCATTAGGTGAAGAACACACCCCACAATTACAAAAACAATGGGAAATTGAAAATGTAAAAGTAGAAGAAGCAAATAAAAAGAAAAATAAAATAGAAAAAAATATTGAAGTATATCTAAAAGAAATTGAGATATTGGAGGATGAAAAGAAAAAATGTTATGATGAATCAAGAAATGAAATTGATAATATCTCAATTCAAATAAAAGATATTGAAGAACAATTAAAAGATGAAAAAGAAGAAAAAATTAATGAAATTAATGAATTAGTTAAAGTAAAAATGGAGGAAGCTGAAAATAAACATAGAGAACAATCTGATGCTTTAATAGATAAAATCGAAAGAGCTGAAAAAGATAGAGATAAATTTAGTGATAGTTTGGTTCAATTAGAATCATTAAAAATTCAGAAAGTTGAAGTTATTGGTAAGATTGAATCTCAAAAAGCTTTAATTCAACAAATACAAGATTCAGAATATGATTTAAGTGTTATTGAAAAGAATAACGAACAAATTTTGGAAATTGAGGATAAAACTAATAAGTTAAAAGAAACAATTGAAAAAGTTGAAAAAGTTAAACATATTTATGAATTTTGGAAAGTTGGTTTTTCATCCGCTGGAATACCTAGTATGTTAATTGATGAAGCAATACCTTTTATGAATAAGAGAGTTAATGAGTATTTAGATATGATTTCAGGTGGGCGTTATATTGTTGCTTTTGATACTTTACAACAAACAAAGGCTGGAGATTATAAAGATAAATTTAATATTAGGTTTTATGATAATGTAACACATGCAGATGGTAGGCAGTTATTATCTGGAGGTCAAACAAAAATTGTTGATATTGCCACAATTTTAACATTATCTGATTTACAAGAACACATACAAGGTGTTTCAATTAATATTATGTTATTTGATGAAATTTTTGATGCATTAGATGATGACAATATTCAAAATATTTCTAATGTCTTACGAAAAATTGTTAGAAATAAGTGTTTAAATATTATTAGTCATCGACATATTGATCAAATTGAGGCGGATGAGATTTTAAAATTGTAGTTGGAAAAGAGGAATGTCATGAAATTATTAAAACAAGTATCCTTTATGTTTAATCTATCATATGAAATTAAAGAAGTTACGCGAATTAAAATTACTTATAAGGGACGCATAATTTTAATGTTTGCTTCCCGCAAAAAAGATCAGGAATTTTTTGCTACTGCAAATGGTGAACAAATTCAACCAGAGTTGTTTTCGACTAATAGTGTATTAAGTAGGGAACAATATAACCAACTTCAAGATATATTAAATTATGAGAATTTTGTAAATGCATTTAAGAGTAAGCTTGAAAATGATGGATTTCCACCTACAATTAAAGGTATATTAATAATAACTGAAGATAGAATTAATTGGGAATTTGGAGAATAATTTATGGATAAATTAATTATTGTAAACTGGTTATTAACAAGGCGTTGTAATTTGTCTTGTTCTTATTGTGGAATTGTGAGGGAACCTCATAATAAAAATTACCCATCAATGGATTATTATACAATAAATGAAATGTCAACAAAATATGTTTTAGAAATTTTAGAAAGAATTCATAAACATAATCCATTCTGTTTTCATATTTTTTATGGTGGGGAGCCCCTTTTAAGAGAAGACTTACCAGAGATTATAAATTTTTGTAATGATAAAAAAATATATTATACAATTATTACTAATAATTCAGATGAAGTTCAGCCAGCTTTGGAAAGATTATTTGAAAAAACTGAATATGTTGATGGATTAACATCATCGGTTGATCCAGTTATTTTTTCTGGTGAAAAGGAAACTGATAGGTATAAAAAAAGTTTAAATGGGTTAAATAGATTAATAGCTTTGAAAGATAAAGTTAAGGATTTAGTTGCTGAAATAACTATTGATAATAAAAATATTGAATCTATTGAACCGTTAGTTAAAGTTTTGGATGAAAATGGTATTACTAGCAGTATTACGTTTGTAGATATTTCTAAAAATGATCATTATGATTTTTCAAATGTGACGAATGAAAAAATGATGGTATATCCTAGTGATAAAGTATGGAATATTTTAAAATCATTAATTGATAAAAATTATGATGTTCATATGTCACAGGAACTTTTAAAAAATATTTATGATATTTTACCTTCTAATTTAGATTGTAAGTTATTGGATTCATTTCATAATCTAACAATTGATGCTGATGGAAAAATTAGATTATGTTTAAGAGTAAAAGGTTATTCATCAATATATCCAAATGCTAAAGTCATTAATTTTATTGATAAGAATGGTGAAGTGAATTGGGAAGAATTAAAGAATATGTTAAGAATTGATAAAATATTTGCGTGTAAAGGTTGCAATTGGACATGTCAAATAATGTCAAAAATGATTCTAGATTCTGATAGCAAGGATACATTATTACATTTAAATAAAAGGAGTTAAAACATGGCAAACACAATTGATTCAGCAATTGAATTTTTAGAAAAGATAAAAGCTGAAGAGTCAGTTACAATTAAATTTAAAAAAGCTGATGGCACTGAAAGAATTATGTTATGTACTTTAAATTTTGATAAAATACCAAAATCAGATAGGCCAAAAGAAGTAAACCTCCCTAAAATTTTAAATCAAATTAATAAAAATAATTTAGTACATGTGTATGATTTAGAAAAAAAGGGTTGGAGAGCAGTCAAGTTTGATAAAGTTGAATGGCTTAAAGATGAAGAGGATATAAAATTTAGTATTAAAAAGTAGCATACCTTCCTTATTTCCTTCCATTGGAGCCCCTTTATATTTTAATATAGAGGGGGCTTAATTTATTCAAAAAATAAAAAAGCTATATATATTAATAATTGAAAATAATATGTTATATGTTTTACGTTTTAAATTTTTAATCATAAAAAAGGAGAATAGTATGAATGGTTTTTTTATTGAAAGTAATACAATAAAAGCATTAAATTACGATTCGGATATTGGTATAAACGCGATTGGAATAGAAAAAAATCCAAATCATCTGATAGATTTTTTACAAAAATGTTCAATTGATTCATTAAATTTAAATATGGATTTACCGTCCAACTCGATTCATATGTCGATTGAACGCGGTTTAGTTGATATAATTCAAGAATTTCAACCACAATATAGAAAAATTTATGTAACATTTAATGAATCAGTATTAAATATGAAAAATGTTTTTGAAGTTAAAAATAAAGAGGTATGTAAGAAAGTTGATTTAAATGGAAATATTTCATTTTATTTATATATGCCTTATATGTATATTAAAACAAACGTAAATTTATTTAATAAAAATATATTTGTATCGTTGTATATAAACCCAAAACCAATTAGAAGTGTGTATGATAGAGTTTATCATGCACCTCTATTTAACGTAAGAATCCACGATGATATGACTAATTATCTATGTCAGGGATTGACAGGCGATGATTATGAGTATATTAAGAGAGAAGAAAATATTAAAAATATTGTAAATATTGTAAATAATAACTTATGGAATACAGCATTTAACGATGATTATGTTGAATGTGTTAGCAGTTATGGTAATTCATTATTTGGTAATTATTATGAGTGGGAAAAAGTTTCCACAGAAGATCCATCTAAAATATTAAAAGAGTTTAAAAAAATAGATTTACCTAATGCTATAATATTAAAAACTCGGTCGAATGAAGTATATTTTAACAAATCTAAAAAAGAGGTATTTTATGATATTATTGATTGGTTAAGTGGTAGCATTTCTGAATTACCTAAAAATGGTAACATTTTAAATAATACATTTATAACGAATAATGAATTATTTTTTAATCTACAAGATAAAGATGGTACAACGTATATTTGGGAATGTGGTGAGAGAATAACCATTCATGATGTTGATTATATTATTGATGATATAATATTTGATAGACATAAAAATGATAAGTTTTTACTATGTAGGAATATTAAAACTGATGCTGAATGTTCTTTTTCTTTTAATAATTTATATTGTATGTATGAAGATATATGTCAAAAGAAATTTGAACAAGAAAATGAGATTTTATCTGAGATTGAACTTTTAGATGGCTCAAAACTTAAAAAAGGAGATATTTTTATATATACCTGGAATAATAATCTTTATAATACTTATGTTTTAGAAAGGGTGTTAAAAAATATTAATGGAGATATTACGTTAATTACAAATAATGGTGTATTTAAACTAGCATTTGATATTAACAATATTGAAAAACTATCAATTGAAGATATCTTTGGTTTTGAGAAAGGAAAGGAAATTATATTTTATATTGATAAGGATGATATTTTGTTAAAATCAACTGGATCTTATGAAAAAGTTATTATTTCAAATGGGTCGTTTTGTCTTTTATTTAGTAATGGATTAAAAATAAATCTAATTGTTAATTCAGATAAAAGTATTTCATTAAATCAGTTTAATCAATTGACAACTAAACCAAAATTCATTAAAGGTATCAAAACTAATTTTATTCAAGGTTTATCAAGTATACTTATAGGAAGTTTTTTATTATCACAAACTGAAAATGGTTATAAGTGGGTTTCAGAATCCACAACAATTACTCCATATAGCAGACGAGATGTATTGAATGATGCTTTTGATGATTGGTATGATAAAAAGACTAAAGTATTAAGTATATCTTGTAAAAATCGAATAGTCAAATATAAAGTTGGTGATATAATTTGTATGTATAGTTGTTTTAACCGTTTAAGAATAACTTCTATTTATTTTGATGAAGATTTAAATGAGATTAGAGCTAGTGTTAAATTTTTAGGAGGCGTGTCTAATCAAATAGAATCAATAACATTATGTTCAAGATATGGGGTATCAGATGATTTTTCTATATCTGATCCAAAATTTAAATTTGGGACAACTATCAAAAAAATAACATCAACTAAAATTGATGGATTTAGAAAAACTGATAAATATGATGTTGTTGCTAGGTCAACTACGTGTAATGTAAAGATATTTGAAGGAAATGCCAGTATTAGTTCTTTTATTCATTTAAGAAAACCAACTGGAGTTGTATGTAGAATGCATGAAGATTTTGTTAGAAAACATTTTTCATTGTAGTATTGTGTTTTATGGTTTCCCACATTTTGATTTATCTTAATGTGGGAAACCATTATTTTTAATAATAACTATATATATAAATAATTGAATAGTTAAATATTTAAATAAGGAGGTTTTAATGCCAGCAAAATTATTGGTTGAAAAAAATTTTACCTCTATAATGGAGGGAAATAATTATAATGAAAAAACAGTGATACCTACCCAACTGTTTCTTTCTAATATAATACAGGCCGGAATGAATCAGCTCGGTAGACCAACCATGAGTTGTTTTCTTCCAAATAACTGCAAGGGAATTCTTATGGGAAGAGAACGAACAATTTACATTATGGAATTCCCACCAGAATTTCACAAAATAACACTTGATTCTACATTATCATATATAAGGGATCAAATGTTAGAAAAATTTAGAGACAATTATCCGCAAGTTAAAACTAAACGGAAAAACAGTTTTAAGTTATTATTCCCATATGTGATTTTTCAAATTGTTTTTGGGCCTTCTCATTCTAGAAATCTGGTACATGTTTTTTTGAGTAATAGTCCAATCAGTTCTTTTGAATCACCTATACAACTGATGCCTTTTCCAAATATATATAATAATCAAAGTGTGTGTATGCCTGAAGACCATTCACTGTATTATTGTGAAAATCAAGTGGAGGCATGTAATAAGTTAGTTAATAATTTTTGGGTATCAGTATATAATAATGATTTAACATATAATCTTGAAAATACTAGTAACCGATCAAGAAGAGCTAATTCAATTCATACAAATTATTATATTTGGGAATATGAAAGTATTAATAATCCAGCTAAAGTATTAGGCCATGAATTTTCTCCAAAGTTTAGTCTTCTTAAATATACTAAATCTTTTCTTTATGCAGACTCATCAATAGATCTTACCGCAAATAAATTATCAGATAATATTTTTAATAGTTTTACTGGTGAAACTACAGTTGGTTCTATTGATAGACTCAGAGAAATAAATAGGAAACATGATGTTACCTATAATGGAATTGAAAAATGTATAACATTTTCTAATGATGATGATCACATTACCATCAATTTGCAAGATGAATTTGTTATGAATAAAATTAGGTATATTTTAGTAAATATTATAAGTATAGGAGGAGGTAGTGATAATTATAAAAAATCAATTCTAGAATTAGTTCCTAAAGGAAACCATAGCATTATTTACAGGATAGAATTAAATAAAATAAATAAGGATATGGTTGATGATATTATTACAAATAAATTAAAGGAGAAAAATTTAATAGTTACTAAGTTTAAGTATAATAATAAAATTATATCTGAAGGTGATAAACTCATTGGTATAAATAAATTTAACCACAATGCTATATTTTTTACTTTTAAAGAAAAAGTCAATAATATAGCTGGTAATTATGTATTAAAATCTTCGTTGGATAAAAGATATTCTAATTCAATGTATGATTTTTATCTTGAAAAAGATATTAAAGGATATGTTGTTGATGGAATAACACTTAGAAAAAATAAAAAATTAACAATATATGAAAAAAGAAATAATTTGTGTTTTGAAGAAAGAAATTCATTTGTTGTGGATGATTCTACTATAATTTTTGAACGTGGACGTATACAAATTAATAATTCAGTAATATGTAATTTCGATAAGATAGAAAATAATTATATGTTTTTATCTTTAGATAATAGTTTTGCACTAGTTGATTATGTCTCATTGTCACATAAAATTAATATTAATTTCATAGTGCAAGATTCATTTCTTATCGCTGGTGAATTTACTACTTTAGCTCCAGCTGGAAGAAAAACTATAATAATCAATTTAGATAACAACCAAATTACATATGATAATTTTAATGAGGTATCTAATAAACTTGATAATTTAGTTTATTATATGTCAAGAGAAACAAAACTTAGATCATTAAATAAAGGAGAATTAATTGTAGTACCAAAATGGACATCATTTTATAACTTATCTTTATTATACTGTGTTATTGATGGATTTGAAATATCTGAAAATGAAATTTCAATAATTCTTACAACATGTAAAGATAAAACTAAATTTAGTTTGCCGATTACAGATGATGTAGGTTTATCCAAAAAATTATTTAATGGTTGTTTAATTAGAACAGCCACTTTAGAATGTGACGGTTTTAATGTTGGGGATTATATAGAAAAGACCTCATCAACTAGATTTATTGGTTTAACCATGAGTAAATCTTATAAAATAGAAGGAATAATAACTGATTGTTATAGAGATGATAAATTAATAGTTCTCTCAAATAATCAAACTTTATGGTTAAAAACTGTTAAAGAACATTTTAAAAATGTTGGAAGTGAACCATCTAAAAGTGAATGTAATATTAAAACTAGTTTAGATGATGCATTTAATGATGGACGTCCCCAAACTTTTAAAACAATAAAAAAGTTCCAAAATAATGAATATGGAATACCATCACCAAGAATATTTAATAATCAGACAGTAGAAGAAAATTTTATAAAATTTTATAATTAAAGGAGACAATATGTTTGAAGTTTTGATTAATGATGGAAAAAATGAAATACCTGATAATCCAGGTATTTCATATGTTATTGGTAAAAATGGAATGTTCATCAAAAAGAAAATTGGTGTTGTTGATAGTTTAACACCAGTGTCTCAAATTTCAGTACTTGAAGATGTTACACC
>Ga0164318_10002501_pt1 | contig 17100 bp, 16 predicted proteins | sample GuaBasSedimGuay9_FD_113734 | JGI IMG/M metagenome (GOLD analysis project Ga0164318, IMG submission 113734) | Subseafloor sediment microbial communities from Guaymas Basin, Gulf of California, Mexico - Guay9, Core 4571-4, 0-3 cm | ecosystem: Environmental > Aquatic > Marine > Hydrothermal vents...
TCCGGGTATGGCACCGTGAATGGTGCTGCGACAGTACCCACCGGCCGGCAGTCCTTTTTCGCGTTCCGATATCATCACCCTGTGGATCAGCCGATGATGTTCCGTCTGGCGCCCTCGTTACTTTCCGCCGACTTCGCCCAACTCGACCGGGAGATTGCCGAAGTTGAGGCCGGCGGTGCGGATCTTCTTCATCTCGACGTGATGGACGGCCATTTCGTCCCCAATTTGACCTTTGGCCCTCCGGTCATAGCAGCCCTGGCACACTGCGCGACGGTGCCCCTTGACGCCCATCTGATGGTCACCGACGCAGACTCGCTGATCGGGCCACTGGCAGAGGCCGGTGTCGCCCGAGTTGCGGTCCACGTCGAAGCATGTCCCCACCTCCATCGAACTCTGACTGCGATTCGAGATCTGGGGATGGCGCCCGGAGTAGCCCTCAACCCCTCGACTCCGATCAGTCTTCTCGAGGAGGCCCTGGCCTGGGTCGACTTTGTTCTGGTGATGTCGGTCAATCCCGGTTTTGGAGGACAGCGTTTCATCCCCGAGACCCTGTCAAAGATCACCCGTCTCCGCGCCATGGCCACCAATGGTCATCTCGACATCTCAGTCGATGGCGGCGTGGACCCTGACACCATCGGGCCTCTGGTCCAGGCGGGGGCGACAACACTGGTGGCCGGTTCCAGCGTATTCGGCCAGACCGACCGAGGGGCCGCCCTCAAGAAACTGCGAGAATCGGGGGCGGAGAGCCCCGCCCTTCAAGGAGAAACAACATGATCGATATGCGCCGCCTGGTGCTGCTGTCTCTGGTTTTTGCCACGCTCTTCGGGTGTTCCAGCGCCTCTCGAGAAGAGGAACTGCTGACCGAACTGACCGACATGAACAAAACTGAGATCTTCGAAAAGGCAGAGACCCTTTACGCCGCCGGCAAGATCGAAGATGCCCGGGATTACTTCAGTTTCGTCTACGACACCTTTCCAAACGACCCCATGGGTCATAAGGCGGCCTTGCGGGTCGCGGATACCTTTGCCGTAAAAAAGGACACCGCCAGCCTGACCGAAGCCCGCCTTCGCTTCCGCGATTTCGCCAATCGCTATCCCAACGACCCCGATCGGGACTACGCTCTCTTGATGGTGGGCCAAACCTATTCAGCCCGCCAGATGAAGCCGGACCGGGACCTGTCGACCGTCGAAGAGGCCCTGAATGCCTACCGGCAGCTGCTCACCTTGTACCCGGACTCCGATTACTATGAGGAGGCGGAGAGTCGCATCGGGCAATTACTTGACGTACTGGCCGAACACGAGTTGATAACCGCCGAGTTCTACGCGAGGAACAAGCGCTGGCTGGCAGCATCCTGGCGAATTGATTTTCTCAGGGAAAACTACCCCGATTTCGAGCGTATGGACGAAGCCGATGCCCTGTATGAGAGAGTACAGACGGAAATCACCGATGCACAGGAATACCTGAAGCAGCTCATCGAAGAGAAGCAACGGGAAGCGAAGAAGAACAAAAAAACGACTGAGGACAAGCCGCCGGTTGAAAATCCACAGTGAGCCTCGGTGTTTGACCCAGACGCCGCCAAGTAAGGACTGAGGTTTGACGCATTTGCATACGTACAGTACCCTGAAATTGTGCTTCCAGTTGGGAGAGGAAACATGAAGATCAAATTTCCGGTTTTCTTCGGCGTCTTGGCCCTGCTTCCGTGTCTCGCTGCGTCCGGGGCTGTCGCCCCTCCACCGCAGCCGCTACACTTGGTTGGGGATCACTGGACACCCTATGACCCTCCGGCAGATTTTCCGGAGGGCAGTCAGGTTCACATCATCGTCAAGGGAGACACCCTTTGGGATCTTGCCCGGACCTACCTGGGAGACCCATACCTGTGGCCCCAGCTCTGGGAACGAAACCCCTACATCAGGGACTCCCATTGGATCTACCCTGGCGACCCCCTGGTCATCGACCTGGCCGTTGTGGAGCCGGAGCCGATTATCGAGGAGATCCCCGAAGAGGTGATCGTACCTCCACCGGAATCCGAAGAGACCGCCGGCGGACTCCCATTCCCCTTGGCCTCATCGGCTGAGATCTACTGTTTCGGCCGGTTGATCCAGGACGAGTCGATTTTCTCTTTCAGCATCAATTCCGCCGAGAGAATCCAGTTCCAGGATCACTATTCGGAAGCTGATGTCGTCTATATCGACGGAGGCGCAGAACAGGGAATCAAAGCTGGAGACCGCTTTTTCATTCTCCACCGTCACAATAAGGTTCGACACCCCATTTCCAACAGCCCTCTCGGTCATGTCTATCCCTATGTCGGGCAGCTCAAGATTCTCTGTGCCAAGGAGAACTCTTCAATTGCCGAAATCACTTTCGCCTGTGACCCCATCTCCTTGGGCGATGTACTCCTTCCCTTCCGCCCGATCCCGGTTCCGCTGGTCATCGCCCCGGACCCAACAGACCGGTGCGACGATCCCAACGGTAAGCCCACCGGATACGTCATTCACAACAAGGATTTCCTCTCAATGACTGCAGCCGGGCAGGTCTTGATGGTTGACTTGGGCGAGGCCGAGGGTCTGTATCCAGGTCAGTTTGCGACGATTTTCCGGGACAATCCCGTCGAAGGAATGCCTCGTCTGATTGTCGGTGAAATCGGTATTCTGACAGTGGAGGAAACGTATTCAACAGCCATCATCACCCGCGGATGGTCACCGATAATTGTTGGGGACAGGGTTGAGCTGAAGTAGGACTCATCTGGCTCCGCCAGATGAGTTTGAAACTGGAAACTAGAAACTTGAAACTTGATCCCCTTGCTTCGGGTGTGTCGATAAGGGCCTCCCGGCTTCGGTGTTCCTCAACAGTCAATCCTGCAATCAGGTCACTCATCAACGGTCGATCTTGTGGAGCTCAGGTTCTCATATCCCTTGGAAAATCCCTGCGCCAAGGCAACAACGCAGCCCGGGCATTTTCAGCCCACGCTACCCGCTTCGCGGGCCCGAGCCTCCGGCTCGGCAGGCCTTCGGCCTGGCGTCGGTTCCTAGCCCACGCTACCCGCTTTGCGGGCCCGAGCCTCCGGCTCGGCAGGCCTTCGGCCTGGCGTCGGTTCCTAGCCCACGCTACCCGCTTTGCGGGCTCGAGCCTCCGGCTCGGCAGGCCTTCGGGCTGGCGTCGGCTCCTAGTTTCCAGTTTCCAGTTTCCAGTTTCACTCATTTCGGTGGAGTCTGCCACACAATTCCGCAATCGTCACCGGATGGGTCACTGAATGTCAACCCTACCCTCATGGGTCTTTGACGAGGCGGACCATGCCTTTATGAATGAGGCCTTGATCGAGGCCGCCGCAACCGGTGCTCGGGGGGAGGTTCCCGTTGGTGCAGTCCTGGTCCATGGCGGTGCCATCATTGCTCGCTCCGGCAACCGCAGGGAAGAACTTCGGGATCCAACAGCCCACGCCGAAATTCTGGTTTTGGGGATTGCAGGAAAAAAGACCGGTGATTGGCGCCTCGAAAAGGCGACTCTTTACGTCACCCTGGAACCTTGCCCAATGTGCCTCGAGGCTTGCCGGCAAGCAAGGCTTGCCCTGGTTATTTGGGGTGCTCAAGACCCGGTCATGGGTGCCTGTGGTTCGGTTCTCGATACCGCCCAAGACCCTCGTCTCCACCCTCCGATCGCTCAGCGCGGAGGTCTGTTGGCCGACAACGCATCTAAACTTCTCAAAGAGTTCTTTGCCAAGAGACGTCTTTCGTCGTAGAATACCGCCCCCGTGTGGAGAGGTGCCGGAGTGGTCGAACGGGGCGGTCTCGAAAACCGCTGACCTTTCACGAGGTCCAAGGGTTCGAATCCCTTCCTCTCCGCCAGGTCTTTGATATCAGTATTGCGATATGCGGAGAGGTGTCCGAGTGGCCGAAGGAGCACGCTTGGAAAGCGTGTGTGGGGGTAACTCCACCGCGGGTTCGAATCCCGCCCTCTCCGCCATTTTTTCAGAGCCCCTGATGGAGTCTGGGCCCTGCGCATTGCCGCTCTTCGAATCGTGTCAGGCCCGGAAGGGAGCAGCACTAAGGGGAATACGGCGAGTGCCGCAGGTCACCTGGGCTCCATCAGGGGCTCTTCTATGCCCAGAGGGCGACTGCTTTGGCTCCTATTTTCTGCAAATCGTCCCGACGGTACGAAGCCAAATCAGCCACCCTCTGGGCAATAATGCGCTTCGCGCATGGGGATTTGGAAAATCAGCAGACTTCCAGCAAAGCCTTGGCTGCCCCGAATGCCCCTCCACGGCGGTGTGCACGAGGTCCGGTTGAGCTGACAATCTCGTCAAGACGCTCGACCCAACTGCCCTCGATCAGCTCATCCTGACTGATCTCGGCGCCTCCGAGATGCCGACTGACCCAACGGGCCATTTCTGCCGATTCCGGAAAGGTCGACCGACCGATCCAGCCGAGAGAGCACCCAGCCGACCAGACCTCGGCAACCGTCGAGTAGCCGAGCTTCGCCAAGACCCCGTCCGCCGCATGGGCCAGGTCCGGATGGTGAAAGCGGGAGTGATGAGGCAGGACGATCAGGGACCCTCGACGTGCCTCCGTCGTACCACCCCCAGGAATAACAATGGTCAACCCTTGAGCTTCTGCCATCTTTTCGAGACCGGAATACCGCCACGGTATCCCACCCATCGAGACCAGCAGCATTGGATGTTCTCCCTCAATGCCTAACTCGTTTCTGATTGCCTCCCGCCCATTCCCCGGCCTGCGGCTGATTGGAGGAACCTGGACGGCGCCATCGACCGGCAAACACCATGGTTCGGCCTGAATTCGCAGGTCACACTGCGAAAACTCTGCTTCGAATTTGTCGGCCCAATGGTTGATTGCCGGCCACCGTCCAGCATAAGCCCGATAGATCCAATCCCATGTGAAGTTCTCTACGAGAATCGACGGAAGGCCGGCCGTTCGGGCCACCGCAAGCCCTTGAGGTGCGATATCCGCCACTACCGCCCGACACCCCAGGTTGAGGATCTTCTGGCTGAGCGCTCCGACGGTTGCTTCGGCCAAGAGGTCAACTTCATTCAGACGTTTCACAGTCGCTTCAAGATCCTCTTCAAGAGCGGACCGTTGAACCAGACCCACGTCACATCGGCAGGCATGGTAGTGGAACGACGCCGACAGGGAGGCGGAAAAAAACCACTCCGGCACGGTGGTGAAAATCTCAAAGACGGCATCAGGTTTCTGTCTGAAGACCTCGTCCATCACTGCACAGGCCCGGGCGGCATGACCGAATCCGTGGGGAGAAATAAACCAGGCGATCTTCAACACAACGGGCATTATAGTCGGCACTTTTGTGCGAAGCGCAACTCGCGAGGAGTGCGACCGGGTTGGCCCTGTCCGCCACTAAGCACCAAACCTACAATGTCAAGGACCAAGACGATCCGCGATCCTCGCACTGAGAGCCAGTCTCGGACAACCGACCGCCTCAATGATAAGATGCGGCCATGTTCATCCGCTCAATCATTACGCCATTTCTCATTCTGGTCGCTCTGACATGTTCAGCGGACTCCGGACCGGTCCGGGCATGGCAGGGACGGATCGGTATCGACATTCCACTCCCGGTGCCCGCGATCGAGCTGACCTCGGCCAACCCCTTTGCCTCCTCAGTCGATACGATCCCGCGACTGACCGGATCCACTGCACCCCGAAAAATCGATGTGGCCGGTTCAGCAGTCGTTGCGGCCTACATTGATGCCGACGGCAACTGCGGCGGTGCGGTCCCTCTTGAGGTTCCATTCCCGGGATTGACCAGTTCTCTTCTCAAGGGCATGGATAGCGGCCGATTTGAACCTGCCACGACCGGTGAGCGGACACAGCCTTCCTGGGCGGTCATCGAGCTGCGTATCGAGGGCAACGTCAAGGAAGCAACCGTTATCAGTCAGGAACTGGCTCTCCCGGACCCTAACGACCCACCCGAACCGATCACCCCGGCCCTGCCGCCACCGGCCGGCCACTTGTTGCAGCTTCCGGCCGTTCAAGCCGATGAACTGACATCACTGGCCCATCCAAAGAAGATCAAGGTTCGAGCTTCGGGCTCGGAACCTGTCGTTTCCGTTCAAGCCCTGGTCCACATCAACGCACAAGGACGGTGCGACCAATACGTCCCCATCGTTCTCGACTCGGGACTCAACCGATGGCTTTCAGGGTTTCTGGCAACATGGCGACTGGAACCGTCGCTGCGGGAAGGACAGCCAGTTGATGCCTGGGTCGTGTACACAGCTCGGATCAGGATGAAGTTTTCGACCCTGCAGTCGGCATCGTTTCGAGTCCTGGCCGACCGAACCTACGACCCGTCCTAGCGCCTCCGGCCGAGAACTTTCCGGCTATTGCCCATTCTGACCGTCACGCGATTGGAATCCAACCACTCCAGCAAGGGAATCGCCAGCTTTCTGGTCAGGCCAAATCGGTCCTTGAACTCCCCGACGGCAAAATCATCCACTTCCCACTGGCGAATGCCCTCAATAACCGTATCCAGCGTCTGCCGATGAATGAACCACTTCTTGTCCAGGAGAACCAGCGAACCTTGTTGTACCAGGAAACGGCAAATTCCCTCAACCATGACCGGTCGGGCTTCAAGACGCTGGGCCGCGTCTTTTGGAGCAGGAGCTTCGAAACCTGCCTCCTTGTAGAGGTCGTCCACACGTGCGGTCAATTCTGCACCGGACTGGGTCATGTGACTCGAACGACCGGGAGGCAAAACCCTGCCCTCAACCACTTCGACCACGCCACGCCGGCGCAATTCCTCGAGAAGCTGAGGCGCCAGGGCCAGAGCCGGAGGCGGCACCAGGGAGGCGACAAAATCCCGTGCCGGGATACCGGAAGAAACTTCCTCGTCCACCAGACGTTTCTTCAATTCATCCTTGGCCCTTTCAGCCAACTGGTCCAATACACTCTCCGCGATGAACCTGGGAGGCGTCGTCGACAAGGTCCTGATCGTCTCGTTCGACAGCAGACGACCCAGAATCCCCTGCGCACTGTCTCCCAGCACACCAAGGCGACCGGCCAGGTCATCCAGCGAAGGAGCTACCAGGCCGGCGTCGATGATCCACCGCTCGAACAGCTTCGGCCAGTCAGTCCGGTGCACGCTGGCGACCTCGTTCAGTTCAGCTGCCTGAACCCTCCGGAACAGGCGAAGCCGGGTATCGAGGACCTGGCCGCCCGCAAAGGTATTGACCGGAGACGGCCGGCGCAACACCAAACGATCTCCCGGGAAAAGCATCATTTCCTGGCGGACAAGAATTTGTGCCACTACCGACGTACCCGGTTTCAGCGGGCGGGACGCCAGGCGATCGATTCGAGCCGGGGCACGCATCGCCAGGGCGTGGACTTCGACTTCATCGCCCTCATCGAGAGGACCCGCCGCACCTTTCAGCAATTCCAGTCTCATGGTTACGAGGGTCGTAGGGCGCCAAGGGCCCGGAGACAGTATCTGCGCCCCCCTGGGACACTCCGATGTTCCGAGGCCGGCCAAATTGAGCGCCACTCTCTCACCCGCTTCAATCTTCGATCTTTCCTCGCCGTGAACGTGAAGTCGCCTGGCTCGGGCTTCTCGACCCTCCGGCATCAGAACAACGGATGACCCGACCTCCAACTGGCCCCACAGCGACGTTCCGGTGACCACAGTGCCGGCGCCGGCCAGGGTGAAAACCCTGTCCACAGCCTCTCGGAACGGCCTGCCCTCGACTTGATGCGGTCTGGCGTCGGCTGACTGTTGGATCAAGATCTGCCGAAGCTCGTCCAGGCCTGCCCCGGTATGCGCCGACACCGGCACAATCGGCACGCCCTCAAAGGCCGTACCCTCGAGAATCTCCCTGACCTCCTCGACCGCAAAGTCCTGAGTTTCTTCATCGACCAGGTCGACCTTGGTCAAGGCAACGGCGCCACCGGCCACACCCATCAGCCGAATAACCTCAAGGTGCTCTCGGGTCTGGGGCATGACCCCCTCGTCGGCCGCCACCACCAGCAGTGCCAGATCAATGCCCGCAGCACCCGCAATCATCGTGTGGACCAGTTTTTCGTGCCCGGGAACGTCGACGAAATGCAGTTCACCACCGTCGTGTTTCAGATTGGCAAATCCCAGGTCGATCGTGATGCCGCGCTCCCGCTCCTCCGGCAATCGGTCACAATCAGTCCCGGTCAGTGCTTTGACCAGAGCGGTCTTCCCATGATCAATATGGCCTGCAGTCCCGTAGACAACGTGTCGCATAGGGATCATGGTACAGAAGCTGTCAGCTATCAGCTATCCGCTGAGCCTCTTGTAAAAACAGGTCACCACGATGCGGGGCAGGAGCCCCGCGCTCCCACATACAGTCCCAACGGGCCTTACGCCCATCTTTTTTGTGCTTTTTCGTGCCTTTTTGTGGCTATTCCCTTGTTTTTGCAAGCGCCTGCGCTATTAGTCTCCGGACTCGCAAGGCCGGGAGAATGATGGATAATGCCATCGAGATGACGAACCAGATTCCCCCGATTGCAATGATCTTCGCTGCAGGGCGAGGCCGGCGAATGCAGCCATTGTCCGACGTACTGCCCAAACCAGCCCTTCCAGTCCCAGGTGGCCCTGTGGTGTCATGGGGACTGCGCCTGGTCGCCCGATCCGGAATACGGACCGCCGTCCTCAATAGTTGGTGGCTGGCAAATACGATGGAAAATACAGCTGCCGAGGCCATGCCGAAGAACCTGGCCCTGCGATTTTCTCGCGAAGAGCAGCTGATGGAGACTGCCGGAGGCTTGGCCCTGGCCCGGGACCGCGGTCTGCTGGGCACCGACGGACCAGTTCTGGTCGTCAACGGCGACGGTGTCCTGAACCTCGAGTTGCAGGATCTGTTCCAGCGACATCGAGAAACCAACGACCTCGTGACTCTGGGTCTCTTGCCCCACCTCGGCCCGGAACGCTGGTCTCGGGTCACTCTGGATCGTAACGGTCTGGTCAGTGCCATTCTTCCCCGGGGACTGCCTGCACCCGGCGAGATTCCCTTGCTCTACCCGGGAGTGATGGTGATCTCCCGAGAGGCTATTGAAACTCTGGAGACCACACCTTCGGGGGTGGCCTCGGCTCTGTGGGCCCCGGCCCGGGCACAGCAACGTCTTGGAGGCGTGCTGGTTTCAGGCCACTGGAGGGAAGTCGGGACGCCCGCAGACTATCTCGATCACGTAATGGCCCTGCTGGGTGACCGTACAGACCTCCATCCCTCGGCCCATGTGGGCCACAAAGCGGTGCTCAAACACGCCTTGATCGGACCAGGTGTCAGCATCGAACAAGATGCCGTCATCGGCCAGTCAATCGTCAGCCACGGGGCCGTGATCGGCGCCGGCGCCAGAATCCTTCGCTCCATCGTGCTCGGTAACGTCCGAATCTCACCCGGAGAAACGCTGACCGACGAGGTTCGCTCGGGTTAGTCACTTACCCTCGAACTGCTTCGAAATTCCGAAGCAAAATCGAAGGATAGGTGTGCTGTCAGCTATCGGCTCTCAGTCGGCACTTGCCCGCCGCAGGTAAGACTGATTCGCAGGGCCGTATTGAATCTTAACCAGAATGAGATTTATCGAGAGTGCTTTCCAGCTGATAGCTGACGGCTGATAGCTGCCCGGCGGGTCGGCCGGGCTCATATGGTTCCGGCGCCACCGAGTTGGGATCTTACAGTCCGGTCACTCGCCAGCGATCCCAGGCTGTGTTCCAACGAAGCGTCCGGAGCCGGCCTGTGATGCCATACACCCTGATCGCCCGCATCATCTGACGGCCGTCCGAAAAGTACAGAGTCCCCGAGGTCGCCGTTCCCTGAGCCGTGAATGTCAGGATGTCACCGGACCCGGCCCTGACAGGATCCTCATAATCGCCTCCCAGCAGACCGTCACCCGACGGATTTGGAATGTCGCAGTCTGGGATGAACCCCAGGGTTGCCTTGTCCACCTCGAGTTCGAGAACCCTCCCTACCTGATAATCACATCCTGTCGCAATGTCGCTCCGTCTCACCCCATCGTCATCTCCATCCTGGACGACCGCACACCGCCACCCTCCATCAGACAGTTTGTCGAAGACCAGGGCGGTTGCCTTGCCGGTCATGACGGCATCCGATCTGGCTCGCCACATTTGAGACCGCACTTGTTCCGTCACACGCCTCAGGGCCGCTTCACGATGTGCCATTCCCAACAAGGGCAACGCCATCACCGAGCTCAATGCCATGATGACCAGGACCACAACAGTTTCCACCAATGTTTGACCTCGTTCTTTCATCTTTGATCCCTCCTGCCGGACAAAAAAACGCGGCCCCGCAGGACCGCGTTCCCGTCCACGCTGCTGTTTTTTTATATGTAAATTGTCACTCTCCTCTTCGCGTCAGGATGCGCTTGTGGCGGCAGTGCGGGGCAGCTTGACCTTTTCGGCCAAAGTGGTCTGCCCATTGACGGCCACGAAGGGTCTGAGCTTCTCAAGCGAGGTCTCGCCGATACCCTTGACCGCGACCAGCTCGTTGACATCTTCAAAAGGACCGTTTGCCTCACGGAATTCGAGGATCCGGCCGGCCAACGCCGGGCCGACCCGAGGCAGGTACTGGAGCTCATCCGCAGACGCGGTATTGACGTTGACCACGCCGGTTGAACCGGTTTCGGCGGCAATCGCGCCGGTTGTGACGGCCATCAGGACAAGAACGATGATCGGAATCAGTTTTTTCATGGTGTCTCCTTTTTGGGTTGTTAATAATCTGTTGTTGTGAACGCGTTGATGGTTGCTCTTAGCCGGTGTTCATCTCTCGGGCCTCCTTCCGTTGTCGACACTTTCTATGGCAAGCCCTGTACCAAATTGGGAAATGTCAAGGATGTAATTAAAAATAAAAGACTTAAAACAATTCAAGCCCGCAGTTCGTCATCGTTGACTGACATAATTTTCTCCATCTTTTCAATACGGACAGCCCCGGGCAGGGTGTAGAAATTTATGACACTGTAGAATTTCCTACCCCAGGAGCCTGTAGGGCAGAGGCCGCCCAAGCGATTTAAAAAATTGAGTTGGTCCCCAATCTCTGCCCCACAGCCTCCATTGATGCGCTGTGCGCATCGTGGGACTCAAAAATTTGGATTTTTTCGCTGAGAGCTGAGGGCTTCTGTACCATGACCCCTGTGACATCTTCGACATTGACCACACGCAACGTTTCGACCAGCCGGGAGCTGGCCCTGCTGATCTCGGGCGCTTCGGGCATGGTTTTGGCAGCCCGATTTGCGGAGCTGGCCCTGGAGCACGGCAACCTGGATGCACTGCATCTGGTGATCACGCCCCCGGCTACCCAGGTATTGAAACTCGAGTTGGGCGCCGGTTGGGCTTCAGCCCCCAAGTTTCATGATCGACTGCGGGCCTCTTATGACGGACAGACCAGGATAAGAACCTGGTCCAACGAGGATCTGGGGGCGCCGATCTCATCCGGTTCCCATGTGCTGATAGGTACGGTCATCCTGCCGTGTTCAGCAGGCACAGCCGGCGCTGTCGCGCACGGAATTTCCCGCGGGCTCCTTCAGAGGGCGGCCGATGTCGCTCTCAAGCAACGGTGGCCGCTCATCCTCGGCATCAGGGAAAGTCCGATGTCCGAGATCTTGCTGGAAAATCTCCTGCGTCTGGCCAGGACCGGTGCGACAATCATGCCGCCGCTACCGGCGTTCTACCTCAAACCCGATCCTCAGAACGCACTCGAGGAGTTCATTGATCATTACTGCCTTCGAATCCTGGATCTCCTCGGTATTCACCTCGAACGGAAGGAACTTCGGTGGAAGAGCTAGCTATCAGCTGCCGGCTTTCGGCTGAAGATTCCACGGCAGGGCTGCGCCCGCTCAGGATTCCTTCGGAGCCTCTGTTTCTTCTTTCTTTGTCCCTTTTTGTGCCTTTTTGTGCCTTTTTGTGGCTATTTTCCCCTCTTCTCGGCCTTGCACTTGGAGGTTGCATGCGTCTCCGTTCTACGGTCTTTCCTTGCTCACGTTTTGGATGGCCGACACCATGAAGGCGCTCGATGACCTACGAGAAACCGGGGAGATGATCAAGTTCCAACATACGATCTTCGCCCTGCCCTTTGCGATGATCGCACTGGTCAGTGCACCGGGAGAAGGCTGGCCGCCCCTTCGAGTCTGGCTCCTGGTTCTCCTGGCGATGGTAGCGGCCAGAACGGCGGCGATGGCCTTCAACCGGCTGGTCGACCACCGTCTGGACGCCCTCAACCCCAGAACCGCAGACCGATCCCTGCCCAGGGGTCGCCTGAGCCGCAGATTTGTCTGGTTGGTCACCCTTGTTGCTTCGGCCGTCTTCGTACTTGCCGCCGGCCTGCTCAATTCCCTGTGTCTGCTGCTGACACTCCCGACCCTGGGCGTTCTGCTGGGTTATTCCCTCACCAAAAGGTTTACGGCGGCAGCCCATCTGTGGCTCGGCGCCGCACTGGGCATCGCCCCCATCGGTGCATGGATTGCGGTCTCGGGCAGGTTGGACCTCGCCCCTGTCGTGCTCGGGGTTGCCGTCATGCTGTGGGTCGCCGGCTTCGACATCATCTACTCACTCCAAGACGAGGTATTCGACCGGTCCGCCGGGCTCCACTCCATTCCAGCCACTCTGGGAGCACACAAGGCTCTCAACCTCACCCGAATTCTTCACATCCTGTCTCTGGCAGGTTTTGCGGCCTTTGCCGTATTCTCGGGCGGCGGGACCCTCCGGTGGAGTGCGGTGGTTGCGGCAGCCACAATGCTGGGCTGGCAACACACCCTGGTCACACCCGATGATCTCAGTCGCGTCAACGCAGCCTTTTTCACCGCAAACGGCATCCTCGCCGTGGTGATGGGCGTGCTCTTCATCGCCGCCCATGCGGTTGCAATGTAACTCATACCTAACCTGAGCGATTCTGGCGGATGAGATTCGCTCAGCTTAGGTCATACCTTTCCCTTTTCTTTCCAATTTCCCTTGCGCGAAGCGCAATATCCCGGGGAGCGGAGGCGGATTGGCCCGTCGATTTCCCTTGAAGCTCTCTATATTTTTCACCGGGCCAATACGACACCGTTCCCCGGGTAGGTTAAGATCACCTTCGACCGATGCGCTCCGAGAAGATTCCCTTCCGTCACATTGCCCTCGAAGGCCCCATCGGGGTCGGCAAGACCTCACTGGTCCAGATTCTGGCTCAGCGATTCGAGGGGGTCATGGTCCTCGAAGATATCTCCAACCCATTCCTGCCGGCCTTCTATGAAGGGCGACCCGGCGCCGCCTTTCAGGTTCAGGTCTACTTCCTCTTGTCGCGCTTTCAGCAACAGCGGGAGATTCGGCAGATGCATTTGTTCCAGAGCCTGGTACTTGCCGACTACACCTTCCCGAAGGACCGGATCTTCGCTTATCTCAACCTGGGAGATGATGACCTCAAGGTCTACGAGAAGTTGTACCCGGTACTCGAACAGGAAGTGGCCAAGCCCGATCTGGTGATCTACATGCAGGCCTCGGTCCCGGTCCTGATCGAACGAATCGCCAAGCGCGCACGCGACTACGAAACCGGGATCGATCCCGGCTACCTCGAACGCCTGAGCGAAGCCTACTCCTACTTTTTCTTCCACTACCGCGAAACACCGCTACTGGTGGTCAATACCGATGATATTGACTTCATTAAGAACCCCGCCGACCTCGACGCCCTGGTGCAGCAGATCATCAGATGCCAACGAGGCACCCAAGTCTACGTGCCGCTCGGATCATCCCGGACCGAGCGTTGAACTGTTTTTGAGACCCCCCCGAGCAGGAGGCATTGATGCTGCCCCGTGAGCTGTTCCGAAAAGACCCAGAGCGTATCCGACACATGCTCAGAAGCCGCCACACCGAGGCGCCCCTTGATCGTCTGCTCGAAGCGGACCGGCAATGGCGTGACCTGCTGACCACCCTGGAAGACCTGAAGGCACGAAGGAATACCGGCTCAAAAGAGATCGGCCTGCTCTTCAAAGATGGGAAACGGGACGAGGCAGAGGCCCGCAAGGCCTCCATGAGCCGCCTCGGTGACGAAATCAAGGACCTGGAAGAACGCACGTCAGGCCTGGAACAGGAGGTCGAGACCCTCGAACTGACGATTCCCAACCTTCTGGACGCCGAGGTTCCCGAGGGGGCAAACGAAGACGACAACAAGGAGATCCGCCGTTGGGGTGATCCGCGGTCTTTTGATTTCTCCTGCCAGGCCCACTGGGACCTGGGCCCCGCACTGGGTATCCTGGATTTCGAGAGAGCCGCCAAGCTTGCCGGCGCACGGTTCGCTGTCCTCAGAGGCCCCGGCGCCGCCCTCGAACGGGCCCTGATCTCCTTCATGCTGGACACCCACACCAGAGAACACGGCTACACCGAGGTCCTGACGCCCTACATGGTCAACAGCACCTCCCTCCAGGGGACTGGACAGCTGCCGAAATTCGCAGATGACCTCTTCCACATCGAGGGTCACGACCTCTACCTGATTCCCACGGCCGAAGTCCCGGTGACCAATCTCCATCGGGACGAGACCCTGGATGAGTCCGTCATTCCCCTCCGCTACTGTGCCTTTACGCCCTGCTTCAGGGCCGAAGCGGGCTCCCACGGACGGGATGTTCGCGGCCTGATCCGGCAACACCAGTTCCACAAGGTTGAACTGGTTCAGTTGACAACTCCCGGTACCGCCTCCGACGCACTGGAACAACTGACCGGTCACGCAGAAGTCATACTCCAACGCCTCGAACTGCCGTACCGCGTGATGACTCTGTGCTCCGGAGACGTCGGCTTCTCGGCGGCCAAGACCTACGACATCGAGGTCTGGCTTCCGGGACAAGATCGCTACCGCGAGATTTCCTCATGCTCCAGTTTCTCCAACTTCCAGGCTCGGCGCGCCCATCTCCGCTACCGCCCGGCCGAAGGCGGGAAGGCCCGCCTGCTGCATACCGTCAACGGATCCGGCCTGGCCGTCGGTCGGACGCTGGTCGCCGTACTGGAGAACTTTCAGCAGCCCGACGGCTCGGTCGTCGTACCCGAGGTCTTGCGCCCCTACATGGGCGGATTGGAATTGATTGAGCCAACCCGGGAGGCTTGAGGAAATTAAATCAGCGGCGGCACAAGAGAGGCTGCCGATCAACTTTTTCAAATACCTTGTATATTCAGAAAAAGGAGAATGCCTATGAAAGCCATGGTTTCGAGGATCAGTCAAACAGTCGTTGTGATGGTAATCGTTTTTGGAACGCTCGGTGGGGGATGGATTCAAGCTCAGCAATTAGCGCACACACAGTTCATCCCGGTACTGGCACGTACGGCCGGGGTCGGCGGAACGCAGTGGATCGCCGATGTGACGGTCTACAACGCTACCGATGACGAGTTGATCGTGGGAATGCAATTTCTCATCGCTGACCAGGCAAACATCTACAACCCGATGTTCCCGAATAGATTCACCATTCAACCACGGGAAACACTGATCTTCGAGGACGCGCTCCACACCCTGCTCGGCTATGAGACCAACATCACGGGCTCGCTGTTGCTGACGGCAGACAACGCTTTGATTCCCGGCAACCCGCCTGGCGGGTTGATTCTTGCCACGACCCGTATCTACAACGTGGGCGCTCCGGAGGGCACCTTCGGCCAAACCGTCCCGGCGCTGAGCCTGGCCATCAACGCCGCGGGGACACCATCAATCGTCACCGGCGCCCGCAACGACAGTCTTTTTCGTTCCAACCTCGGTATCGTCAGCATGGCGTTGTTCGCCGAGATTACGGTTCACTACCGGGTACGCAGCACGGACGGATCGACGGTCGCCGAGGGTGCGAAGACCATTCACTCCGCATCCATGAGCCAGTTCTCCTTTTCGAGCCTGGGCGTACCCAAGGCCGACGGCCCGCTGACCGTGGAGCTGTGGATGGACCCGGCCGATGTCTACCCGGACCCCTGCGCCACTCAGTTCCCCAATATGTTCATCGCCTATGTGTCCAAGGTGGACGGCAATCCCACCGGCACCGGTGATGCCGAGTTCATCTACGCCGCGCCGACCGAGCCCTACGACTGCGGGCAGTAGCGCTTGGTATAGCAGCAGGCCCCCAGGATCTTGGGTTATGGGTTAGTGGAGGCTCTCAAGGGCCTCCAGGCCCTGCTGGGTCCACTCGGCGGCCTCAGGGTCGCCGCTTGCTTGCCTTTCACGGGCAAGTTCGATAGCGCGTTCCAACGTCAGGCGGGCGGCATCGGTTTGACCGTTGGCCGCAAGGGCCTCTCCCAGTGCCAGATGGTTTGGTGCATACTCCGGCGCCAGGGTCACTGCGGCCTGAGCGTGTTCGAGACCGTACTCGGGATCACCCGGCCCGCTGGGCCAACCAGGAGCACGCAACAAGACCAGGGCGAGCACTCTGTGCGGCCCCGCCTGGTCGAGATGTGGCACTTCTTCGATCAGTTCTTCGAGCAGAGCCACCATGACGTCAAGTCCGTCCACACCGGTGGAGGGCCGCTCTCGTGCCTGCTGTCCTACGGCCAATGCCAGTCGATACCTGCATTCCGGTTCGTCAGGGTATGTCCGCCGGCAGAGCTGAGAGATCTGCACACCCTCGAGGACCAGTTCTCGGCGGCGGTCGCCGTCATTCTCGTGCTCGATCAGCCACGCGGTTGCTCGCGCAGCGCCGAGGAAAGACTCAACCGGGGCTTGGTGATGACCTGCCGACTCGAGGTAGAGCGCACGAGCACGCTCGACGGCCGCAGGGTCGGGGGCCCCGGCCATCTCGATCCCGGCTTCGGTCATGAGTTCCTCGACACCGCGTTCAGAATGCGGGCGCCTGGTGTCCTTGGTCCCGATTTCGAACACTGTCGGCGGCTCGCTCAGCGCAGACACACAGCCATAGGACACCACGACGAGGGTCAGGGAAGCGACGCCTGCCAACAGCCCTCGGGTCACTCCACGACTCCGTCAAAGGCGGTTTCGGCCCGTATCAGAGCCTCGCTGTCCACGGCCGCGAAGCGCTCGAGGCGCACGCCGGTCAGGGCCTCGGCGGCTTCAGGTCGTGCATCGAGTCCACGCAACGCGGCGACCAGCTCGGTGCTGCGCTCCTCGGAAATACGGCCATCCACTGAGCACAACAGCGATACCGGCAGCGGCGCCGA
>Ga0164318_10002502_pt1 | contig 17099 bp, 16 predicted proteins | sample GuaBasSedimGuay9_FD_113734 | JGI IMG/M metagenome (GOLD analysis project Ga0164318, IMG submission 113734) | Subseafloor sediment microbial communities from Guaymas Basin, Gulf of California, Mexico - Guay9, Core 4571-4, 0-3 cm | ecosystem: Environmental > Aquatic > Marine > Hydrothermal vents...
ATTATCAAGATTAAGGCTAATAGAAAAAAATATTTGTGTAGAACAGAGGGGATTATTGTGTTGTACATTTAGGGTTTATTTTTTTTTGTTGATGAAAATGTAAGCTACGTTACAAAGATACACAAAGATTTATTAAACGCATTTTGATAGGGTACACGACAAATTTCCACATAATCAAAATATTTGTCATCGGATTTAACGGATTACACGGATTAATCCGACAAGTCGGACCTAAAAATCCGTTAAATCTGCTAAATCCGATGATAAAAACAATATTTGAAAATTCAAAATGGAGATTTGTCGTACACTCTTTTGACTGATAATTGGTATTATTCCCAAGTAAATGATATATGGTCATTTTCAATGTATCTATTATATTTATTCATTATTTTTTTGATGGTTGTATGTTTAGGATTAAAATTAGTATTGTTGATATTATTTATTGGCAATACCTTTGGAGATGTACCTGTAATAAATGCCCCTTGAAATTTTGAAATAGTATTAATATCTATTTCTGTTTCAAAACATTTGATACCAATAATATTTGCTGCTTCAATAACCTTTAGTCTTGTAACCCCAGGTAGTACTGATGAAGTTGTAGGGGTGTATATATTATTATTATTTACAAAAAATACATTTGACCGGCTACCTTCAGTAATTAAATCATTTTTGTTAACTAATAATACTTCGTAAATATTATTTTTAGAAATAATAGAATTAGCTTTTTCTGCGAGTTCTGAATTATTAATTTTGATACCTGGATTGTTACGTTGTGCATTTATGGTCTTAACTGAAATACCAATGTTGTAGAGTTTATTGTTTGGGTAAAAAAATGGACACACCCAAGCTGTAAATATTTCTTGATTATCCTTGTTAAAACTAAACTGAAATTTGATGTTTCCATCAATGAGTTTATTTGATTGGATTAGGGCTTTAATTCGTAGAGTGAGTGACTTTTTTGATAAATCTATATCTAATCCATAATTTTTTATTGAATTATAGAACCGTTCGACATGTTCGATATAAAAAAGAGGTATTGAGTCAATTACCCTTATTACTTCGTAAATAACCACTCCTTTATTAAGTTGCTCAGGGATAAAGTCGCAGCTGCTAACAATATTGTTGTTGCGAATAAAATTTGTCAGCAAACAAGTTTCTGTATTCATTCTTTAACTTCACGGTTGGCCATATAGGAAGCGATAAGGGCTTTAGCCTTGTCGTAGTTTTCTACATTGACAAATAGTTGTACACTATCGCCCGGTAATCCATCAGCCCAACCAGCTTGTACACTTGATTGTAATGTGTCTTTTTCCATAAAACCAATCCCGCTTTCTGTGAGCATTTCTTTTAAAAATAATCCCTCAACTTTGGATCCTACGTAAACTTTTTTTAATTCATCTGACATAGACATAGTTGTAGTTTTTAAGTGAAAATAATTGTTTTGGATAAAGATACTAAAAAAAATGATATGAATAACAATTTTTGGCTTTTGGTGATTGACTTTTATGATTTGTGATTAGGGACTCTGTATTGCAGCAGGGATTGCAGAGGTAGCTTAGGGGTTGTCAATAAATAAGTTACCCATTTAGGTTTGTTCTTTTTACTTTTAACTTCGTTATAAAATCTTTAAATAAACGCGGCTATTCGCAGCTTTTATGCCTCGTTAATAGTAAAAATAACATCGCCTATTCTGTCCAACTTATTTATTGACAATCCCTTATTGAAATGCTATTGTTGATTTTGTTAGTCTGGTGGATGCTGAGGAAGGAAGCACACACACAGCTTACAAAAACACAATTTGCATAAGATAACTACAAACGTAAAGCCCGTTCGTCTGCCCAAAATAAAATAATAATAATTAGTAGGTGCCTACACACTTAGCTTAATAATGGCAAATACCATTATAACGGCAGCAATAAGTTGTATTGGTGATAGAATACTTCCATAAAATAAGTATTCAAATAATATAGCCGAAATTGGGAAAAGCAACTCGCTTATGGTTGCAACGATGGCTTTAACTCTTCGTAACCCATAGTAATATATCATTATTGCACCTGAACCTGTTGTTAAGCCAATAATAATAAAGTAAATCCAGTTTATTTTAGATGTTATTTGAAATTCGGATATGGATCCTGTTGCCAGAACAAATATTAGTAACAAAAGACTTGTAAAACCATATCTAAAAAAAGTAGCAGTTATAAAGTTGTGATTCATTAGTATTTTTTTTGATATAACAGTTGAGCTACCAAATGAAAATGCAGCAAGTATAGCATAAAGAGCAGCTTGTAGTGTTTTGTCGTTAGTTGAAATGCTGGGTAATTCAAATCCAAAAGCAAGAAAGTAACTGGCTATTATTGCTATCGAAGCCCAAATTACAAAGTCCTTCTTTATTTTTTCTTTTAAAAATATTGCGGCTAAAATTATTGCAAATATTGGCTGTAATTTTTGCAAAAGTACTACTACCGACAATTCTTGAAAGTTTACTAAAAACAAAGCTTTAACAATCGCTATTGTACCTATTGCACCACCAAATAAAGCTACAAGAAAAAAGAGAATAAAATCTTGTCTTACAAAAGATTTTAAATTTTTATATTGTTTAAACATGAAAAAATTCATGAGTAAAAATGGGAGAGCATGAAAAATGAATACTACCCAACTAACATCTAAATTATGTAATTGTGGTGTAAGCACAACCCCATCAAAGCCCCACATAATAGCCGAAATACTAATGGCTAGGGTTCCTATAATTATTTGATTATTTTTTAGTTGCATATTTTATGTAAACTAAATGCCAATTTGTTATTAAATAACTATTGTAGCTATCTTTGAAAGATGCAAATTTAATCAAATAACTAGATTATTTTGATATTTAAATGTAATACCAACGATAACCTCAAAATCACTTTTTTTCCTCTTTCTTTTTGTTGGAAAATACTTGCAGAGCTTCGGCTATTCAAGTATTTTTGTAATTATTTAGCAGGTATTAAAGCCATACATTTATTATGTTTTACCGCAAAGTAACACAAAGTATCGCATAAAATAACTTCGCTTGCTTTAGTCAACTTATTTCGTAGCAACCCCTAAGTACTTTGCGTAACATTACGGTTAATAACTAACTGATACTTAGCTTGTGTAGCTTGCTAAATTATTACGTATTTTCTGCCTAAATAGAGAAAAAATTCAATTTATTTATTGGTTATATGGAATTGTAATTGGTATAATTAGTTTGTTAACTTTAACATCCAATTACCTGGTTCTGTAAGTGTAAATTCAAATACTACATCTAGTTGTTTTGTGTGTACTTTGTTCCAAGTGATATATGTTACCTTAAAAGTAGCGGGATAGATAATGCTATTAAAAACAATTGTTCTTCCAATATTTTGGTAAGAGCCATTGGTTGATGCAATTACAAGGTTTTCGATAGTGGAGTTAATTGTTCCATTCATAAATATTTCAATACTTAATTTATCTTGGTCACCATATTTCTGGAAAGAATAATTTTGAATGTTACGAGATTGTAGTATAGTTGGAGGAGGTGGTACCGGACCCATATAAATATCGTCTTTCCATATGCCTGCTTGCAAGCTATCTTTGTTGTTGTACTTAAATTTATAAATTCCTTCGCCATTACGTTTGCCAAATTCCCATTTGCCAATATATTCGGCACCCGAAGCCCAGGTGTAGGTCCCAATGCCATTTGGATACCCTTTTGAAAAGCGCCCTTTATATGTGTCAATACCTGTTGCAATACCTTTGCCATTTGCTAAACCTTTTTTGCATTTGCCAACGTAAGTTTCGGAAATTGATGGTAGTAGTACTTTGCATTTTTGTTGGCTGAGTATTACTTGAGGACTGAATAAGGTGCTGAAAAACAGAACTATAGCTACAATATTTTTCATTTAATTGTTTTTAGAAATATTATTTCAAAGATATGAAATTGTTGTAAGCTATTCTTGGTTTATTGCAAAATTAGTTTTGTAGCGATTTTTATCTGCTTTTCTAGAACTTTCAAGAGGAAAAACATTGAAAGGACAAGCTCTATTCATTTTAATAGATAAAGAGGTTCTAATTCTGCAAGTGCTCTAACATAGTATTTGTTTTTTTTAGGTTTAATTTTCCATCAAAATATTTTGCCAATAGTTTAAATGTGGGTTTGTTTTTTTTGCGCAATATAATTAACATGGTATTCATTGCTGAGCGCGTTGCTATTGGTATGCCACCACCTAATTCGGCCCATTGACCGCCAATAAGTAGATTTTCAACTTCGGTATAATGTGATGCCACTTTGTTTTGCATATTTATTTTACCTGGTCGTTGCCCCATCATTGTTCCACGGTAATTATCAGTATATCTGTTATATGTATACGGACTTGCTGTTTCATAAAAAAGAATATGTTTTTTTAGATTTGGTGCTATCTCACGTTCAATTCTGTTTAATAGCTTTTGAGCAATATCTTTTTTAAGTTTATAATATTCTTTGGTTCGGATAGTTTCTCCATTTTTTTCTTTTTTTGTTTTCCAATTATCATATTTATCCATGGAAGCTGCCATGTAAATTGTAAGCATACCTTGTTTGGTTGGACAAATGGATATGTCGCGTACAGATGGTGCAATAATGCTTAGTTTACTGAGCTCAGGATTTGAATTTTCGTGTTCGTATCTTGGTATATTATTTTTAGATAGGGAAATTAACTCTTCGGTAAAACCAAGTTCCTGGGCTGGACAATCTAAAGCAATTGAGATTGTAAAACTTGAAGTATACATTACTGAATTTTTGAGTTTTTGTTTTGTAACGGTTGAAATTGCTGAGGATGGTAATAGTTTGTTGTAAAGTGATGGTAAATCAGATGCTGAAACTATATATTCGGCAGAAATTGCTATTTCTTTATTTTTATTGATGGCAGTAATTCCAGTAGCTTTTTTACCATCTAGGGTGATTGATTTTACTTTTGTACGTAATAATATTTCGTTACCATAGATTTTATTTTTTTCTACTAGCCAATTAACATACTTAATACTCCCGCCTTGCGGAGTTGTGAAATAATCTTTATTTTTTGCCCATGCAATGGGGAAAAGGCATGATAATAGATCGACTTCGGAGTTGAAAACATCTTTAATGTCGTCTCCTTTAAAATACTTTGATAATCCCTTTTTTACACCTTCATCTCCAGCATATTTAAGATGTTTAATGATGGGAAGAATAAATGGTAACATGTGGGTATGGTAGTTTGCTTTTTCAAATAACGTCATGGTTTCGTGTGAACGAATAAAATTGGTTAGTTTGCTGCTAATTGTTGATAATTGCTCAGCATGGCGAAAAAACTTATCAATGCCTTTCTTTTCATTTGGGAAATTAGCTTTAAAGTCTTCTTTAACTTTTTCAATATCATTTTGTAGTAGAATATCAAAATTGGCTGATTTATATCTTTGAATATTATTAAGGAGTTTTGGTTTAGGATATTCGGGATCAATAAATGAAAAAGTACGGTGAGCAATACCTGTTTCACCAAACTGATTTAGCCAGTGAATTGCTGTGTCGAAATGAAAATTGTGCCTTTTGAAACCTGCAATATATCCACCGGCTTGATGTTCTTTTTCAACTATGCAGCAACTGAGTCCTATTTTACCAAGCATGGCGCCAAGTGTTAACCCACTTACTCCTGCACCAATTATTATAACATCAAACTTTTGAGACATGATTGTTTTTTTGAATGGTGCAAGATAATACTTATGTGTTTACTTTTAATTTTTAATTTGCGGCTCTAAGAAAACGTCAATAACTGCGTTACGCTTGCAACTAAAACCAGTCATTTACAAAAGTAAACTCCTGGGATTTAGTTACTTCACAAGCCTTGTTCTTGACGCCTTCTTAAAGCCATTTGAAAAATATGTAGTTTTCTTAGAGACTTTAATTATTACAATTGGTATAATTGGGCGATGTGTACGAGCGGCAGTAATTGGAGTGTTAGCTTGTTGAAGTGCCAGGTGTGTGGTTTGTTAGTAAACGGAGGCGGAGGAACGAAGCCCCCGGATTACTTATAAAACACCACTTGGCATGAAACAACTACAAACGGAAAGTACGCTCGGCCGCCCAAACAAAAAATATTATAATTAAATGTTAGTTTATTTTAATGAGAGCTTGAAACACTTTGTATGTAAATGCTAGCAATACGGCTCCTATAAAAAGTCCTAGAATACCACCCATTATCATACCTCCGATAACTCCAATCATTATTACTAGTATCGGAATATCCATTTGTTTTCCCATTAAAATGGGTTTAATAAGATTATCGGAAACACTCCAAAATACGACCCAAATTGTAAAAATAATAGAAGTAGTTGTATCGGCATAACTAAATACATATAGTATTGCAGGGGTGGTGATTATAAGAACTGGGAGCTGAGTTATGGCTATAAATAGAACAATTAGTGATACTATTTCGGCGCCGGGAAAGTCAATAATAAATAAGGCAATACTAACAAAAATTGCTTGAATAAATGCTGTGCCAAGTACTCCTTGAACAACAGTTCGGATAGTTTTGCTTGCAAGTGCAGCAAAATGTTCACCTTCTTTTCCGGCTAGGGTTATGAAAATTGATATGGCTGTTTTTTCGGCAGATTTTGAATTTACAAGAAGTGCACCAGCTATTATTATTGAAATGATAAATAAAAAGAATGTGGTTGCTATGCCAGTTATACCAACGAGTATTTTAGGTGCTAATTCTTTAAGTTGAGGTTCAAACATCTTAAATACACTACTTATGCTCGTGGTGGCTAGTTTCCAAAAATGATAAATTGGTTCTCCAATTATGGGCCAACTTTCTACTGAGGTATCTGGTGGAGGTATTTGTAATGTGCCTGCTGCTATTTTTGTTTTAATAGTTTCTACTGTTTCGTATGTAGATGCGGTAAATAAAACTGAAGGTAGTATTACTAAAATAAAAATACTAATTATTACTATTAACGATGCGGAAAGCTTTTCTCTGTTCCCTAAACGTTTTGTAAAACGTTTGTGAAGCGGAAATAGTGCTACTGCAATTATTATACCCCATATTATTGGTCCAATAAATGGTTTAAGGATAAAGTAACTCATTGTAAAAAGTAATGCAATAAAACCTAATCTTAATCCAGTTTTGATGGATTTTTGTATTTGAGATTCATCATTATTTTTATTGTTATCCATAATAAAGGTCTTTAAAATTATTAGTACACAAAGTTATACTTTTCTTTTACATTTAAAAAGGGTGTGGCTTACGCCGATATTTTCAAAGACTTCATCGATGTAAAGTCCTGCTTTTTCGATGAGATTTTTCATATCGTTTGAATGGTACATTTGGCTGTTGCCGTTGGCAATGGCTGTAAAATATAATGTTGTAGCATGCAAACTGTATGTTGATGCTTCAAATTCTTGCATATCCCAGTATGTTTCGAGGATAAAAAGTGAGCCATCATCGTCGAGTGCGTTGTACGACCTTTGCAATAGTCCTAATATTTCTTCTTGTGAAAAACAGTCTAAAAATTGGCTCATCCAAATGGCATCATATCCTACTGGAAAAGGTTTTGAATTATCAAGTAAATTTAATGCATGTGTTGATATTATATCATCTAAGCCTGCTTTGTGAATATTTTCTTTGGCTTCTTTAACTTGACCTGGAAGATCGAGAATAGTCATGTGAACTTCGGTGTTGTTTTGGGCACAAAATATTGAGAATTTGCCTGTGTTGCCTCCTACATCGAGTATCTTTTTGGGATTTGATTTAAAGATGTGTGGTAGCACTTCGGGAAATGCGTAATCAGAATAATAATGGTCGAAAGCAAACCAGCTTTCTCTTACTTTATCGGGTAATTCGGCTAGGGCTTCGTAAACGGTGTCCCATTTGCCAAAAACTTTTAGTCCTTCGGGTTTTCCATTAACTATTGATTCTTCGAGATGCATCATCCCCTCGTAATTAACATCTTGAGTGAAGTCCATGTTTACACGGGTGAGTTCGTCACTTAGCATGAAGTATCCTGTTTTAGTTATGTAGAATTTGTTATCTTTTATTATTACTAGTTCAAGACTTAACCCCGCTTCTAACAATACTTTAGTTCCATATACTGATACTTTTGTTGCTTTAGCAATTGTTTCAATATCCGCACCTTTGCGCTTTATTTTTAATAAGTACTCAAGAATTCCGAGGTTGCGTAGTGCTCGTGCTGCCTGAAACATAATTGGGGCAAATGCTATTTTTTGTGCATCAAATTTTGCTTGTAGTGCAGATTTTGTATCGGAATTGTAGTTGTTTTTCATTGTTTTTTATTTTTTTATTGCCACTAAGACACCAAGGCACGAAGATACACTAAGTTTTTTTTCTGTATTAATAACTTACTTGTATTTTCTTTGCGAACCTTAGTGTCTTAGAGTCTTTGTGGCTAATATTTGTCTCATCTATAGGCTATATGCTAATTCACAAACCTCCTTATACCATATTTTATTTTTGACACATTAAAGTTTATTAAATATCCAAGCTTATTATTTGTAAGTTTTAAATGACTAATTATCTGAGCCTCCCAAACAGGATTAACATTTTCAAGAGCCTTAAGTTCGCAAATAATACAATCTTCTACAATCACATCAAGTCTTAGACCTTCTTTAAACTCTATGTCATCATACACTATTGGAATATTTACTTGCCTTTTATAATTCAAACCGCGTTTTTCTAATTCATAACAAAAGCAAACCTCATATACTTTTTCCAGTAGTCCTGGCCCTAGTTTATAATGCACAGTATATGCAGCATCTACAATAAGTTTACCTATTTTCTCGAGCGATTCGGGGACTGGTTTATACTTTTCTTTGTGCATTTATTGTTTTTTGAGTTTTAATTCGTTGCCACTAAATCACCAAGGCAAGAAGATACACTCAGTTTAGTTGCTTTTTTCTTTGTGATTCTTAGAGCCTTTGCGCCTTTGTGGCTAAAAAAACTGATTTATTTCGTATCCCAAAAATAATAATAATTAAACCACTGTTCGGGATGTTTTTTCAGGATTATTTCAAGTTGCTCAATATAATCCGTAATCATTTGTTTTATGTTTTTCTCTCGTTCAATAATTTTATTTGAGTTTTGATATACTTTTGGTTGAGTTGCAGTAAAATGGTAATGTGTATTTGTTTTTTTTACAGATGAAACAAAAGTTACGGGCTTTTTATACTTCATGGCAATATAGAATGGTCCTGTTGGAAATTGGGCATCTTCGCCAAGAAAATTACAAGTGATTGTTTTTGAGTTTGGTAGAAATCTATCACCATGTATGGCAACAATTTCATTATTTAACAAGGCATCCTTAATTTGAAAGAGGTGAGACATATCATCTTTTATGGTTATGATATTCATCTTTTTTTTTGTCATTACATTGTCAAGGAGGGTTTTGATTTTTTGATGCTCTGCTTCAAGCATTACAATATGAACTGGGGTATTTATTCTATCAAGTAAATGACCGGCGATTTCCCAATTGCCAACATGAGCTCCAATAATGAGTCCTCCATTATTATTTGCCATATCGTGAAGGTGATTTTCTCCCTCAAAATTAAAAGTAAAATTATTTGGTAATTCAGCCATCATAACCACTTTATCGATGATAACCTTGCCAAATGTTATATTATTTAGAAGAAGAAAACGGATTGTTTTAAAATAACCAAAGCCCAATATTGTATTAAAATAGTAATACATTGGTTTGCGTGCTTTGCGTACAAATAGAACAAAATATGGAGCTACAAAATAAAGTAGTAAATATGCAGATTTAAGGCTGAAGTTTTTTAGTAGGAAAAGAAAAATCTTGTAACCTAATAATCCACCTCTTGTTTTACCTTTCCAGGATGACATTAGTTGTTAGAATGTGCCAGTATATAATTATAAAGATCGTCGAGTTTGATTATTTTCATCATTTCTTCGCTGGTAACCTTTACGTTGAATTCTTTTTCAATGATAACTGCAATATCAACAAAGTCAAGACTCTCAATATCAAGATCATCTTTCATAAGGGCATCAGCAACAAGTTGTGATTCTTCTATTTCGAATTCGTCAATTAAAAACTCGTTAACTATATTTATAATTTCCTCTTTACTCATTGTTTTTGCAAAAGGTTAAAAAATTAAAGTGCGCAAAATTAATAATTATTTTAACACCATCTTAATTACTTAAGATGAAATATTACGAAAAGTTAAAGAAGTAAGCAACAGACTACGAAAGGTTACTGTCATCAATAGATAATTGATGATTAAGAAAGTAATTTTTGCTTATTTGTTTAAACTGGTGAAACAGATAATTTATTGTTTATTAGCATTAACATAATCAAAATATTTGTCATCGGATTTAACGGATTTAACGGATTAGTCCGACAAGTCGGACTGAAAAATCCGTTAACCCTGTCTAGCTAAGTAGCCAGATAGATCTACTAAATCCGATGATAAAAATAATATTTGATAATTCAAAAATGGAGATTTGTCGTACACCCAAATAATTGATAATGAATCTATGAATAAATTTAGAGTACAATAATTATCTAACCATAGCTTCAGATTAACCAAAAAACGTATCTACCATAATATCAATCTATTATGATAAGTACTTATTGGAACACCTCTGTAACCATATATACAAATAAACAAAGAAAATGAACAACCCCTTAGTAGTCTGCTGATAAGTGATTTGTATCTAACTAAACATCAAAATATGCTATTACAATTTTTTAATAACTAATGTAGAATTAGTACCTCCAAATCCGAATGAATTAGATAGGAATGTATCAATTTTATGTTCAGTTGGTTTTGTAATTATATTTAGCTTAGCAGAATCTTCATCAGGATTCTCAAAATTAATATTTGGAGCAATAAACGAGTTTTGAGCCATTAGCATCGAATATACTACTTCGCTTGTTCCGCCCATCCACATTTCGTGGCCAGTCATACTTTTGGTAGAACTTATTGGTACTCTGCCTTTATCAAAAACCTTATAAATGGCTTTGGCCTCGTTTAAATCACCCACTGGTGTTGAAGTAGCGTGTGCATTGAGGTAGTCAATTTCGGAAGGTAATATATTGGCATCTTTAATGGCTTTTTCAAGTGAGCGAACAGGTCCATCAACGTTTGGCACTGAAATATGTTCACCATTTGAAGAAAAACCATAGCCTAACACTTCTGCTAAAATAGGAGCTCCACGTTTTACTGCCGACTCATAACTTTCAAGAATAACGGTTGCACCACCACCACTGGGAACGAGCCCATCTCTATCTCTATCAAAGGGTCTGGATGCTTTTGTTGGTTCATCTTCACGAATGGAAAATGCATTAAGGGCATCAAAGCTACCCATGGATAAGGCATTTACTTCCTGAGCTCCACCACAAATAATTGTGTCTTGCAAACCTTGCTTAATCATTAAGTATCCCATGCCAATGGAGTGAGAACCACTTGCACAAGCACCACTTATTGTAAAGTTAATACCTTTGAGTTTTAGAATTACGCTAAGGTTCATTGTAATAGTTGAGTTCATTGACTGGAATATTGATGCGGATCCAATCATTGTTGTATTCTTTTTTGCGCGTAATACGTCGGCAGCTTCAACAACAGGAGTAGCAGAGCTATCATTTCCGTAAAAAATTCCTACTTCATTATTAATTAGAAAATCTTCATCAATACCGGCATTCTTAAGGGCTTCCATTGTTGCGATATAGGCATACTCACCTTGCTCAGGAAGTCCAACTCTCATTCTTCGCGAAAGCACACCTTTAAGGATTGGTCTGTTTAGTTGTCCAGTAAGTGCTGACCTAAAGCCAAGTTCTTTTCTAGCCTTATCAAGTACAATTCCTGATTTTCCGGCATATAATGATTTTAAAACTTCATCAATGTTATATCCAATTGTTGAATATATTCCCATTCCTGTTATTACAACCCTGTTCATATTGCTTATGTGTAAAGTCCTCCATTAATGTTAATCACTTCTCCTGTAATGTACGATGCAGTATCTCCAGCCAAAAATGCAACTAAATCAGCAACTTCTTCAGGTTTCCCAAATCTATTAGCTGGAATCATCTTTTTAAGTTGTTTTTCATCAAGATCCTTAGTCATTTCGGTTTTAATATAGCCAGGGGCGACCGCATTAACAGTTACATTTTTTCTGCCAATTTCTTGTGCAAGCGACTTTGTAGCTCCAATAACTCCAGCTTTTGCTGCTGAGTAATTTGTTTGTCCGGGTAGGCCTTTTAATCCCGATAAGGAAACAATATTAATAATGCGTCCCCACTTATTTATAACCATGTCTTTTATTAATCCTGATGTAACATGATAAAAGCTGTTAAGATTTGTGTCGATAACACTACTCCAATCATTTTCTTCCATCCACACCATAAGCACATCTTTTGAGCTGCCGGCATTGTTTACCAGTACTGAAATATATTCATCGGGGTTAGTGTTTTTCCAGTCATCAAGCTTATTGTTAACGTCTTTATTATCAGTTATATCAAATTGTATAAGTTCGCCATTGCCACCATTTTCAATAATTTTATCTAAGGTATTTGTGGCTGATGATAAGTTTGAATTATAATGTATTAAAACATAATATCCCATGGTTGAAAGTCGAAAACAAATTGCACTTCCAATTCCTCCTGATCCTCCGGTAACTAAAGCATATTTCATGTGTGTGTAATTATAATTCTGTTAATTAGCTAATAATGTTTGGGTTAACTTGCTGTAAATGTTGCTTTATTTTTTCAATATTTTTATAAAGTGGAGCATCATCAGTAAAAACCGGTACTAGTTTACGAAGTTGGTTGTAAGTTGAAAGTGATTTCTTGCTAAGCTTTGATTCAATTTTTAAATAATCAATGGCTTGGATAATTGTAAGAAATTCTATGGCTAGCACTTGAAAAGTATTTTCGATAACTTTTTTTGTGATTAATGCTGAATTTGTACCCATACTAACCAAATCTTGATTATCATTATTGCTGGGTATGCTATGGACGTACATAGGGTTTGATAATGTTTGATTTTCGGCTGTTGTAGATGTGGCAGTAAATTGAGCTCCCTGCATCCCTAAATTTAAACCAAGGGTTCCCAAATTCGCAAATGGGGGTAATATTCCATTTAACTTATTGTTCATCAAGAAGTTTAGTTGTCTCTCTGCTAACATTGATAGTTTTGTAACACCAGCTTTAAGCTTATCCATTTCAAAGGAAACATAATCGCCATGGAAGTTCCCTCCATGATAAACATATTTGCTTTCAACATCAACAATTGGATTGTCGTTTACTGAATTTACTTCATTTAATAGAACTTCTTCGGTATTTCTGATCGCATCACATATGGGACCAAGTATTTGTGGGACACATCGTAAAGAATAGTACTCCTGAATTTTTTGAGTAAATATTTTTTCTTCGGTTTTACCATTATAAAGATGATCTTCACGTTTTTGGATAAGCTTACTATCGTGAAGTATATTTCGCATTGCTCCGGCAATAACTTGTTGCCCTTTGTGCTTTTTTACATTATTTAATAGTACTGAAAAGTGATCATCAAATGATTCAACAAGTTCGTTAATAATTGCCGATGCCAAAACAGACCAGTTGATAAGATGTTTTGCATAAATTGTGTTAACAATGCCAATACCCGACATCACGGAAGTGCCATTTATTAAGCCCAATCCCTCACGCAATTTAATGCTAAAAGGTACTATGTTAAGTTCCGAATAAATATCAGCAACCGGGCGAAGTTCACCTTTGTAATATGCTTCACCTTCACCAATTAGAACGAGAGCAAGATGCGATAGTTGAACTAAATCACCACTTGCTCCAACACCCCCATGTTCAGGGATATATGGAATAATATTTTTATTTAATAAAGTTATAATTAGTTTAATTACATCGGTATGAATGCCTGAGTATCCAAGCGAAAGGCTTTTTAACCGTGATATCATTGCTGCACGAACATATAGTGGCTTGATGGGATTGCCCATGCCAGCCGAGTGGCTACGTATTAGATTGTATTGCAAAGCAATTTGATCATTATCTTCTATTCGATATTGAGCCATGGGACCCAAGCCGGTATTTACACCATAAATAATTTTATTTTTAGAGAAATCGCTCAAAAATTTAAAGCAAACTTCTGCTTTATTTAAAGTTTCATCATCAATACTTATGCGTTCATTATTAAAAAGTATATTTTTATAATCTTCGGTAAGTAGTGGTTGTTTAGATATTGTTACCATTTGTGACTAAAATTGTCTGTTTCAATTTATTAATTACTGGATTTGCATAAAGTAACAAAAATAGTTCTCTAATTTCTTTGTTATCATGCTGTGCCAATTTTGTTGTATTCTTATAACGACTCTCAAACACCTCTCGGGTATTATTATCATATTTAGATGAAAATTCAGTTGAATTATTTAACAAATCATAGGCTAAAAAATTAGAAGGCCAAAGTTTATAATTACTATAAATTTGTTTATCAGTTAATTCAGCCACTAATTCAATAAACTGTTTGTTATTAATGTGGGAATTATCTATTTTTAAGATGTCATCATTAATAGGTTTTCCCATTGTTAAATGAATCCGACCTTTTTCACCAGTTAATCCACCAAGAATACTCATAAAATCCTCATCATCACCCTTAACGTAAGTTTTGTCTTTGGATAAATATGTTTCATTTACTTTCATTGCATCACAAGGTTCCCATTCGTAGGAAATGGTTGCGGGTGTAATATTGAGATCTATTAATTTGCTTTTAATATCGTTTTCTCCTGATAAAATAAGCATTTTAAGTATGCTAACATCGGTTTTGTCGAAACCTGTTTTTGCGCGTCCTTTTCTTTGAGCAATCCAAACAGAATTGTTTAGCTCTGTTATTGATTTTCTCATATAAGTTGATAATCGTCTTGAGTTAAGAAGTAGTTCTTTTGGGCTACCTTCTCTAAAAACTGTTATCATTTTATTAGACTTACCCAAATCAACAATTAATGGGGAAACCATTAAATTACTTCCCCAGGTTGCTTGTGGTGATTTTATTTTACTTCTATAATGGGCTATACCAATTATTGATGAATCAAGGACAATATCACGATGGTTTGCAATATATAAATATGCTTCACCATCAACTATATTCTCGAAACCAGAATAGCTCATCCCCATGGATGTTTTTTCGAGTATGGCTTCTATTGAAGGTACAGAAAAAGCACTTTGGAATTCGGTTACATTTTTTACTTTATTTATGTTTGAAAGAACGAGTTCCTTTTTCTCAGGTGTAAATAAGTAATCCATCATTTGATGGAATGTATTATCTGCAATTATTCGTTTGATAGCAGCCTGAGTTTCGCTATCATTATAAGGCCTGATTACATCGAAATCAAGTTCATTCATACAAAAAAAATTATCGTCAAAATTAACCAATTATATTGGTTATCAAAATTATTAATTTTAACAATTAGATGCTGTAAATACTAGAGTTTTGATGTGTGAATAAAATGATGGAATATCAGGCTGTTACATGCCTGGTATTCGTGGTAGCCTTCTTAGTTTTGAGTATTTATAATAGAATCCCCAACCTTTTTTCATCCAATGGCCAAGTATTGGTAGTGGTAGTATCATGTCAAAATCAGCTTTGCGTAGTACAAATGCAGCACCATCACCTGAATCCATCACACAAACAATATTTAGATGTTTATGGTAGCCTTTGCGTTTTTCGCTGCCTATTATTTTATGATGAATGTTATATGCAGCAACGTCGGCCATAATCTCTGCAATATGCCCTTGTTTGGCAGCCCATTTTGGACCTTTTAAAGCGCTAATATCACCTATGGCATAAACGTGGTCAATGTCGTCAACTTTACATCTGTCGTCAATTTTAATAAATCCAGCATCTGTAATTGGTAAATCTGAATCTTGCATTACTGAATGCCCATCTCCACCAGGAATGTAGAGTGTTAAGTCGCTATCCAACTTTGAACCATCCTCAAAAAGAATACCATCTTCAACAAACTCTTGAATTTTTACACCAGTTTTTGATTTAATATTGTAATGTTTAAAGAAAACATCCATTTTGTTAAATGCTTTGTTTCCCATTTTTTTTCCAGGCTCTTTCATTGGAGCAAAAAATGTAAGGTCAAAATTATACCTAACTTTTTTCTTTTTAAGATAATGGCTAAAATTAAATAGCAATTCAAAGGCAGGACCTCCTCTAACTGCTGTTGCTGATGGATCTTTAGGATTAGATCCAAAACCAATGGTAATTTTACCTCTCCCTTGCTCAACTAGTTTCTTAAGTTCATTCTTTATTATAATTGCTTCATCAGGGTTACCACATATCGAGTGTGTATGTTCTAAGCCTTTAATTGGTACTTTTGACATTCCTAAGGCAATTATAAGATAATCGTATTTAATGGTTTGTGATGTTAGTTCAACTTTATTTTCTGCTGTAGTGATTTTTTTTACATCATCAATAATAAGATTGAATTTATGTATTTTACGTAATTTTTCAAGGGGAATTGCAACATCATCAAACTTCTTTTTGTTAACAGGTATCCAAATAGAAATTGGGTAAATAAATAAATAGTCACGATTGCTGACTAGTGTTACGTCATATTTATATTTTTTAAGCTTAATTGCTGCTTCAATGCCAGCAAAGCCTCCTCCTAAAATTAGTATCTTTTTCATATGTCAAATATATATATAAAATGCATGTGTTTATATTTAGCACTATAATAAATTCTAAAAATGAAATTTAGACAGTTTCGAAGAGTTATTATCAACTTATAGACGTATGACACTTATTATTATCTGTTAGCTTAAGCATGTCGTAAATAATTTTAAACCAGATTAATATGCAAGGAAAAGCCTTTAAAGTATATGTGTGAACATACTCATCACGTAAGAATTGCGGGAAAATATCAGTAGGGGACAGGCTGGTTAAAATAAATGCCATAACAAACAAAAATATATTAAGGTTGCTTTTTTCGCTTTTGATAAACCATAGGGCTACTCCAGTAATTGCTATAATAAATGTTGGCGACTCAGCTTTATGATTAAAAATAACTACCCAAATTAATATTGACGTAAGGGCTAGATACTTAAAACTA
>Ga0164318_10002503_pt1 | contig 17098 bp, 13 predicted proteins | sample GuaBasSedimGuay9_FD_113734 | JGI IMG/M metagenome (GOLD analysis project Ga0164318, IMG submission 113734) | Subseafloor sediment microbial communities from Guaymas Basin, Gulf of California, Mexico - Guay9, Core 4571-4, 0-3 cm | ecosystem: Environmental > Aquatic > Marine > Hydrothermal vents...
ACTCTAAAACATTTAACGATTGAACAATTTATTTCTTTATGATCTCTTTGTTTTTTCACCGCAAAGACGCAGAGACGCAAAGAAGTTTTTAATTAATTCAATTTCATACTCTAAAATTTTCAACAATTAAACAATTCATTTCTCTGTGATTCTCTGTGCTCTCTGTGGTTTTATTTTTTTCACCGCAAAGACGCAATTTTTTTTATATTTCACGCAAAGTATCCCTGTCTCCCCATCGCATTTTCGCCCCGTCGCCCTTTCGCCAAGTCGCCCCGTCGCCAATATAACCCAAAATTCTTAATTTCCAACTCTAAACTCTGAGCTGTCAACAACCGTATGATGAATAACAACATTAACATTATATTTATTTTCGATATGCTTAGCGAAATTTTCAGCACAAAAAACCGAACGATGTTGTCCACCGGTACAGCCAAAATTAACCATAAGATTCGAGAAATTTCTTTCAATATATATTTCAACCGACGAATCAACAATAGAATAAATCTTCTCCAAGAAATTGAATATTTGTTTATCTTTTTTAAAAAAATCAATTACTTGTTTGTCTTTTCCTGTTAGCTGTTTATATTCGTCATATCTGCCCGGATTGGAATTTGCCCTGCAATCGAAAACAAAGCCGCCACCGTTTCCCGATATATCGATAGGAATACCTTTTTTGTATGAAAAACTTGTAATTGTAACTGTAAGTTTATCCGATTTTTTAATGTCTTGTTTAACAGTAAGTTCTTGCGAATTTATAATTTGATTTAAAACATTATTCAAAGCAGGTATTTTAATCGGGATATTAATTTTTTTTAACACATGTTTAAGGTTTTCAATGGCATAAGGGATGCTTTGAATGAAATATGATTTTTTTTCGTAAAACCCTCTGTAACCATAAGCTCCAAGCACCTGAATAATTCTAATAAGAACATAAGCATAGTAAAATTTGATAAATTCTTTTTCATCAATATCAGTTAGGTCTTTAGCTTTGATAATATAATAATTAAGAAGCTCATCTCTAATGTTTTGCGGTAAATCAGCTTTAGCTTGATATAGCAAAGAAGCTAAATCGTATTGTAAAGCACCTTTTCTGCCTCCTTGATAATCAATAAAGTAAGTAGTGTAATTATGAAGCATTATATTTCGTGATTGAAAATCGCGATACATAAAATAATTGCAGTCTGTTGTGAGCAAATAGTCGGCAAGTTTATTAAAATCATCTTCAAGCTCCTGCTCGTCGAAATTGATTTTTGCCAGTTTCAGAAAATAGTATTTAAAATAATTCAAATCCCATAAAATTGATTGCTTGTCGAATGAGGCACGAGGGTAACAACCATTATAATTAATATCTCCGGTAGCGCCAACTTGAAATTTAAGCAGTTGCTCAATAACATCTTTGTAAATATTTAAGATTTGTTTTTCGCTAGTTTCCGGTTCATGAATAAAATTAAAAAGAGTGTAGTCGCCTAAGTCCTGAATCAGATAAATATTGTTAGACAAATCTGCATCATAAATTTGTGGAACATTTAGTTCGTTTTTTAAAAAAGTTTTTGTGAATTCTATAAAAGCAATATTTTCTTTTTTGTTATTATTAAAAACACCAATAGCAGTTTTATTTTTACTAATTATTCTATAATATATTCGGTTTGAACCCGATTGTGGTAATTTGTATGAACCAGTTGATTTTTCGCCTGCCCATTTTTCAAATAATGATATTAAACTTGACAGGTGTTTATTAGTAGTCATAATTTTTTACACAAAATTAATTAATTTTTTTAACTAGTTTAAGTATATTTACTGAAATGTTAATCCAATGCCTAAGTTAATCTTTATGCGAAGGAAGCAAAAAATAAAATTGAGAAAAACAGAATAAATGGTTAAATTTGTATAAAATTAAAATTTATGATACAATTTAATAAATACATAGAAATAAATACAGAAAAAAGATTTGGAAAACCAATTATAAAAGGCACACGAATTTCCGTTTATGATGTTCTTTCGTGGTTGTCAAACGGAATGATACGAGAAGAAATTATAGCAGATTATCCTGAATTAAAAGAAAATCAAATAAATGCTTGCCTGTCATTTGCTGCAAACAAAGAACGAAGATATTTATATGCCTCATGACAAGTAAATTTTGATACACAATTTGTCCTGATTTTCAGGGAAGGGAATGATTATATAATGAAATTTGAAACTTGAAATTAGGAATTTTTTTTTATATACACCAAATTTTAATTTCTTAACTGAATTTTCCTGAACTATAAATAATTACAAATCAGCTAAATCCAAAAATATAAACAAATGAAAAAAATAATTTTGTTGTTTTTATTTATTACAATATTTTTTGTTTCTAATGTAAATGCACAAAAGCAGCGTTTACAATTTGAGCAAATTACTAACAAAAGCGGTAGGTCTTTAGGTTTTATTACAGGAATAGTTCAAGATAATTTGGGGTTTATGTGGTTTTCAACGCGAAGTGGATTAGTTCGTTATGATGGCTACGATTATAAATTATTTAAAAAGAACCCTAAAGACTCTACTTCATTGCCATATAACGATATTGCAAATATTTATTATGATAAATCAGGCGTTTTATGGTTACTGCATTACGACCAGTATTTTCCTTTTAAAGATGAGAAATTAAATTTCGATTACGATTCTATTACCAAACATCATTTTGATTTACAAGCAAAAATTATTGAAGATAATAACAATAATTTATGGATTGGTCCAAGCGAAAAAGGATTATTAAAATTTAATAAATTAACTAAGCAGTCTGAGTATTTTAAACAATCGTTACCATTATATTCACCTAATGCTTTGTCTTATGTCGATTCGTTTATTGTTTCGCAAACTGCCACATGCAAATTAGTTGATATTGGTAATGATGCAGATACATCAATAATTTTTGAATTAAAAGAAGATAAAGACATTTTAGTTGTTTCAGCCGGTGAAGCAGACAACAGTACATTGTACGATTATGGATTTATTAGTCAAAATAACAAGACTATTTGGCAAATGAACTATAAAAAACTTAAGTATGCAGGTGGCTCTACAAAGAATAAAGTTCAAATTGATTTATTAAAACTTAAAAAAGGGAAGTATAAGTTAAACTACAAATCAGACAATTCAAATTCCTCGGAAAAATGGGACGGAGAACCACCCGATAAGGTTAATTTTTATGGCATACAATTGTTTTGTTTGTCGCCAAATCAAAAAGAGTATTTTAAACAAAACATTATTAAAGATTATTACCCAGATAATTATATCTCATCAAACTCAATAAAAGATTTGTTAATCGACAATAATGGTAGTTTTTGCTTTCTTTCCGATAAGGGAATTCACAAATATGTTAAAGAAAAAAATACTTTTATTAATTATAATATAGATTATTGTAAGCTATTAGGCAGTGATTTTGAAAGTTCTTATTTAATGTTTTATCAGGATAATGAAAATGATTTTTGGATTGGAACAAATACAGGCTTAATTAAATATAATATTGATGAAAATAAATTCAGAGTATTTAAAAATTCAAATATCAAATCAGTATTAACAAGCAATACAATTTATACAATTTATCAGGACAATGACCGAAATATATGGGTTGGAACAGATAATGGATTAAATATATATGATAAAAAGAAAGATATTTTTTATAAGTATACTGCTGATAATGAAAACAGATTGTATGACAATAAAATAATTAAATTTTATGATGATAAATCGAATAATTTGTGGGTAGCAACATTTGAAGGTTTAAATAGATTGAAAAAATCAAGGTTCAAGCACTATAATCTTGATGTTGAAAGGTATGCGCAGTATCCTGTTTGCATTGATAAGAAAAAGACGATTTGGTATAGAGGAAAAGATAACTTATTGTATAGTTATAACTTGAGAAATAAGGCAATAAGAAAATTTCCCATCAGTAAGAATTTTTTTAATTATGATAAAACATTTAATGTTAGAGATTATTATTTTAACGATATTTTTGAAGATAGTCAATACAATTTGTGGATTTCTGTTGATAACGGATTAATTAATTTTAACCGAATATCGAAAAGAGTAACCGACAGTGTCAGAATTAATGCAGTAGTAGTAAACAACGATAGTGTGAAGAATAAGGTTTGCACTATGGCTGAAGATTTATATAACAACTTATGGCTCTTTTCGTTAGATGGAATATATCATTATAATAGAATAAAACATAAAATAACAGATTTTGTAAGCTTTAAGCTTAATTATGAAGATATTTTTGAGGTAGATAAAAAGTTTATAAAATTTGTTCTATTAACAAAAAAAGGAGACTTTTTAATTAGAACAACCAATGGAGTTTATAAATTTAACCCCAAACAAAAAAAAATAGAACATATTCTGAAATTTGACGAAGAGATAAGATATACTTCTTTAACCGAAGGGAATATTTATCAAGCTTACGATGGAAATATTTGGGTTGCTGCTTTACCTAATTTATATGAGATAGACAAAGATTTCAAATTAAAAAAATATGAAATTAATGATTGTCCTGATTTAGGATTTTGTAATGTTTACCAAGATAAAGACAGTCTGATATGGATTTATACCAATAATGGCTTGTATAAATTTGATAAAAATAAAAATGAATTCAGGCTATACACAATTGATGATGGGTTGGTAGATAACAGTATTAATGGAATGCTTGATGATGGACGCAATAATTTATGGATAACCAGTCTAAAAGGTTTAACAAAATTTGAAAAAAGCGATGAAACTTGTGTTAATTTTTTTCGAGCTTCTGATTTTACATCATATTATTTTTTAGGAAATCCAGATAGATTTAAATCTCCAAAGGGAGAAGTAATTTTGTTTACAAATAAAGGTTTCTTAAAATTTTTCCCAGATAGCATTAATAATAACAAACCAAATGTAGTAGTCGATAATTTCACATTATTCGGTAAAGAATATAAATTTGACAGTTTAATTTATCAAAAGAAATTTATAAAGTTAAAGTATAATCAAAACTTTTTAGCTTTTGAATTTTCAGCTTTAGATTACACCGACCCATCTAAAAATAAATATTCGTATTTTCTTGAAGGATTGGATGTTAACTGGACAAATTGTGATGCAAATAACCGTAAAGCAACATATACCGGTTTGCCTCCCGGAGATTATATTTTTAGACTGAAAGGCTCTAATAGTGATAATGTTTGGAATGAAGAAGGAGTAAATGTTAAAATATTAATAACACCGCCGTGGTGGAGAACAACTGTTGCTTATATTTTATATGTTCTTATTGCATTGTTTTCATTATATATCTTTATTCATACCAGAGAAAAAAAATTGATTAGAGAGAAAATGATTCTTGAGCAAAAAGTAGCTGAGAGAACAGCAGAAGTAGTAAAACAAAGAGACCAAATTGCTGAACAAAAGAAAAGTATAACAGATAGTATTCAATATGCAAGCAGAATTCAAAGGGCTTTATTGCCATCTGAAGAATACAGGGAAGAAATATTACCGGAGCATTTTATTTTGTTCCGTCCTCGGGATATTGTCAGTGGCGATTATTATTGGATGAAGCAAAAAAACGGTAAAACAATTGTTGTTGCCGCAGACTGTACAGGGCATGGTGTGCCGGGAGCTTTTATGAGCATGCTCGGAGTTGCTTTTTTAAACGAGATTGCTAACAGAGAAGATATTAATGATGCAAATGAAATATTGAACAGTTTACGTAATCATGTGATTAAAGCTTTGCATCAAACCGGGAAAGAAGGAGAATCGAAAGACGGAATGGATATTGCTCTATGCCTTATTGATGATGACAGAAAAAAATTACAATTTGCAGGTGCTTACAATCCATTGTACTTGATTCGGAATAATGAATTAATACAGGTTAAAGCCGACCGTATGCCAATTGGATTTTATTTTAAAGAAGGAATTGATTTTAAAAACAATGAAGTTGAGCTAGAAAAAGATGATAAATTATATATCTTTTCTGATGGATTTGCAGATCAGTTTGGAGGAGAGACAGGACGAAAATTTATGTCTAAGAAATTTAAACAATTACTTATTGATATTAATCAAAAACCAATGAGCGAACAGCATGACATCTTAAATGAAACAATTGATAACTGGAGAGGTGATATTGAACAAATTGATGATGTTTTAATTATTGGATTGAAAATATAAATTTATGCCTAATCCACCCGAATTTTAAAGTGACCTATTATTTATGTTGTTTCATAAAAATTTTTAGCATCTAACAAAATAATATTGTAAATTGCATTGTAATTTTTAATCTTTTAGATATTAATTAAATACAAAAATTCTTAACACATGAAAACAAGTTCTAAATTATTGTATATTTTGTTGTTTGGTTTTATTCTTCAATTATTTTCAACAAAAGTTTATTCTCAAACTTATGAGGAATGGTTAAAACAACAAAAAAAAGAATTTGCTGATTATAAGCAAAAGGAAAAGGAAAATTTTGCAAAATTTGTAAAAGAGCGTGATGAGTATATCCAGAAATTAGACAAAGAATACTCAGATTATCTAAAACAAGAATGGAAAAAATTTGATTTATTTGTAAATAAGAAACCACCTGCAAAACCAAAACCTGTAGGAAAACCTGTTTATAAACCCGAACAAGCAGCTAAGGTTGTGAATACAATAAAAGTTGAAAAACCGGTAGCAAAACCAACTGTAAAAGTTCCACCAAAATTGCCTATTGTTCAAAAAAGTGAAGCCGAAAAGTTCCCAACCAGACATAAACAATTCAGGTTTTATGGAAAGAATGTAGCTTTTGATTATGACCAAAAATTTCTTAACACTTTCCCGTCAAAAATATCGGAGCAAGTTATTAGCGAGAATTGGGATAAAATGGCAAAGATTAATTATAACCATTTAATTAACAAAATGTTGGAATATAAGTCAGACATGAATCTTAATGACTGGGGATATTATTTGTTAATTAAAAAAGCAGCAAAACAAATTGCTCCCGGTTCTAAAAATGCCGCTACTTTTGTTGAGTGGTTCTTATTAATCAAATCTAATTATAAAGCTAGATTGGCATATAAAAATAATTCACTTTATCTTTTATTGCCTTCAGTAAATAATATTTATGGAGTATCCTTTTTTACTTTTAACAATGTTAAATTTTATTTAATAGACGCAAAGCAAAAAGATGTTTTTACTTATAAGAAAGATTTCCCTGAAGCAAATGTTATTATGGATCTAGATATTAGCAGTCCAATTAATACTGCTGAAAATATTAAAGAAAAAAGTTTTAATTTTAACTATGAGGGACAAGATTATCCAATTAAAATAAAATATAATCAAAACTCAATTGATTTTTATAAAGATTATCCTTTATCAGATATTAAAGTGTATTTTGATGCTGCCGTATCTACAGTAACAAAAGAAACCTTGGCTGAGCAACTGCTCCCCTTAATTAAAGATAAATCTGAAACAGAGGCAGTTAGCCTTTTATTAAATTTTGTACAAACAGCATTTGCTTATAAAACAGACCAACAACAATTTGGTAAAGAAAAGTTTTATTTTCCTGATGAATTGTTTTATTATCCATATTCTGATTGTGAAGACCGCTCAGTGTTATTTTCATATCTTGTGAGACAATTGTTAGATATTGATGTAATTGGATTGAACTACCCTGGTCATATGTCAACAGCAGTTAAATTTAGCGAGAATGTTGAAGGAGATTATGTAAATTATAAAGGACAAAAATATATAATTTGTGATGCAACCTATGTAAATGCGCCAATTGGTAGAGTAATGCCTCAGTTTAAAGATGTTGCAGCAAAAGTTGTTGAACTAAATAATCATCAGAATTTAGCTGAAAAGAAACGCAAAATTTGGGATTTAGTTTACAAAGCAGGAGGTAACCATGGGAGCAATGGTCAGGATATTGTTTTTGACAAAGAAGGTAATGCTTATGTAACAGGATATTTTAAAGGTGAAGCAACTTTTGGAAAACATAACTTAAAATCAACAAATAATACCAACGATATTTTTATTGCAAAGTATAATAAAAATGGTGAAGTTGAATACGCATATAAAGTAGGCGGACAAGGTAATGACATTGCTTATGGTATTGAATTAGATGATAATAATTGTTATTATGTTACCGGTTCATTTAACAAAGATATTAAATTTGGAAGTCATCTGTTAAAAGTTAAAAGTTTTGGTGATGTATTTTTAGCAAAACTTAGTGCAAAAGGTGGTTTAAAATGGGTTAGTCAAGCCGGAATTGAAGCTTTAGACAGCATTAATAATATATTTATGGCAAGTTTTAATCCCGATGGTAAGCGAATTTCTTATAAAGTGTATAACGAATCAGAAACTTTTAATAACTATGGAGTTTCAATCGATTCTTCCGGTATTGCTTATTTAACAGGTTCGCTAACAGCTACAACAGGACTGAGTGTTAGCAATGTGTCTTTTAACGATTACACAGCATTTAATCCTATTACCACTTTAAAAACAGAAAACGATAAGCTTATTTCTCAACAATATAATAAATCTATTGCAGGTTTGTTTGCTGTTATTCATTTAATTAACAACAGTGGAATATCGTTGCCGGGAAAAATGGCACAAAACGCTTTAGATAAATACAACCCAAGTTTTAAAAAAGCATCACCTAATATTTATGACAATATTGGAAGAGTACAGTTTTTAAAAAATTCACAAGGAGTTGTTACTATTCGTACAGACAATAGTAAAGCGGTTTATTTCGATGCCGTTAAAATAAGTAATAATTCAAAATTTAAAGTTTCTTCTTATAACAGCGGTAACGCAGTAATTAATATTCTATCCGGCATAAGTGTAGGAAAAGCAATTATTTGGTACGATTTGAATTTTATTAAATTATTAAAAGACACCGGCGATATCGTTTTTGATTATGATAGTGATCATACTCAGAAAAAAGTTAACCTTGGTCGTGATATTTTAGATTAATATATTTGATAGATAATATAAATACCAAATATTTTTTATTACTTTACAAAGGTAAATAGGACAATCTATTTACCTTTTTTTATTAAAATTTATAATAATAATGGTTCAGGTTACATTTGAGGAGTTAACTTATTATAAAGATTGGTTTACTAAATATGTAAATAGCTTTAGTTGTGAAGATGAGGTTTTGCAGCAAAATATTAATATTAAAAAAGTTCATACTTATAATGTTTGCAAAGCAATAATTGATATTGGTAAAAGCATTAATTTATCACAGAACGATTTATATTTAGCCGAGCTTATTGCGTTATTTCACGATATAGGACGTTTTGAACAATATGCACGATATCGCACATTTGTTGATGGGAAATCAGAAAATCATGCAATACTCGGAATAAATGTTTTGAGAGAGAAAGATGTGTTAAGTAATCTTAAAAATTCTACTGCCGATTTTATTTTGCGTTGCATCTTATATCATAACAAACTTGATTTGCCAAAAAAGGAGTCAGACAAATGTCTTTTATTCACAAAGTTAATTCGTGATGCCGATAAAAGTGATATTTTCAGAGTTGTTACTGAGTATTATTCCCGCTCAAATAAAGAAAAAAATCCCGCCATTGAACTCGATTTGCCTGATAATGATGAGGTTTCTGAAAAAGTATTGAATGATTTAATGCATGGACGGATGGCAAAACTCGAAGATTTAAAAGTACTTAATGATTTTAAACTTTTACAAATTGGTTGGGTATTTGATATTAATTTTATTCGCACTTACAAAATTATTAATGAAAATAAATATTTAGAAATTATTTTTAATTATTTACCTAAAAATGATAAAATTAAAGAACTACACACTAAAATAAATGAGTTTATTGCTTTGCAATTCGAAAATAAAGACAATAATTTTGTTGTATCATAGTTAGTTATAATATAAATTAGAAAGAAAAATCGTTTTTAAACTATTAAATTAAAATTATGAAGAAGTTAGTTTTTTTAATTCCAATAATATTATTAGTAGCATGTAATCAGCAAAAAGTTGAACAATTACAAGTCAAAAATGACAGTCTTGCTGTAGCTTCTCAACAAAAAGATTCCTTACTAACTGATTTTGTTAAATCATTAAATGATATTTCTGACAACCTTGAACAGATTAAGAAGAAAGAAAAAATTATTTCTTTAAACACTCAAAAAAATATTGAGTTAAATCAGAATGTAAAAGATAAAATATCAAACGATGTTAAATCAATTTACGAAAAGATGATTGAAAATAAAAAGATAATAGAATCTTTGAGTAAAAAGTTGAGAGCATCAAACTTAAAAATGAAGGAATTTAAAAAAATGATTGAGCGATTAAAAACACAATTGCAAGAAAAAGATTTAGAAATATCCGGATTAAAAAATAAACTAGCCGGTTTAAATATCGAAATTGACAGTTTAAACTTAGCTATTGATACTTTGTTTTTTCAAAATACTCAAAAGACAAAAGTTATTGTAGAGCAAAAAAACGAACTAAATACTGCATATTATGTTTTTGGTACTGACAAAGAATTAAAGGAGCAGAAAATTATTTCTAAAAAAGGTGGCTTTGTCGGAATAGGCGGTGTTCGAAAACTTATGCACGATTTTAATAAAGATTATTTTACTAAAATTGATATTTCAAAAACAAAGACTATTGAAATATTTATGAAAAAAGCTAAACTAATTACAAACCATCCTACAGATTCATATAAGATTTATGGTGAAGATAAAGTTGATAGTCTTGTAATTACTAATCCTAAGAAATTTTGGAGCGTATCAAAATATCTTGTTATTAAAGTAAAATAGCAGCTCTGAAAATTTGTAATTTTTCTAGTATTAAATCATTTAACAATAAAATTTAGCATAATATCATCTTCAATCGATGCCTGAAGGCGGTCGTTAATTTTTACAGGACCCACACCCGATGGAGTTCCTGTGAAAATTAAGTCTCCTATTTTTAACGTCAAAAATTTTGACACATGAGCAATAATATCATCAAAAGAGAATAGCATTTCTTTGGTGTTGGCTTTTTGTACAATTTCATTATTTAAGCTTAAAGAAAAATTTATATCTTTAACATCTTTAAACTCCGATATATTAATAAATTTACTTATTGGAGCTGAGCCATCAAACGCTTTTGCTATTTCCCAGGGCAAGCCGTTTTTTATTGCATTTTGTTGAATATCGCGAGCAGTAAAGTCAATACCTATTGCAATTTCATTGTAGTAACGATGGGCAAATTTAGTTTGAATATTTTTCCCGAGTTTGCAAATTTTTATTACAATTTCAGTCTCATAATCAATCCTATTTGAAAAATCAGGATAAAAAAATGGATGATTATTTCTAATTAATGCTGTTTCAGGTTTTAAAAAGAATAATGGTTCTTTTGGCTTATCATTTTTAAATTCATTTATGTGGTCGACATAATTTCGACCTATGCAAATTATTTTCATTCTTTCATTTCGTTTAAAAGGTCAAAAATACAAATATTATGAAAAATATGTACTTTCAATTTTCAACTTTATACTTTCAACTAACGCTCCCATCCCGAAGGATAACCATAAACATGAACAATATTAATTGCATTTGAGCGAGATATGCTTCCGGGATTTAAACCGGGTTTTCCTTCAGGAATATCAACTTTTAGTTTGTTGTAATACTCTTGCCAAGCAATAAAAGTTTTATTTGTCTCAGGATTTTTAAAAGTCATTGGATAAAGCTTAAATATTGGTTCGTTATTGTATGAAAATATTTCATAAATAAGCTCTGAGCAATAATAAGAGCTGTCACCAATAATGAAAATATTATCATAGGGTTTGCCAATTAATTTCATCGCTTTTTCAATTGCAATATTTATGACTTTATCATATTTCGATTTAAGGCGACCTACAATAACTTTAGGATTATTATTTGAATTAATACTGCGATTTAAAAATGTGTCAACAGGAGTAAGGCTAACACCTTTTGATATAGCTTCAATAACACACAATTCATCATCATTGTTTTTTATTACAAGACCAACATGTGAAAAATTTGAATTTTTATATCCTGTAGTAACTTTTTCAATAGCATAACATAAAGGACCACAATCAAGGTCTTGAAAAAGCAAATCGCCTTGTTTCAGTTTAAAGTTCTTTGATGTAGTATTTGTATTCGAACATGAAAACAAAACCAAGGCAATAATAAATAATAAAAGTAATTTTATTTTTATAAGATAGTGTTTGATAATTTTATGAATTAGAAATTAACAAATTTACATTTTTTTAAATTTTGGTTTTTTTCTTGTTGTTCTGTGTCCTATTAAAATGCTTGAACATCCTGCAATATCTCCATCACCTTCGGGAACGATAATTGTCACAATTAAAACCTGTGTTTTTTTTACGCTTTGTTCCCAAAAAGGTTCACTACTGTTGATGCTACTATATATGGGCTTAATTTCGACATATTTTTTTGTGCCCCAAATTGTGTCATGAATGGTTTCTGAACCTTCTTCAATATATTCACCCCACTCATCAAGAGCAAGTTCTCCATCTTCATCTTTTTTATAAATTGGAACTTCTTCGCTGGTAATTTCTTTAATAATTTTTTTTCTTTTTTTTATTTGTTTAGAAAGTTTAAGTTCTACCTGACCTAATGCAGGGTCACAAGCAGTAAAAATACGGTAATCCTGACCTGAATAAACTACAATTTTTAGTTTAACGGTGTCGCCGGGAGATAATAACGAATAGCTTGATTGTCCGCGGTAATCATAATTGCCAAGGTCTTTTTTGTCGTAAAATTTCTTTTTATCGCATCGTTGTGAAAAAGAATAATTTGAAATATTAAAGAAAAATATAGATAAGAGAAATATTTTAAAAATTAGTTTTGTTTTCATTTTTTTTTTATTTATTCACGGTTTTTCGAAATCATTCAATAAAAAGATATTCAATATTAGAATTATTTAACTAATTGATTTCTTATTTTTTCAATTTTGTTTGAAATCTCAATAAATTGATTTTCAGTAATAATAACATCTGTATTATCATAAAGTTTATCAAACGACGTTTGAAGCTCATTGAGTTTAGCTAACATTTGTTGAGTATGCTTGTCTTTTTTTAATGTTTGAAAGGAGCCAATTAAATTTTCTAATAATAACTGTTGTTCAGCAATTCTAATAACAATTTTGTTCTCAGGTGAAAATTTATCAACAGAGTTTATAGCTATGTGCAAACTTTCAATCCATCCTCCGGCTAATATTATTGATAGTTTTTTGTTTTCGCCAAGGTCTTCAAGATAAGTACATGCATCCCAATATGCATCCATAGTTATTTGATACAAGGAATCTTTTTGATATTGATTATTTTCAATACGTTTAATTATTATTTCGTTAAAACCTTCGTTTAAACCCAAATCTTCACCTATACTTTTGGTGGTTTTAAAGTAAACAAAAGTTTCTTGTGCCTGCCCAAAAACAGTACAATAGGCTAAATCAGAAGCATAAATACCGAAATTTATTAATTTGCTGAAATTTGTAAAATACTTTTTGGAGTTGTCTGGTGTGTTTAAAATGCCTTTATTAAATTTAGCATTATTATCATGTAAAAAGACAAATAACTCAACAGGAGAAGGTAATTTAAAAATAGTTTTTTTATTGTTTCCCACTTCGTAAATATTACTGTCTTTGTTTTTCTTTTTTTCAGTATTATCGCTAACACACGAATCAATAAGTATAAGACTTATTAGCAGAAGAAAAATTTTACTAAATTTTGATATTTGTTTCATATTACATATATGTTTTAGCATTTAAAAACAAATTTACTAATTTTAATGATTTAAAAAAAATATTATATAATTGAGATTACTCCGAAAAGACATAACATGTTTGTAGTAATAAAAAATAGTATAAGTAAATTGCTGATAATTTGAATAATAGAGGACCTGTCATGTCTCGGCAATTTAACCCGAAAAATTAATAATTTTTCTACGCTTAAGAATTACCAACAAATTTGGTGTTTTTAAAACCCCAAATTTGGGTATTTCTAATGCAGGGTTTACTTGCGTGAGCTCACCGCCAGCTTGCGGTTCGGTTCCCGCATTATTTTCCACTATCCATCGTTAATTCATGCAATTCACTTCGTTTTTGCATCAATAAAGCGGGTTGACATTAATACTTTTCGGAGTGGATTCTTAGTTTTAAGATATTATCTAAAAATATTTTGATTCTTTATTGTAAAAAATCAAGAATATCTTACTTTCGTATAAATGAATTTAGAAAAGAAATAAAAAAATGGAAATAATTGATTGGGGTATAATAGCTTTATATTTTGTAATAAGTTTAGGAATAGGCTTTTATATGTTTAAAAGAGCAAGTAGAAGCACTAAAGATTTTTTTATTAGCGGAAGAAGTTTGCCATGGTATATTGCAGGAACTAGCATGGTGGCAACAACCTTTGCAGCAGACACTCCTTTAGCCATTACTGAGTTAGTTGCACAAAATGGCATTGCAGGTAATTGGCTGTGGTGGAATATGCTGTTTGGCGGTATGCTAACGGTTTTCTTTTTTGCACGATTATGGCGTCGTGCAGGTATTATGACTGACTGTGAATTTGTTGATATACGTTATTCGGGTAAAGTAGCTAATTTTTTGCGTGGTTTCAGAAGTGTTTACATAGGCATTTTTATGAATGTTATTGTAATGGCTTGGGTTAACCTGGCAATGGTGAAGATTTTGAAAGTTATGTTTCCCGAATTAACAGTTTTTGGACTTAGCCAAGTTTCAATTTTAGGCTTGCAATTTTCGTCACATTTAATGATTGTTGCCGTATTAATGGTTTTTATTGCCATCTATTCATCTTTATCAGGAATGTGGGGCATTTCGTTTACCGATACTTTTCAGTTTATTGTTGCAATGACAGGTTGTATAATTTTGGCAATTTTTGCTGTTCATCATGCAGATATTGGTGGTGTTGCAGGTTTAAAACAGAAATTACCCGAATGGGTTTTTAAATATATGCCGGATATCACAAGCAAGAGTAGCGATTATTCTCAAACAGGTGGTTTGTTAAAAATGGGTGTTACTGCGTTTGTAGCTTATCTTGGTGTTCAATGGTGGGCAAGTTGGTATCCGGGTGCAGAACCCGGTGGTGGCGGATATGTCGCTCAACGAATGATGTCGGCTAAAGACGAAAAGCACTCATTGCTTGCTACTTTATGGTTTCAAATTGCTCATTTTGCTTTGCGTCCATGGCCATGGATTATTGTTGCTTTAGTTGCTCTGGTTTTATATCCGGGTGAACCCGATAAAGGTGCTACGTATGTTATGGTAATTCGAGATATTATGCCTGCCGGTTTATTAGGTTTGTTGATGGCTGCTTTTTTTGCGGCTTATATGTCAACAATTGCTTCACAAACAGTTTGGGGAACTTCATATATCATTAATGATTTATATCGCCCTTTTATTAAGAAAAATGCCGATGAAAAATTTTATGTTAAAGTATCAAGAATTACTACTGTCTTATTAATAATTTTATCATTAATTGTTACTACTCAGTTTAATCAAATTAGCGATGCTTGGAAATTTGTTTTGTCGTGTAGTGGAGGAATAGGATTAGTATTGATTTTGCGATGGTTCTGGTGGAGGATTAACGCTTGGTCTGAAATAGCCGCAATGATTGCTCCATATTTTATTTATCCGGTTTTAAAGTTTAAATATGATATGCCTTTCGAAGAAAGTCTGATTATCATTGTTGCTTGGTCGACTATTGTTTGGCTTATTGTAACATTTTTTACCAAACCTACTAAAGAAGAAAAATTAAAAGAATTTTATAAAAAAGTGCATCCCGGTGGTATTGGTTGGAGAAAAATATCGAAAAATATGCCAGAAGTAAAAGGAGACACAGGTTATCTGAATTTATTTATTAATTGGATTGCAGGTTGCTTAATGGTTATGTTTTGTTTGTTCGGAATTGGTAAAATAATATTTGGCGAGTTCGTAACAGGTTTCTCTTTTATTGGAATATCAGTTGTTGCAGGTGGTATTATTTATTTTAATCTTTCAAAAATTGGCTGGAAAAAAGTTATTGATTAATAATTTTATTTTTTACTAAGTTATCATATTATGAGCAATAATATTGAAAAAAAACATGTAAAGATTATTGTTTCGGGAAAAGTTCAAGGCGTAGGGTTTAGGTATCAAACTTATCAGGAAGCTATTAAATTAGGTATTTTCGGGTATGTAAAAAATCAGCTTGACAGAACTGTATTAATTGAAGTAGAAGGTGATGCGTACAAGGTAGATATTTTTATTGAATGGTGTAAACACGGTACTTCCTTTTCAAGAGTGGATAATATTAAAATTGTTGATTTGCCTATTGAAAATCTAGATAAGTTTGTAATTCGGTAATACTGCTCTTTCCGATTTGGTATCCGAAAGTATTAATATAAGGTTCTTGTCTATTTATAATAGCAAATATTTTTCTTATTAATTAATTTATCTCTTCCAAGGCAATTAAAAAAAGTTTTGCGCAAGCACGGGCATCAGAAAGTGCTTCGTGATGTTGTAATGTGATATTATCAACAGCACAACATTCGTTAAGTTTGCCTGAAGGGTATTTATTATTTGCACGACATAGTTTCATTGTGCATTCCCAACGGTCGGAGAGTTTGAGTTCGGAATAATCAAGACCATTATTAGCCATTGTTTTTTGCAATATACTTCTGTCAAAGGATTCGTTATGAGCAACTACAACTTTTCCTTGCAAACGTTTTTTTATTTCGGGATACACTTTGTTAAATTCAGGTGCATTTTGAGTGTCTTCTTCGGTAATTCCATGCACTTGAATGTTACGCCAATTATATTTGTTGTTTGGTGGTTTTATAAGAGTGTAATATTCGTCTGTTATTTTACCGTTTTCAACACTTACAATGCCAACAGCACAGGCTGAATTTCTATTTCCGGTTGCTGTTTCAAAGTCTATTGCTGTGAATGTCATAATGTGTAAATAATTTATATTTTAGATAATTTAAACTCTTAACCCGAAAAATTCATTAATTTTCTACGATTAAGTAATACCAACAAATTTGGGAATTTCATTAACCCCAAATTTGGGTATTACTAAATCGGGGTTTCCCGCTTTGCACCCCACTATCTATC